>Ga0194133_10005589_pt1 | contig 15945 bp, 7 predicted proteins | sample TA2KigOf40mmetaG_FD_155448 | JGI IMG/M metagenome (GOLD analysis project Ga0194133, IMG submission 155448) | Freshwater microbial communities from Lake Tanganyika, Tanzania - TA2015055 Kigoma Offshore 40m | ecosystem: Environmental > Aquatic > Freshwater > Lake | place: Tanzania: Lake Tanganyika...
ACAATTACAATCTCGCAGCGATTTTTCATTTGGAATGGTGTGACAGAGGAAAACATATTTTTGAATAGTGAAGATTAAAAAGATCTAAATCTTTGAAAATTTGGTAATTGAATTTATTAATCAAGATCATATTTTTTGCTTCAAGTCGTCGCAATAAACCATTTTTTGCTGTGAAATACGAAAAACCTACATGAGAAATTCTTTTCAACTCTAGGTTTGCAAAGAAAATTAATCCAGACGTGCCAGACAAGTGGATTTGAAGCTTGTTGATTGGAAGGCAAAGCAGTCAAGCCTTTTTTTATCTGTTTAATCTTGCTTCTGTTCCTCACAAGAAATTAAACAGAAATGCAGGCCCAGCAGATTCTGACAAAAAGATTAACTTTGATGTATTAATTCTTTTATTTCGGGAAAAAGAATTGAATTTGACAAAAAAAGCTTGGCTTTATATAAATTTGTGCCTCTTTCAGTGTCTGACAAACTAGTGCCACTAATTTGGCAGTTTTCGATCTTTTTAACATGAGAAAAATTCATCAGCATTAACCAGGGTTTGACTCAGTTGAATTTCGATTTCAATAGATTCAAACCGTTGAAAGTCAAGTCTGTTTTGTGTTTACAAATATCAGACAAAAGTAAAATCTTAAACGTACTTTTACAGACAATTCATTTTAGCCAACTTCTTCGGACTGTCGATGTTAAAGTTCAAACAACTTTTTTCTTTGCTCGCCAAAATGGTAAAAAGCAGCTTCTTTCAAGCCTTCTATTCTAACTAATTACAACTTGATAAATTGTTTGCTTGTGGCCTCTATCTGTTCTCATATTCACACAAGTTTGTTGACAAAGCATCGGCTGAAATAGGAAACCATTCTATGTTTCTAGCCTCTTCAAAGAGGTTTGTGGACCACAATGTTTCTGCTTCAAAGACTTTTTTTTAACAAGAGGGAAAATTCATAATGATGAAAAGGGCAGTTTTCGAGCAACAATAAAAACTAAAAAAAATTAAGTATATTTGAAATTGATCAATTTGATAAATTATTGAAATAACTAACACTTTCTTATTACGCTCCAGCTTATCGAAGATATAGGTGTCGGTACGGTGTTTGATCCAAACACATAAAATAATAACAAAAATAATATATCGGAAAAATGAATCAAATAACTAGTTCTCCGAAGCGTATCCCTCCACCCCTCCCCACGCTTCATTGCCGAACCCTGCCTCAATCTTGGCCTCGATCTTGGGCGGGTGGGTGGGCAAAAAATCTTTCAACAACGTGCTTCCTCCTTGAAAAATAATATATAATTGAGGCTAGGAGGCTGGGAGCCTCCTGAGCTGTGCTGCATGGGTCCCATGCAGCCAGCCACTTGTTGTGTTTGGTCCACAAACACCTAAACCTCTACCCTTGAGATCTGTGGCTGGAGCTCCACAAGAAAGTTGACTTTCTTTGGACTTCGTTAAGAAAGTAAGCACTTGCCTATTTTTTAATGTTGAGAATATGAAATTTGTCATAGGTGAAATTGCTTAAGGGAGTGCAGTCATATCAAGGGACTGTCATATCTCATGGCTATGACAACTGACTGAGAATCAGGAGACTGGAGTTTGATCCCCAGTCTAGGCAGATCTTTGACCCTTGGATTTGTCTTGGCAATCATCTAACATGATGGTTACCTCAGTCAGGATTGATGGTTGTGCGGATCACATGAACAAAAAACCTGATTTTATTATTAAAAGACACAAAATAATTGAATTAGAATAAAACCCGAAACCATTCCAAGAAAGTTAACAATGGATAGGGAGTCTGAATGGCAAAGTGGTATTGCAGTGACCCTCTGTCAAGGAAACTTGTCAAGGAGGCCCAGGTTGGACCACTCAAAAAAATATTCAATCTGTCAACCTGTCATTCACTCTGCACTCTTAAAAAGCAATCAATTGTGAAAACTTTTAATTAGAATATGCTCAAAAGATAGAATAATAGTTAAGGTGACTGTAAAACAAAATCACCATGTAGGGAATTGTTGTAAAGTCTAATACTTCGGTATTAGAGGAATCAGTTCCTCAACCAACTATAAATGTCATCATTGAGTTGTCGGTCAAACAAACAAGCGAAACCCAAAAACTGTATGAAGGATTTTTTTGAAGTTGAAATATTCAAGGCTTTACTTGAATCATCACAGTTTTGCCTTTTAAAGTTGTCTCTGGTGAGTCGGAAGTGTTGGGAAGGCTTTTGATCTTTTAACTAAGTGCCTATGGGACTACCTCACTTTGTAGTTTACATTTATGGTGTAGATTTGATTTGGCAAATTAAATTATAGTTGTCTAAATCTTGTCAAAAATATCTACAATTATTGAAAAAAATGTCATTAATATTTTTTGCTTAGAAATGTTTTTTAGGGTGCTATCTTGATATTGTCTTACGAAAAAATTTATTTTCATCCTCCCACAATCATTTACAAATTACAAGTCAGTAATTCTACTAAGATATCCACTTAAGACTCCCTTCTGATTCCTTCCAGACCTTTGTCATTTGTCATCCTCTCATTTTGTGCCATTAACCAAAGTGCCGCATTTTGGTGTAACCATATTATCTAGGTCCAACAATTTCCGACATGGCTTTGTTGGTAATCGATATATGCAAAGAAAAAAATCCCTTTTCTTCTGGAAAGCACACCCAAATCCCTTGAAATATTCAGTAAATGACAACATGAAGTATTTTTTATCCATCTGATTCTGTCCAGTTGTTTTCACAATGAACAAAAGAGTAATTGTACCTCTGTTTTTTTATTCCAAAGACAAACTTTTTTTCGTATGGTATATCAAGTTGGTCATAACTATTGACCATTTTACCAACAAAAAAGCAGGCAAGATCTTAGATTCATACACCATAAACAGGAACGTCATTAATATCTGTATTCATTTCTTTGCTTGAGGACGAAAGGGAGGATCTCTGACCGCAATAATCAATGTGAGAAAGAATAAATTTTCTCCTCACAGAATCCTACAAAGGATGTTTAAGAAAACAATAAAGAAAATAAATCTGAAAAAAATGTTTATGGTCTTGTACAGACAAAAAATATTAAGTTTCCAAAGGAATATATTTAGCTTGAATTGCGTTGAAATAGAAGATTCTAGAAAAAAGTTTTGTAGTCTCAAGAGAAAATTTGATGTTTTATATTACAAAAGGGACACTTAAGAGATTTGTTTATGCCTGACATTCAAAGCAAAATGTCCAGGTAAATTTTTAATTACATCTTTGTAGAGAAGAAAAAGACTCAAAGCCAGTTCACGTTTTATGTCCTTTGTCTGATTTCTTAGCTTTAAAGTAAAGGATTCATTAAATTTTTTAAAATTTTTCTCATGATTATTCAAAAATATGAAAGATGGAATGAAAACTAATTTTTTTTTCTTTTCCACAGCAATTTCATATGATAGAAGAAATAGGTCTGCAAAGGAAAGTAAAATAAATAATAATAAGCTAGTGCAGTATAGACTCACAATAGCTATCTTTTTCAGAGATACTGAAGATCAGGGGTCGTCATAGCTCATGGCAATGGCATCTGGCTGAGAATCTGGAGACCGGAGTTCAAGATTTGAACCCTGGGTTTGCCTTATCAATGATGGTTACCTCAGACAGGATGGATTTTTGTGCACATCACATGAACAAAAAAACATGATTTAATAACTGAAAAACACAAAATAATTGGATCAGAAAATACCATTTCCAAAATTTAACCAAGGATAGTTCAGAGGACTTTAAGACACAATAACAGTGATAGCTATTGTTGTTAAGTAAAGTACTTCCTCAACTTACTAAAAGCTGCCAATCAATCATTCATTATTTCTCTGACTGAGGGTGTTCTGTTGATTTTTTTGCTATCCGGGGTCGAAAATCACTTGCATAGTTAGGGATTGAAGCAACAACCTTTAATCTTGGTTCTCAGTCAGGTGCCTATGAGCTCTCGACAACCCCGGTGGATCAATGGTCATTGAGCCCGATTACCATTGCAACTGCTTCTGGATGCACATAGGACCCTTGCACTCCATCCCTACAACTTTGAGGAAAATAGCTAAGAATGATCCATTCTTCAAAATTCATGTAGTTCATTCTTGTGAGAAAATTTTATAAAAAAATAAAAATGTCTTTAAAAATTCGAATTGTGAAATGTAAACTCTCAAAAAGTAATATGTTAATTATGAAGGAGTTGAATACAATAATATCAATTGTATGTAAAATCTTCGGAAGTTATAGTGGTATTAGGAATTGATGAAAACATTTAGGAAAACTTTTTGTTAGATCTTTCCAGAGTTTTTTGTCTCAGCCTTCTTGCAACAATGCACAAATGAGCCATATAGGACTTTCACTCATCCTTACAAGCAAAAAGAAGCTAGAGCTCATCCTTGACCCATTTTAGTTTGTAGCAAAAAAGGGCCTAAATTTAAAAATTATCATTTCCATATCAACTTGTTGAAATTTTTCCTGCAACAAACTTTTTATTTTCTGTTATCTGAGATGGATATTTGATAGACAATAAATATGAATGGTTTCATTTTCTTGAAAATGAAAAAACTTTTTGGGCTTCAAGTATTTTTTTCATCTTCGGAAAAAGCTTCAATATTTTGGAGTTTTTTTATCACTCGAACTAACATAGAATACAACATTGAAAAAGTTTGTAAGTGAAAAGTTTTAAAGTATTATGTTTGCAGTTACTATTGCAATAAATCTCTCCCATTCCATTTCTTTTAGTGTTTGTAACTTTACTTTCCTTTGTCCTAAGCTCATAAAGTCTTTCCTTGACTGGCATTTTTACAGTTTGGATAAATCTTTTCTAAAACTTCTTAATATTCCCAGAATAATCCAGAAAGATTGATTCACTTTTATGCATCAAATATATCTTTGAGAATGTTAAATAGGGGATTAAAGATAGAACAAAAAGTTTTTCTTCAAATTAAAGAAGAGAAAAAGTTGATTAACTTTTGGCTCTATTAGGTTGACGGTTGAATAAAAGAACAGGAGGATAATATACTTAATATAATATCAAACAGTTAGAATTTAAGAAAAATGTTAGAGTTGTCCAATAAATTAGATGATTGAGACCATCACAGATTTGATAACATTTCAAAAACCATTATACAAAGAGCTTTTTGATTCGTACTATATTCAATGATTTGAGGATTTTTTTCCAATTTATTTGAGTACCAAAAAGACATTATCTGCTTTTGTTATACAGCTTACAGTGACTCCAACATTGTTGAAAAGTACATACATTATATTTATCTAATTGATGTTAAAAAGAACCAGTGAAGTTTGAAGTTTGTTGAATCTCATAAGTTGCCTAGAACCAGCTGTCTCAACAAAATTGCTGTCTCTATAACGATGAACTGAACAGGCCTTTCCAATTGATTAGTTTGTGAATGCGCAGGAAGGACTTTGGACACGGCCAAATCGGTTTTAGTACGTTTATTATTCTTGAAAAGTTTGCTTAGTTGTCCTTAATTAAAACTTCTTGCAAAACAAAGGCCGACATTTCATAAAAGGATACTTTTGAGAAAGTGTGTGAAGCAGGAAATGAAATTTACACCACCTCATCTTTTCATGTCTCTGGAGAGCTTCCATTTCAAGTGTATGCTTTTTCTTTGGTAAAAATGAAGAGCAGTTTACCCAGGATTAATAAATATATCAAGTTTAAAAAAATTTACTCCAAAAACAAAGCATTTCAAAATTTTCTCCTGACTCATCCAACAAGATAAATTGCAAAGATAAAACTTCCATCTAAACTTACTACTCTCCCAAATACATTTTGGTGCTCAGAATCCAGAAAGCTTGTTTGAGAAACAAAGAAGTTCTGTACATTCTTGGAAATTTGATGATCCATGTTTTTAAGACTTTTAAGAAAATGAACAAGAATAGAGGGGAGCTTAATAATTGCAGGAATCTTTCAAAGGCTACATGCCTTCATGTGAATGAGCAATAAGATTAGTAATTTCAATATCTATTTAGCTTTATTATTTAAGGTGACTCATAAGCATATTTTTAAAGTTACAAGCTTATAAACTTTCATCATGAAAATATTCAAAGGATATCTTCGTCTATTCTTGGATTGAGATTTGACTAGAACATCTCCTTGGACTCACACATAACAGCTCTAAAAAAAGCAAAGTTTGTGACAATCAAAATAAGTTCTTTAGTGACTTCATTGAAAGACACAATTAAAATAGTACTTGCAACCCGACCGAAAAAAGACACCCTTTTTTGAAAAAGGGAGATTTCTGGTGCCAAGATCAAAAAAGTTGACTTTTAGTGACCATTACGTCAATAAGACACACAAACACGTCAAATGAGGGTTAAAATCAATATTACCAGACCGAAAATAAGGTCATCTTTTTTTTGAAAAAGGGAGATTTCAGGTGCAAAACCCAAAAAGGGTGACTTTTTACACCTGTGTGATACTCTTAAAAAGATGTTGAACTTTATGCATAATCTGCTGAAGCAACGGAAAATAAAAAGAAAACAAATTTGAAAAAGAAACATCATCTGTTAAGAATTTTTTAAATTTATAACAATAAGGTTAGTAAAGTTTGTAGGCACTCTTTTTGTCTCTGCCTTTTATTGCCACTGAGTGCATCTTTTTGTGAAGATCCTTCTAAGGAATAATCTCTCCAACTAGAGAACAATGAGTCTCTTAGGATCCATAATCTATGCTATACCCTCCTTATTTTGCTCATTGGACAAAGAACGATCAGAACACCATTTACCTTTTATTGGTTACAAAGTCATAGTACAACAAAAATGTTATCTTCTGTAAAATTAATATGTCTCCGCACAAATATGAAAATTACTCAAGTTGGGGAGAAGAGGGAAAAATCATGAAGGGTCTATTCTCCTTAACAATTTGTATCAGACAGATTAACGAGGCTTCCATTTATTCAGGTTTTGTAGGACTTCAGTTTGTTGAAAGACCTTCGATACCTTCCAAGCTCTGGGGATACATCCTTCAGAAATGATGAGGTTAAACAATCAGCAGAGTGGGTCAACTATGACTGATGCATCCTCTTCTTATTTATTGACAGTGATGTCAGGTGATGTCACCCTTTGTGGATTCCTTTTGATTGGTTCTCCATTCACTGTGCAGTGATTAGATGGACGGGACCCTGACCTCAATTCTCCTGATTGCTTGAAAGCTTCACGTGTCTGTTTGGAGGAGTGGTTGCACGTTGTCTGAAGAGTCTCCTCGCTATAATTGTGCTCGTCACAGGGTTTCTCATCCATTTCTTTCTTTTCAAGGAATGAGTGACTTTGCATATCTACTGTATGTGATCCTGACTCCTTCCTGCAGTTCTTGCTTCCCTTTTTCTTTGCTTCTATTGTCATGGTCTGAAGTACTAAATGGTTCTTCGTTTGGTGGTTTCATGGTTGTGCAAACAATTGTTTAGATAGAAAAATATTGATTACAAATTTGCCACTTACTTAAGCCAAATAAAACTGTTTTTGCCTCTAAGATTTCATTTGCTTTTATCATCTTGAAAAGAGAATTCCTTGGCATCATGTGGTAATACTTTTTTAAAGAAAAGTAGATCTGAAATTATTCGGATGTTGACTGAAAGAGAGAAACAAGTGAACTTCGGATGAGCAGAAAAACATATTTTTTCATAGATCCCTTTACTTAATACATTTTTTATCAGTTTATATAGAAAAAAAGGTTATTGGCAAATGGAAAAGTTTTTACTTTAAGGACTTTTTTGTGGAAAAAAAGTTTTAATCAAAAGATCCTCTTCCAGCTTTGACCGTTTCCGTTTGAATGATTTCAATTGCACTTTCTATTGAATTACTGCCAGAATCATGCAAGGCCAAGAGACCTACCTTGACCCTAGTTGAGTGGGTTCTTAAACATATAGTCTAAGACAAAAATCAAAAGACTTACTATGTCAATTCAATTATTTCCACTCACTAAGACGAGAGGATGGCTTAACTAAATTAACCTTTTGAAAAGAAAGTTGATTAGACAAATAAAAGGATTTCTTACAAAATGAAATGAAAAGGAATTATTTTTTGTTCGTTTCGAAAAATATCTGCCTATAAAATAAGTAGAAAATCGAAAAAAATCAAAAAAGTTGTTCCAGTGTGAAATGATTTATGGGATAATCGGTGGCAAAATCAGTCGAGCATCAGCTTTAAGGGAAGCTCATTGACGGAAAAAAATTTCAGATGGCAAAAATATTGTCATTTTTTGCCGAATATATGGCATTTGCAATCGCTTATTAAATCAGTTCAATTGAGCAAAAAAGAATGTAAGTTTTTTTGACAATATAAAAATAATCTTTTTACATCAGAATGTCTAGAAACGAATTTTTTCAGAATGACTTTTTTTCTCAACCATCTTTTTTTCAAACAATCTCATCGCAAAAAAAAGCAGTAATTAAAATGTAAGATTTGTGCCACAACAGAAATTTTTTTCAATTGTGAAAAAAAATATTTGGGTCACAAGAAGAGTTGAAAAAACATCCGAAATTCATTTAAAGTTTAATTCGTGGTTCTCAGTTTTATTGATCAAAAAGAACTTTTTGTAAGATTATGATCCCATTCTTATTGGTGAAGAGCTTGGAAGAGCCTTTGGGTGGCAAAGCAAAAAAAAAGTCATGAGATTTCAGGATCTTTTAAAGTCTTCCAGTTAGGAGAATTTTTCTTTAAAATCAAAATAAGCCCAATTTATTCACAACAAAAAGATCACCTCTGAGGATCAAAGATCCCAGCCAAGGCAAACACATCAGACCTTGCGGTCAGTGTGCAAGAATATTGAATTTTCTTTATTGACTCTTGAAAAGTTTCACTTATACTTATTATAAGTGTGAGTTGTAATACAAATACATCTTTTTCTCTTACAAAAATATGGCCTCCAGATTGGTTCTTGTTGACAAATATGATTTTAAAGATTTATTACAAGAAAATGATGTTGTTACCTTAATAGCTCACCTTTTAGTGTCATAAGTGACAAAATGAGTGCAACCTGACAAAAGATGCGGCAAAAAGTGTATCTTGAAAGGTGATTCTGGAAATAACTTTTCTGAAAGGTGAAAAACCCCACAAAACTTGCCATAAGGTGAATCTAATTGTCGTGTCTTTCTATGAACTGCAGTGATGGGTCTGGGTCAAAATTTTATGACCAAGGTTGGGTCAGATCAGTTTTTTGTTGCTCGGGTAGGGTCAGCCATCTTTGGTTTGGGTTTACTTTTGGAATTTTCCCCTAAGAATCCCAAATTTTTCAATTTTTTCCCTTTGGATAAAAAAAACCTTATCAGATCAGATCAAAAAGTACCCTGGTCAAAGATGGGTTGGCCCCCTTATTTACTACTATGAAGTTAAAATTAGTGGAAAGTCACCTTCTTATTTTAGGTAGGGTATGTGTAGGGAATGACATCATTTTTAACATTATTTGTTTGTTATATTATGCTTTACTTCGATTGGGTTAACCCAAAAACTACTGGTCTGAATCATCAATAGTTAATTGATTGAAAATTTCTAATAGTTCAGTAAAATGCTAAAGAAATAAAGATTATTCTATTCTTTATCACTCTTGGCATGGATAGACCAAGATTCGGCCCTCTAGATTCTAGCCCCCAGTTCTTCTATGGAGCTGCAGTTTGGCTAAGAGTAAACTGACCAACGAGAATTGGAAATCATTGGAAAGGCAGCATTTTTGGTCCATAAGAGCAGCAATCGGTGATTTTAAACAGACAGTATCGAAATCAATCTTAGATCAAATCAGTGGAAGAGCAACACCCAGGCAATGGTCTAGATACATAACCTCATCTATGGCCATTAAGATTATCAATAACTGCTGTACGAGAATTTCAGAAAACCTACATAACTCTTGCTACATCAATGAGTCTTCCTTAGAGAGTCAAGTTCATCAACAATGCCAACACTAGGATTGGCAACCAAAGCCTAAGAAATCGACTGCAAGACCCAAATGCACTGACCTTTGAATGGATTTGCAACCCTGATGGCTATGTCTGGAAGAACCTTAAAGACCATTCTTTTTGAAAAACACATGACCACTCTGTGATAATTAACAATTGTTTAACTTTGCTGGATTTTTGTAACTTTCAATTGTATTTTTTTAATTTTGATAATAACTTTAGCAATCTGTTTTCTAGTAATGTCAATTATAGGTTGTAATTTTTGGGAATGCGACGTTTTGCCATATGCCAATTTGCCATAGTCGATTCGCCACATGAACCAGTTCGCCATATGCCGATTCGCCATAAAATGTGCGCGCGCTCGCGTCGTTACCTAATGACGGTTCGTATAACGGCTGACAACGGTGACAACGACGACAACGGGTTAGGTAGCCCCACAGGGTTAGGTAGCCCCGCAGGGTTAGGTTAGGGGGTTGGTTGGGTTTGGTTAGGTTAGGTAAGCAATAAAGTCATTGTCGTCGTCGTTTCGACTACTTCGCGCGAGCCAGTTACGAAGAGCATATGGCGAATCGATTATGGCGAATCGGCATATGGCGAACTGGAATATGGCGAAACGACATCATTTCGTTATTTTTCTTAAATTCACTATGTTGAATGTTGCCTCTTTTCCCGGCCTAATAATCAAACTTAATGGTAATTTTTTTAGTCCTTTTTTGGCTTTTACTGAACGTTTACAGGGCAAGAATATAATTGTTGAGTGAAAAATTATCATTTAAGGTTGCTCATATAGATTATATTTAGACGAAACGGATGGCATCAAATCTTGTTTGAAAAAAAGTTTTTTTTAAGCCGCCCACATTGTAAAATGAAAGAAGCTTTTTGTGGTGAAAATATGTTTTATTTTTATCTCTATTGAATGCACAAATATTGTCACATTAAGACATCCAGAATGAAATATTTATATCTCAATTCTTATATACGACAAGAAAAATCTTTTTCCTTTTGTTAAAGTAATTGCAGACCATAAGCTTTGAAAGTCTCACAATTTATAGAAACTGGTCTTCTTTATGGGCAAAGACAATGAAATTGGATTTTCTTATGTCACAGGAGCAAAATGCCAAGAAGACTGTCTGTCAACTTTCTGTTGAAAAATATTAAGGGTCAGTGTGGGAAACATGCAGTTGTTGGGTCCAGGATTCATTTTCTTTAAGTGCTTTGTTTTACGACTTGTGGACGGAATTTAACCACCCTTTAGAAAAATTTCCCCTTGAGAGTTTTGCACGTCTCCACGATGAACTCAATAAAATTGAAGCTAAACGGTTATTCCAAAAATTGATAGACAAAGTAAGAATGTTTGACAGTTTTTAGGGCCAACATTTTTGGCTTTTTTATGCTAAAAAAGGTTTTTACCTTTTTCTGGTCTACAGAGAAAATGAAACTTATAAGTTGAAATGGAAGCATAAAATCATAAGCAGTTTGCCTTTTTTAATCTTCTTTAGAAAATATGTCCCTTTCATTTTGAAAGAATGATCAACAAATTATTTGATTTTTTTCCCCATTAAAACATTTTCAGTGAAGTGATAAATATTTGGAAACTACATTTAGTCTTGTTTTTTTGGCTCCAAAAACTATTTAACATAAAAATAAAAGTTCTTTCAAAATTCAAATGCATTTTCTTTTGTAAAATTTACTCAAGGCCATATCTTTGCTGGATTAAAGTACCCTTGAAGGGACATATTTCTCATGGTAAAGGGAGGATTTTTTCCAAAAATTTGCCATTTTAAACAAAAAGTAAAGATTTTAAATAGCAGATACAAGTTAATATGAATACAATTTTGCAGGACTTCGAAAGGATTTAGGATGTGGAACACAAAAGTTGCAGCTTTCCATGAGCCTAACCATGTAGGGATCTCTCAAGAGAATATCAACAAACTCTTCCTCGTAGACTCTGGAATTTGAAGAAAAAAAAGTATTGAGCTTTTCATTTCTCACATAGCGAATAGTGCAAAAACCATTTTCCTACCGCAGACCTTTCAAATTATAAGCTCGAATAGAATTTGATGAGACAAGAATTTCCTTTGTTCATCATTTTACACCTGAATAGAGTTTTGCCTTAATTTTGAGATTAGTCAGAAATAGGTTAGAAAGTTCTGGAGTTTAAAAAAGAATATTTATTTTTTGGAAAAAAACTTGATTATAAAAAAGTTTGTATAGTCCTACCATATTGCTGTAAATTGAACATTGAACTCTTTGATATTTGTAAGTATCAAACTAGACACTCCTTTTTTTGCTATATAAGGAAGATTTCATTATTTGTTAGAGAGCTTAAGAGAAATGCCTTTATGATAAAGCTTGTTATAGAAAAAGGGACAAAAAAGCAAAACAAGCAAAGGAAGTTCCACTTTTTTTGACATTTCCTTTTAAAAGCATCAGCAATTGCCTCCATAAAAATATTGCAAGTAATATGTCTGGAACATTTTCAATGACACAAAAGTTATTTGCATGACAATAAGCTCGAGCTTATTCTATTACAGGACCATGCTGGTATAGACAAAAAGAAAACTTTTTCACAAAGCCTAGCTTGCTTGTTAAAAACCAAAAAAATTATACCCACTCTTGAATGGTTTCACATTAAAGTAAGACAGACGACTAAACAATCGTCATTTTTTCTTTTGTCAAATGCACCCACAAAAAGCAAACTTTTCCACAAAAGTTGACAATGGGCAGAAAAAAAAAGTTTGCTCCAAGTATTGACACTCGCCAATTATTAATGTTAAAAAGGAGAAGATAAAAAAGATGAATTCAAACGGGAGATTTCATCCAACATCTTTACTTAAGATAAAAAAATTTTTTGCTCAAAGAACCATAAAATATGAAGGGAAAGTGGTTTTATGTTTTGCAATGTATGGCCCCGATGCCGAGTAAGAAAATATTTCATTACTTTGTTGAACCTTAAGTACTTGTCAACACGCTATAATGTGATTGTTGTTCAGAAAATGTAATGGTCTTCTAAACTGTAGGCAAATGTTCGCTTGCAAATTTTAGAATCCTACCTGCAATCTCCGTCTCGGTCCATTGATTGAAACAGCTCGATGGCTATTCGGTGATGATCGTGTCCAGATAAAAGTCCACAAATATCGTAAAAGTCGCGCATTGCAGTTATAAATGTTCCTATAGAGATATAGAGATATTACGTCTTGAAAAAACATTGAATCAATTTTATTCATTCATAAAATTGTAATGAAATTCACCTGGCTGCAAATATCCTTGCCTTTGGAAATCCCAAATTCTGAAGACTGTCCGAAACTTTTGATACGTTGGAACTCTGTTGAATGAAATAAAAATTTTGATATTTCTTAAGGGTGATAAATGACATCCTTTTCAAGGAGGGAATGAAGCGTACTCTCAGCTTTTGGTGTTAAAGAAAATTAACCTTTGAACACTTCAAAATTTATTGTTAAACCATGATAGTTAAAAGATAACCTTCGTCTAATTTTATTTCCCTTAATGATGTAAAATAAAACTTCAAATGAATTAATTTGGTGCTAGAGTGGTTAGCTCTTAACATAGCTAGGAGGTTTTGCCTACCACTACATAAAAAAAATAACTCACCTAGTTACACCCCAGGCCCTGGCCTAACCTTTCATAACTGTTTATAAAAATAAAGTAACCATGCGACCCTGACCCAGGCCCCAGAGAAAAGTACATTTAATTAACCAAAACAATTTTAATGCAAATCTAACTTTCCAGAAACAACTCTGTGGGGGTTACCCATACGGGCTTAACCCTACAAGCCTTATTATCGGGACCTAATCCTTCCCAGTCTGGCCCGAAGGTAGCAAAACTGGTAATTTTATGACGTGGTAGGCAAACTAGTAAGGCAGGCGAACTCAGAGAGATGATGAATATAGAGAGCGCACGGTACTTTGAGTCAGGCTGTCCATGGTGGGGTCTATTTTGAACTCCTCATGGCAGCTGCCACTGTTCCATATTGCAGTAGGTGTAGGTACCCATGGTTGTCAATCTTCGAACTGCTCATTAGTGGTGGTAGCCTGCCATTCAATCAATGTTTTTTCAGAAAAAATCTGATGTGTGCACTCTATATTTATCTTCTCCGAGGGCAAACTAGCAAACTCTCATTGCACCCTCTCAAAATATACTTTATTAAGTATTTTTACATCTATGAAAGTTATTTTATTCTTTCATTTTATCAATCTTCAGTTCAGAGCTGAGGACTTAATTGATCATTTTAGGATGATTATCTCCAGTCAGGTTTGATGGATGTGAGAATAGTTTTTGTAAAACTTTCATATTCCTCATTAAAATATGAGGCTTCCAGGAACCTTGCTGAATAACTCCATGTTTATTCATGATTCTTTAGCATTTACATTCAAAGCCTTTTTTCACTAATGAGTGGGGGTTTTAGTCTGTAACAAAATCAAATATTCAAAACTCTTAGTTCAAAACCATCTCAGGGGAAAATTGGTTAGTAAATAACTTAAGTGTGATAAATGACATCTTTTTCAAGGAGGAAATGAAGCATATTTTTATACTCTCAGCTTTGCTGTCAACACTTTGCCTCATCAGTTGAGAACTTATTTCCATTTAAGCTAAAGAAAGTTATAAATTATTCAAATCAGAGAAAAGATGTTGTCAACTAGACAAGAAATGAGACATTCAAGAGAATGGTAATTTTTTGTGTACCAAATAGCATTAATGCATTCATTATTTGGTGTTTTCATGACTTGGTTTATAATTTTAAGGGTCATAGACTTTCTTTTTGGTCGTAGAAAAAGCAGAAAGGCCTAAAAAGTAATGTATATAAAGTATTTGTAATGGATAAAAATTATGTCTGGTGATACGTTTTTGCTGGATAGATGTAAAGTTCTCTTCATTATTATTCATGCTGTAAACTTTCAAAAAAGAAAGTCTTTCAACTGAAACAACCAAGTTGAATGAATTTACTTGAATTTACTTTGATGGTGAGACGCAAAATGTAACGACGTATTCTCTGAAATCAAGATTTCCCTTGGGATCTTCATCGCACAAATGGAAAAGACTGCTGGCCAATTTGGTTGGATTCATGGAACCAGGATAAGCACTTTTGTAAAATTTCAAAAACTGCTTTTCAGAGATACCCTAAAGAGGGTTTCAAAGCTGTTAGTTTTCTCCATAGAAATGTCTGTTTTCTGTTCTTTAAAAACATGAAAAAAACTTCATTTACTTACTTACTTTCAGTGGTTTTCCATCAGTTATGGTACAAAACTGAGAATATTTTTGAAAAACAGCTTCTTCATCCAGTCCACACATATTCATAATTTTTTTTACTTCCTCTGTAAAACCAAAGATACCATTTTACATTCACAATAAAAAGTTTTGTAGAAAAAAACCTCCATGTAAAAGATCACTTCTGCCAATTGAAAAAATAAAATAATTTCTGCTTTCTTTACTTTGTGAAGCAAACTTAGTTACCTTTTGGTATTTTATGTGATCTTGAAGTTTTGGGTGATGATAAGAATTTGGATTCATCCAAGCTATGCCATGAACGTCTTGGAGGTTGAATGGGACAGTTTTGAATGTCCTCGCCTGTTCAAAAATTTTCAAACTGCATCACTTTGTGCTTAGAAAAAATGATGCATTAAAGCTTTAGGATGAATTTTTTAAAGCTAGTTTCATAGAAAACTCAAAAACTGTACAAAAAGGTTATTAAAATTATGTTTACTAATAAGGTGCTTTCAAATAAGCACATACAAACACGCATAAACATTCCAATCAATGCCATAAGAATCATTATGCAGAAGTACTTCAGTTTGTAATGGATAAATGAAACCACCAAAGGATTACAGGTCACTGGAGTTTTTGATACTTTACCTTAGGAATAAATAATTAGAATATGAAGTAAAAGAGAAACGTTAACCTATATAAAATGAAAGTGCTTTCTTTGTGTAAGGTAACTTTCTAAAGCATAAATTAGAAAGCTTTCAGTTTGTCATAATATTTTTGGAAACACCATATGGTGTATGGTACAATAATATCAA
>Ga0194133_10005590_pt1 | contig 15939 bp, 30 predicted proteins | sample TA2KigOf40mmetaG_FD_155448 | JGI IMG/M metagenome (GOLD analysis project Ga0194133, IMG submission 155448) | Freshwater microbial communities from Lake Tanganyika, Tanzania - TA2015055 Kigoma Offshore 40m | ecosystem: Environmental > Aquatic > Freshwater > Lake | place: Tanzania: Lake...
TCTAAGGTTACATTACTTGGTATCTCAATGTCTGCCATCCTTAATTTGTGAATAAATTTTACTAATTCTGTTTCAGAGTCTATTCTGCTTGTTGTTTTCTCCATCTTATTCTGATTTAAAGGTTAATAAACATTAGCTCTTCAGCTTTCTACTCCCAGCTCCGAGGAATTGTATATAACTTAGCCCATCTCACCGCTGTGTGGGAACTGAAGTTTACTAATGTCTTTTTCTTTTAAGTTAATGTATCAATAAAAGTTTTTCTTGTTTTTACTCTATTCAAATCATATTTAGGAGGAATTATTTCAGCTTTAAATCCTTTATAATTAAATTTATTTTCTCCTCTTAAATACTTTTGTATAAAAACAGAATAATCTTGATTTTCATCTGCTCTTTTTCTACGGTAATGTTGTTTAACAAAATGAATCATTCTCTTTTTATCTTCAAACTGTAACAAAGAAGTTTTATAAATCTCTGATAATATTTCAGGATTTATAGGTATTACTAAACCAATATTATCATATTCTTTAATATATATAGACCATTCATAGTACAATGATAATGCTACTTGATAAGACATACTGATTCCATTTATAACTTCTGCTGCAGAATCAGCACCTAATTCCATAATACTTTTATTAGTCTTATAATTTGGGTTTAAAGATATTGGTTTAGGTAGATCACTTGGACTATTAATGCCATTAAAGAAAGAAGGATTTACTTCATAACCTTCTTTTGCTGTATAAAAAGACTCTGTATCTTTATTATAAAAAGCAATTGATTTTTCATAAGCATATTTACTTTTTATAGACAAATTTCTTTTTTCTACTGCTGTTAACTCTTTATACTTTTGAAGAGAAATAGTATCTGATACAATCATAAACTTTATGTTCAGATTTGGAAACATTTCCGGTGTAGCTTGTAACTCACCAAAAGGTTTAAGATATTTTAAGTCTTCATTTAGTGATCCAGACATTAAGTAAGCTTTATCAAAAGTATTTGCTGTTATATTAGCATCATTACTTAATCTTATTTGCTTAAATTTACCCTGTATCATTAACATAGACCATTCTAATTGTTCTTCAAAATCATTGCCTATAAAGTCATTAGTTATAGCTTTTTCAAACTGTTCATTAGAACCTATTAAGTCTGCATTTAAGTAAGATTTATTTTCCATCTTATTCTGATTTAAAGGTTTCGTTGTAGTATTGTTCTGCTTCAATGACTGAGTTTTTAGTGTCATAACACCTTGCCATTAAGTGAGCTCTAATTATCTGCTCCTTTTCCATTTGCTTGGCTTGTTCAAACATACTTGTTGTTATGGTTAACTTCTCAATGTATTGCTCAACCAACCATTCTACTGCTGTTTGTTTCATTTTATTCTGATTTAAAGGTTGTTATTTCTTTTTTTATCTTCTTTGTAACTAATCCAGAAACCAATAGCAACAATGATATTCATACCAAATGATGCTAATATCTCATATATGTCTTCATAGACATTTACAGTCAGGTGAACATGACCTACCATCCAAAATGGTATGGACAAGTTTTGGCTTATCCATACCACTAGATATTTAATAAATTGTATCAATATACTTCAATATTATCAAGTAATTTACCCTTAACAATACTTCCATAACTATCAATTTCTCCAGGAACACCATAACTATTTTCAGCAGTTCCTTTTAAACTAACTCTTATCGTATCTCCTAATTCAGGAGAACTATAAAAATGAGCATCAAGTGGTATATATGTTGCTTCATTATTACATTGATATTTTACATGTATTGCCATTGAATAAATATAATTCTCAAGTTCATTTTTTTTAGTTATTCTATCTTCGCATAAATTGAGAAATTTTACAGGACCTTTAAATGTAGTTATGTCAATTTCTATTTGACCTTTTTTAGAGTCAAACTTAACTTCTTCCTTTTCAGGATTAAAACAAGATGTTACTAAAACACCTACTACTAATACACTAATAATTTTTTTCATAACTTTTTTTTAATTTAATTAATACTAATCACCCTCTTCATTATTCACTCTCTTTCCTTTCTCTTGCTTCACCATAGTTCGAGGAGAACTTTTTGGAGACTTTTTCAATCTTTTCAGCCTCTCCTGTATTTTCTTGTTGACAACGCTGTATTCTATTTTTCTCTTGTTCTCTTTCATATTCTTGCCAGTTATATATTTCTAATTCTTTCATTCTAGCAACATCTGCTATAGTCATACCCTCTGGTATACCTCCATTTGCATTGATAATATTAATATAAACTTCTTTCATTCGTCCCATAACTTTAAACTTTTTTCTAAAAACATTTTAATAGTAACTCTAATATCTTTATGACCTAGAATAGCTCCAGCTGCCTTTAGTTTGTTATAAAATTTTTTATCAAGATCTAATTCAACCCTTTTTAATCTATTTACAATAGACATTGATTCAATTATACTAAAGTCAAATGGAAACATCTGGGCATATACATATACATTCTGCATATAGAGTTTGTCTTTATGAAACTGTATTGCAATTTTCTTATTGTAGTTTACTTTATCTCTTTTGATACCAGTAATACTTGCAATTTGATGTTCAGTCATCATAAATCTATATGCTAAAATACCAATAAGATAGCTTCTTTGATCTACTAAAAATCTCAACCTAGACTTACTAGGTAATGTTAAAAAAGCTTCTAGTACATCTTCTTTAGTATATTTTTCCATTTTAAATAAAATCTAGTTCTAATTCTTTTTCTTCGATCTTTTCTACTTCAGCAAGTAATCCTTCTATAGGAATAAATCTATTGCTGTCATAATACTGATAAGGAAATGATTTTTCTGATAGATTAACTTCTTTTAGCCGAACTCCAAGTTTACCTGGTTGTAAACCCATATTGACAACTTCAACTACAGTGTAAACTACACCTTCTTGTATCCATTCATCAGATGATATTTTTGCTGGTTTTTTACTTTCATCAATACATATAACTTTCATGCTCTTCTATCTTTGTTTTTATATCAACAAATTCAAAGTTATCTTTTAATTCGAGCATTTCCAAATAGTCACCATGTTTTACTACACATTTACCTTTATTATGTGCTACTGTTGCACACTGTTCTGCTTGAACTTTTTCATGATTGCAAAATTTTATAAGACAAGCAATTATATATCCATATGAATTTACATCATCATTATACAAAATTAATTTATGTGTTTGTGTATCTTCCATATAATTCTAATATACAAAAAATTTTAGGGTTAATCTAAACTAACCCCAAAATCTTTCCACATTATTTTTGTCTGATCAAATCCTTCTAAGGCTTCTTTTACCCATCTTTCATCTATTGTATCTATATAACATAGTATGTGTACAATAGCTTTTTCATCAGGATTTAACCGAAGTAATCTACCAATTCTTTGTGCAGCTTTTCTCTCATTACCATATGCATGCATAATAATACCTTGTCTAAGATTAGGAATGTTTACACCTTCATTAAGTTGCAGTACAGTTGAGAGTTTAGTAATCTCTCCATCTTTAAATTTTCTAAGATTATCTTCAGAGTCTACATTACCACTATGATAGCTATGTGTACATAGTTTATCTGCTTGAGCTTGAGTATTAGCAAATACAATACACTTATTACTAATACTATCCATTAATTTTTTAGTATACTTTTCTTTACTAGGATACTCCATTAATGCTTTCATTCTCAGAACTCTAAGCATATGCATATCTCCTGATCCTACATCAATTCTTCTAGACCAATATATATAATTAGATTCTTCATCTGTCATATAGTTTTTATCACCCATTTTAACTGGATAATTTTTCTCTTTATTTAGATGGATCTGATGTACAACGATCTGATAATCATTTAGTATTCCATTTTCTACAGCATCATCTGCTTTGAATGTATATACTACTGGACAGAATTCATTTACTAATTTACCTTTTTCTGAATAACCACGTTTTGGTGGAGTACCAGTTAAACCTAGTATTTTACCACCATACAATTGTAAGAATCCTCTATGACTATCTAATAAACTATGAGCTTCATCTAAATAGACAGCATTATAGTCATGAGGATTATGTTTATTCAAACTTAAATAAGTAGTAAACACCATTCTACCTAACAAATATTCTTTTCCAAATTTTTCTGCATCATCTTTCCAAGACTGAAAGACTGCTCTTTTTGGAGCAACAATTAATACTTTCATCAATGGAGTAGTATTCCGGTCTATGTGATTCAAACCCATAAGAGTTTTCCCTACACCAGTACCTAAAACTACACTACATCTTCTTTTACCATCAGTTGCTGCTAATGCTTCTAATTGAACTTCATCTTTTGTCATAAGTTTATTTTAACCAATTCATTATTCTTGCTTCTGTAGGATTTGCATGAATCCAATCATGACAATTTCTACATACAGCTAACCAAGTACTTTGCACTAAATAAAAAGCATCTCTATCACTACCTGCATAGGTATGGTGAATATCAGTAGCATTATGACTACATCCATTCACCTTTACCTGACACAGGTTGTTCACCAATAAATGTTTTTCTCTTAGTTTAAGATACTCTTGATCTTTCTTTTTACGTTTAGAAGAAACCAGAGGGATTTTATAATCAGTTGGTTTCTGTGAACTGTCACTATTAATGGCTTTTTGGCAACTCCAGCAATATTTACAGTATTTAAATCCCTCATGGTTCTTCCAAATAACAGTTTCTTTTTGACAACCATCACAAATCTTAAGTTTCATAGTAGTTCTTCTGGAAACTCAACTTTTGATTTAGTTACTGCAGGAGTCTTTCCACCTCTAAACAAAGCTTTAAGACCATCCCACAAACCTGTAGCAAAGTATACCTGATAAATGTATATAGTCCTAGGAACAACCATATAACCCTTAAGGTTATTGATTTCATTTTCTATTGGTACTTTAATCAAGAAATGTGTTTTTGTTTTCCAAATTACTTTAGCTTGTAAAGGCACATATGTCTTCTCATGGACATCTTTTCTACCTCTAATGTCATAAAATGTTTTCATACTCTTTGATTTTTAAGCTGAGGTAGACTAACCGGTGCTTCTTTTAAACTTAAAAAGTTTTTAGGTAGTATACCTTCGGCTATAAAGATAGTAATAATTTTATCTTTATCAATGTTTAAATCTTTAAAAGTTAAAGTGTTCTTAAACTTTTCATCAACATCATTAAGAGTAACTAACTCTTTTGTCAATTTAGAAGTTGGAAATAAACTTGTAAATATTCTATTAGTAAATTCAATAGTAGCTTTTTGTTTGTATGTATTCAACACAAATTGTGATCTTTTGAATACATTACTAATTCTTTGTTTCTTTTTAGCACAAGTAGTAACTAATTCTTGTTCTGTTAAAGCATCTAGACCATAGAGTGCTCTTTTATACAAATAATTCTGATATACAGAATATTTGTCTTGTTCATACTGCATGTAAATTTTACTTGCATGTAATTGATAATTTCTTACCCGTTGTTTTAACTTTTCCATTTTAATCATACAATTTTTAAATTCATAAATAATAAAAGGGGACATTGCTATCCCCTTTTATCTAACTAATTAAATCAAAATACTATCCTCCGATTGAGAAATCATCTGATGGACGAGCATTTTTAATTGCTTTAGATTGACCTACTGCATATGCTGCACGTAATTCTTCAACATTATCATGTTTGATCAAAGTATCTGCACCTGTTGTATCAAAACTAAACTTTGTTCTTCTATAAATAGGTAATCCTCCTAGTGTACATACAATTCCTGTTTCACCAGCAATTTTAAGATCACGTTCTGGAGTTTTATCATTGAATGGCTCCAATGACTCTTCTACTACAATTTTACCATCTAATTGTTGTCCAGAAAAGAAACCAGATTCTTGTAACTCAGCTAGTGTACCTGGGATTAATGCAGATACTGGTTTTCTACGTAAGAAACCATTGTCATCAATCATTGTTCTTACTTGTTGCACACGAATATATCCATACTCTGGATTGTTTTGTGATACATTTACTACAGTTCCTGTAGTTTCATCAGATAATACAATTACTTTAGAGTTCATCTTTAAAAGTTTTAAATAATTAATAAATAAATTGATTGTTGAGTAGATACTAAGTCCTTAATTACTCATGTTAAGGGTAGTTGGTAGTTTAAAACTACATATCCAAATCGTCATATAAATCAATGATATCATCAAATGATTCATCATTTGAAATAATATCATTTACTTCATCATCGTCTATAGAAACGAAATCAAAGTCATAATACTTTTCTTTTCTGTTATTGTCAATAGCAGAATCAATAAAAGGATCCCTAATGTGTTCACCATAGTCAATTGACATAAGATACTGTATATCTTCATCTGTAAGATTTAAGTATTCTTCTACGGAAAGATGAATTACTTTACCGTTAGGGAGTTGATATAACATTATCTGCATAAATATGCAGATAAATATATATCATTTATTAAGAAGTTGTTTATTTAAATAAATAATATTTAGCAATATATAGCTAAACAATGAAAAGGGGTATTGCTACCCCTCTATCATTGGGTCAGGAAAAGCATATCAACAGATATACTCTCTTAAAATTCCTCTATAATTTCTAAATCTTTTTCTTGAACATAAGTAGTATCTAGTTTGGTTAAACCAGCTCCTGTAACTACCATACATTCAACAAGATAAGGACTATACTCATGATATCCTCTAAATTCTTTTATAGTTACTACAACATTCTCATCTTGATCAGCATACTTTTTTTTGGTAGCATCTTTATCTACACCATAACCAAGATTGGAATAATGTATTTTACATAAAGTACCAACAGGTATGATATCAGGTAACTTATTACCAAGCATAAGTTTAAAGAAATGCTCACATGCAAAAGAACTACTACATATCATAGGAGTAAGTAACTTAATAAACTCTTCAGAATTAGAATCTTTGATAATCTTACTGAGTGCTTTTGCTACATCAGTATCATCATAGTTTACACTTATTCTGAATGTGGAAGTTACATATGGTCTGTTTTTCATAGTTAATCATTTAGTTTTCTATAATCTCTTATTTTTTTTAACAAATCTTCATTAAAGTGTGTAAAGAAACTTCTATCAAATACTCTAGGAGTTATCTTTTCAGGTAAATTACTAGATATAGTAGAACTCTTTACACCTTTGCTTAATAAATTGCCATCTTTATCTGTAATGTCTGCATTAAAATTAAATCCCAATACAGATTCAATAAGATATTTTTTCATAATTATAAGTTTAAATTAAATTATAGTAGTCCCACTTGGATTCGAACCAAGGACCTACTGCTTAGAAGGCAGTTGCTCTATCCACCTGAGCTACAGGACTAAACCATTAGTAAGATTCTTCTTCTGAAGGGAGACGTAACCAGTCTGCATCTTCTAGAATCCACATTTCACCAATATAACCATCTGGTTTTAAAACATACATTGCATCAGTAAATTCTAATACAATGTGGTCATCTTTTCTTTTTGTAATATCAATAGGTTTATCACCTTGTATATCAATTACATTCTGTACAAATCTTTTCTCTGACCTATTGAGAAACTTTGGTAAATCTTGTGCTGTACTAAACATAGTAACAAAAGTACTAAACATAAAAATTAAATTTTTCATAATCATTTAATTACAACATAAGCCCATACTAACATAGCACAAGCAATTACAATGAATCCATACAACATATATTTGAATGGTGCCATTTTTTCTTCAGTTTCAATTGCTTCTTCAATACAAGCAATTTTATACTCAATTTCAGATCTTTTTTGCTGATAAACCTTTATACTAGGTTCTCCATGATGTAAATCATAGAGTTCATCAAGCAAGTTTTGTTTTTCTAGTTTTAATTTTTTAATTGACATCTTCAATAGTTTTATAAATTATAATATCCTTAGCTACTTCAATTTTCCATTCATCATGTAATCTTATTGCTTCTTGGTGAGACATATTAACATCAATTTTAAGGTCTAACATATTTGCTATGCTACATAGATTTAAAATTGGATCATTATTTAAATATGCTTTATTTACAGTTTTATTAGCATACTTAATTGCATCATTAACATTTTCAGCACATAACAATAAATCTTTATAATTCTTTACAGAATGATAAGCATTCATATTACCAAATACTTTATGAAACAGTTTAACATCTACATCCATATTTTTATAGGGACTAGTTTTTAAATAAGCTTCTGTAAGTTGTAAAGTGTTTTTTATCTTACCATTTATGATTTTAGAGAATATAGTATTGTTTATTAAAGACTCAAGACTATGACTTATTTTAGTTAATGCCCATGGTGCAAGAGTTTTTAGACAATCATCATATATACTTCTAGGTAGTTTATTTACATGATGTCCAAACCAAATTTTGGTAGTCTTTTTCTTTTTATCATATGTTATACCATGAAGTGCCTGACGAGTATAAAAGAACCTACCATTTTCAAACATTGGCTTTCTGTCAACACAAGACCAATAGATATGAGTATCAGTTTCTTTTTTATTCTCATAAACAAACCTGGGTGTTTTATTACTATAATAATAAATCCTTTGTAATTGAGGTGGAAACTGTAATATTTCTAAATGTTCTATATACAATTCTTTGTTAGTGATAATAGTTAATTTATCCATATGTTACCGTTTTAATAAAAATAAAAAGGGACGAAGTCCCTATAAAAAGTTGGTAGATTTCTGTTGCCAAGTATCTACCATACTCCGATCTCATTCAGTTCCAATACAGGAATACCGTGCAGTGTCCACAGTATCAAGCATCAATTGAAGAGGAGAATAAATCTCACCTTTCAATACACTCTTCAAAATTGAAGGGCTGAAACCTGATACCAAGCCAATACCTTGATCTTCACTATTTGCAGGGACATTACCAAGTCTACCGTTAACATTCCAAAATACTATTTCAGGCATTCTGTATCCTGCATCAGAATACTTATACCTAATAGAATCTAGATTGCTACCACCTTGACATGCACTATTAAATTCCATATCACTAATGATAAGAATTTTAGTAGGCATCTCAGACTCAGGTAATAATTCTCTAACAGCACTGTCAAGAATCAAGTCAAATGTGGCTTGAAGATTTGTAGAATAACCCCAATCTGCTCTCTTCAACTGTCTCATTCTCTGTGACAAACTACCTGATAGGTAATTCATCTCAGGTTTCTCTGAGAAAGTCAAGAAAGCATCTTTGAATATACCTTTATTTCTTTCAGAGATATAAATCCCTAATGAAATAGATACATCCATAGGAAGACCTTCCATACTACCACTGACATCACATACAGGAATAATCCTTTCTGTACTGCCTTCCATGTAGTTTGGTAGAGCATTCCATTGAGCTTCTACTGCATCTGCATTATCTCCATTCTGAATTGCTTGATACAATTGGTGAGGAAATAATACACTTGCATTAATCTTCTGTTTGCCTGCTTGAACATCTTGTATAAACTCAGTATATCTCTGACCATCACGGTTAAAGAATGCTTGTCTATACTTGTTCATAGCAACTGAAGGTACATGACCATAATTGATCAAGTCCCATTCATTGGCACACATTTGAGTTTCCACTACTTTGGTCATAGACACAAGTTTCTGTCTAAACTCTTTTGGAGTCATCTTAAGATACTTATGCATGGCTGTAAACCATTTACCTTTTCTTGGAAACCATTTGGCAAGAAGGTTAGCATCAGGAGACTCATCAAGTTGAGTATTTAACCAACTGAGATTATTCTCATTTGGATTCTCAATCTTGAATACATCCTTCCAATACCCAAACTTGGGTATATGTATAGCCAATTGGTCATATTCATAAGCATCAGACTTACTAATATGTTCCATAACTACTTGGAAGAATCTTTTCTCACCTGCACCACCTCTTGCATCACGAGCCCAAAATAGAATCTTATAAGCTAAGTTCTTATTCTGTGCTCTTGCACGTTCAAAAGCAATGATAATGTCACTTTCTGACATCCATCTACTTGCACCTGCTAGGAAGAACAAATCAAGACAATAGTCTAAACTTGTTGAATGTGTAATAGCTCCATTAGCAGTTGTGGAGTTATACTGTCTTGTAGCATTTATCAGTCTGCTCATATATATAAATTTAATTGGTTACTAAATCATTGTGGGAAGGCACCCACCTCCCTTTCAGGAGGTAGGTTTTTTGGTGACTAACAGAATACAAATAAACCTACCTAAATAATTAGGAGAAGATGCCTTCCCGGGCAGTCATTACATAAGCAATGACCATTCTTCATTTATAGTTTATTTTTGTGCTGAAGTATTCTTCACACCAATTTTGGTCCCTCTGCACTCAGTTGTAGTATCACAACCATTTGTTTCATTGGTTACTTTTACGTGTTTTAACCCCAAACCTTATAGGCAAATTTACTGGGAGTATATTACAACTGACTGACTATAGAGTATTAGTCTAAACAGAATACAGTTAACCAATTTATATATATTATAAGTTGATAGTGCTGTGTGTATTCTTTAAAGACCAATTGGTAAAAAACCACAAGTCAACCCCTGCTTTACAGGATGAGAGGTTACGCCTGAAACCTTGTGGTAAATAAAGATAATGCCTATCTGCTGTGTTAACTATGCTAAACAATAGGACTTTTATTAATGAGCAGTTTGTCTACATGCTCAGGTATACGACGAATATCACGTCCTTTCTATTGGTACTCTCACAAGGTTGCAACCCTTGACATACATCCATTACGGCACATCATAAGTGCAAAGGGTAGTGTGTTATCCTGCTTGGATGAGAGTAATATTAATTAATACAAGTGAGATAAATCAGGTTTTTTATTAAACTTGACTTCTTCTTCATATTGTTCTAACAACCACATTTTGTCTTCTAATGAAAGAGCAAATAGTTCTTGTTTAGTTTTATCATCTAAACTAGTACCGTAAAATTTTGTGGCATGAACAAGGAGTCTCAAGTTAATATTAGACTCCATTGCATGTAGAGTTTCTACAAACTCTCTGTTGTTAATCATAGTTGCATTCATATTATTGATTTATTAGTTACTGATTATCTACGTTAATTAAACTGTCTAATTGAGTATAAGTACCACCATATACTCTATGGCTAGATACATTCTCAATCCAAATACTATCTTCAGATACTTCCAAGTAGTATTCTATGTCAATGTTACCACCAACATCTGTCCAGTCTTTAGACACATTTTCCGGAGGATTTTTCTCTTCTACTCTAGTAGATAGTATATTATATGTAATAGATAATACTAATACAAATAACATAGGATAAAATAGGGTCTGTTTCATATGTGTTGTTTTAAAAGTTAGCTATATAAAATATTATATAAGTATATATAATATAGAGTAATAATAGTATGTATACTTAAGTAGAGATTAAGGTATAAGTGGTAGTATATCAAACATATTGATACACAAATACTTAGAATAAAACATATTTACTACTTAATCCATAGAAGTTTAAGTATCTTAAGTAGGAATACATTTAATAATAGTTATTTATTATTTCTATGTGAGATTAAATATCTTTTAAGTACATAAAATATAATCAATAATTATATTAAATAGCAATGCAGTCACTGCCACACCAAGTGGTGGGTTGTAAAAAAAAAGGTTTTTAGAAGAAACAATAGAAAGGTCCTTTTTATCGGACCTTTCTATCAGTTTCAGTAGGTACTATTCAGAATTACCTAAATCAGCACCTTCACCGGTTGACATACCAGCAGCAATTGCAGATACATTAGCCCGATTCAGACCAAACCCAAGTCTGCTACCAAGTTTATTCTCGGCATAGACTCTGGCTGCAGTATGTAACCCTTTAGATTCCATTGCCTCCAATGTATCTTCAATATCATAGGACTCTTGCTTATCAAGCACATATGTCCCATATATAGATACATTTACAGAATACCTTGTTCCGATAGTACCAAAAGGGTCTTTCCAGTTGCACCAATATTGAACAGTCTCACCATCAGCAGCATACTTGACACCGTATTCCTTACTATCAGGGTGTTCCATAAATTCCTTTATCTCAGCAGAAGGACCACTTAGATTATATTTATAGAATTTTTTCCCTTTAGTAGGACCATCCTTAGTCACTACCCCACGACCAACATATTCAGCAACAATCTTAGTGGACTTTGCCAAATTCTTTTTTTCATTTGCTTTACTCATAAGTTAACATTTTAGATTAAACAATTATTTTTTCCAAGTCAAGGGTTGTAAAAAAAAAGGAAAAAAAAATAAAAGGAACTACATATCAGTTCCTTTCCATTTGTTAGAAGTTAATAATCACAATGATCCCTGCCACGTGTATCAAGGTCATCTAGATCAATTCTGCCTACAACCTTAACTCCAGTATCTTCACAAGGTTCCACATCAGAGGTCAATGCCCAACTAAATGATTGGATCATATTGACTGATCTGTGGAATGCAGCAAAGTCTTCAGTTATCTCTACCAGAGTATTAAGGTCTTCAGCATTCATAATAGATTGTCTCAAAGAGTGACGTATATTACTGAAGGTATCTTTACCTAGTGTCTCAGTCAGTCTCTTTAAGACTTTTAAATCTACAAGAGCTAGTTCTCTTGCATTATCAGGTGTAAAATCAATTACCTGTTTTCCGTTTAGTGTTACTTCCTTCATAATTAAATTTTTTATTAGTGAGGGGTTGTAAAGAAAAAGGAAGAAAAAAAATAAAAGAACTTACTATAAGTTCTTTTATATATGTACTATGAAACAATATTATCCATTAGGATTAATAATCCAGGATAATATTGTAACAGTTCCGTTTGCCGTAATAACATATTGGTTTCTCATAACTAATTTTTATTTAGTAAAGGGTTGTAAAAAAACTAATGAAATAACAAAAAGAGATAAGGGAAGGGCCCCTTATCTCATTTGGTTATTTCAACCAAGCAGGTTTGTTTGTAACTGTCTTTGAAGGCTTCGGAGCTTGTGGAGAAGACTTCTTGACAGGTGCAGACTTATCTGCTTGAACTTGGTTATATGACCAGATCTTCCCATATAGAATATCTGCATCAATAAACCCACGTTCATTGGTATAGACTCCAAGTTTCACCATATAGGGAACTTTGAGCTCTAGACCAATTTTCTTGATATAATTAATGTGCTTTCTACATATGACAGCATTATTAGTTATATCTATGATTACAACATAATTTTTGTCATCAGTAAGTTCGTACAGTTCAATATCAACTGTTACGAACGATTCATATTTCTTTTTCATAGTACATTTGGACTATGTCAAGGGTTGTATCAGTAAAAAAAATATAACATTTTACCTCAAGAAAAATGTTTTATTTTTTTCCATTCCAGACCTGTGTGCTGGATTTGTGTGGGGGGTACCAGGGCTGGCCAGTGGGCCGGGGGGTCTTGGATAGAGGACCCATCATCTTCTATTATTTACAACATTTTAAATTCCAAAAAAAATTTTTATATTTGTTCCATGAAAAAGTATGACAAAGGATTCTTTAAAAAATAATATATGGCATATATAGAGCATAACTTTTTTCCTCTTAAGGTGTTTGTAAGGAATGAGTATATGTATCAACATACTAAGGGTCATGGAGAGTTTACACCGGGGGTAGTTATTTCTGTTAGATGTCTACCGGGACAAGCTGCACTGTTCCAGGTACTCTTAGAGAATGGTGTACTTAGAGATAAACTTCCTAGTCATGCATTACTAACTGAGCCAAAGCTACCAGATCCAGATCTGCCTTTTCATTACTTACAGATATGGAATTGTTTCTCCTATAACTTTACCCTACTACAATTAGGATATCTACTAGATACTAATGTAGAAGTTTATATGAAAGATAGAAAGTTCTACCCAGGTAGTTACTATGCTACAATTAACTGGGGTGCTGATGATCCTAACACAGATCTATCTCTAGCAGAAGATCCTTTAGAACACAAGTCTCATCATATCATACTCTTGGATAATGGTCAGATTGCACTCCAACCTAACAATAGGATTAAATGGTCTGAACCTAGCTTTGTTACTAAGCCTTTTCCTGAGAGACCTGATTACTTAGTCAACAAAGACTACTACAATTGTGAAGGTTTTGAAAAATGGAATACAGAAGATTCTGATAGAATGTTTTATGATAATGAATAATTATATATATTTGTTCTCTACAAAGATTGTTATATGAGATGACTGATCAGCAAAAAAAGTTATGGTTGTTTGTTGCAGAAAGAACAGACTCTAACTTAGAGGCTAGAATGGTATATGATGAACTTATTAAAAAATTAACTATGTCAGAAAGTAAAATTATTTTATCTATGGTTGAAACAGAAAATGGAATAGAAGTACATGTAGGTGAACAGGCTTATGATAATTTTGCAGTGATTGGACTGCTAGAAAAAGTTAAATTAGACTTATTATCAAGACCTGAATTACCTATTCATGACTTGAGGGATAATAAAAAAAAAGATAAGTCTAATCAAAAATATGATGCGTAATAAATTAAAACCAACAAATAATGAAACCATTTAAAAAGCTAAGAGGTAGAACTATTCTACTAAGTGTACCTGAAAAAAAGAAATCTAGTATTGAGTTGTCTATCAAAGATGAAGAGGCAATGATGCAAGAAGCTGCTAAACTATGGAGTAAACTTACTGTTTATGCTATAGGAGATAAAGTAGAAGAAGTACAAGAAGGAGATCAAGTATATGTAAGAACAGGAGCACTTAACATGGAGACTGTAGAAAGAATTGATATAGACGGGACTATCAAGCTTGTTCTTAATGAAGGTGATGTAATAATAATATGGTAAGCTATGAAAGATAAATATTATAACAAATACAAAGGATATAATGACAAATATTCTGTATCTAAAGAAATGATAGATAGATTATTTGAAGGTTATACCAATCCTTGCCCTACAGCAGAAGAAATAGATTGGCATAAAAGAGTTGTAAACCTAGACCAAGAACCAAGACCAGATTACTATGGTGGTAAGGATAACACATATGAAGTGTTTCAAGTATTAGAAGCTTGGGGACTTGACAAAGATTTCTATTTAGGTAACGTAATCAAGTACTTAGCTAGAGCTGGCAAGAAAAATATATTAACTAAAAAGGAAGATTTACAAAAGGCTTTAGTATATTTACAAAAAAGAATTGACACATTATGATCACAAAAATTATAACTATTATAGTTGCATTATTACTTATAGGATTTTTATTCTTAGTAAATAATACACTAAATAAACCTGTATATAATAAAATGTATAATGTATGGGAAGATGATCCAGAAAGTAGAAAGTTTAGTAATTTTATTATAATCTTCATTGCTATAGTATCTTTTATAATGGGATTGATTCTTTAATTAAAAAAAATTAAGAGAAAATAAAGCTAACTTATTGTAGTTTAATTTATTTTTTGTATATTATAGTATAATTAAAATTTTATATCATGGGAGCCTTACCAGAATTTGAAAATGTAGATAATGCTATATCTACGATGCCTGAGTATAAATCTAAACTTACTCAGATGTACCAGTACCTTAATAGGTCGGTAAATAAGTTTTTCTTTGATTGGGGTTATAAACTTGCTACAACAAGAGTATATCCCGATAATGCTGCTGCCATAAATGCAGGATTAAAAAAAGGTGATTGGTATGTATCAGTTAGTGGAACTGATTATATAGTAAAGATTGTTAAATAATTTAAGAATGGTGTGAATAACACCATTTTTTTATTAAATCAAAAAGTCATGTCAGTAGCCAATTTAAAAAACAGTGGAAATAAAGGAAATAACTTTCCCTTTCAATTAAAAGTTTTACAAGCTTTAGGTTCAATAGTAAATAATAGTACTCCAAGAGCTATTACACCTCAAATAGTTCTAGCAACT
>Ga0194133_10005593_pt1 | contig 15937 bp, 11 predicted proteins | sample TA2KigOf40mmetaG_FD_155448 | JGI IMG/M metagenome (GOLD analysis project Ga0194133, IMG submission 155448) | Freshwater microbial communities from Lake Tanganyika, Tanzania - TA2015055 Kigoma Offshore 40m | ecosystem: Environmental > Aquatic > Freshwater > Lake | place: Tanzania: Lake...
CATTAATATTGTTTTGCATTATTTAAAGCAAAGATGATTGAGTTGGTGTTAAAGTTGATTCTTTTCAATAACTTTAAATTGCTTAATTTCGGGTTCAGGTGCTGCTGCAGACGGTCTCGTGATTGCTGGCCTGTCAGCATTTCTTCCCAAATTTATCCAGTCTCAGTACAAATTTACTGCTTCTTTATCGTCTGGAATTGTGGGTAAGTTGGAAAAAAATTGTTTGAATAATTACAAAAGCTGAAAAAAAGTTCTGCTTCATGACTTTGATCGCTGCCTGCGTGTTAAAAAACTGTTTGGAAATATCTTTTTTTGTTTTAACTTATTACATTTACCCTAAGGTTAAGGAAGTATTTATCCTTAGTTGTAAATATTTTTTACCATTTCTGATCACTTCATGTAAAATAAAGGAATATCGATCAATGAAGTTATTTTTTATCAAATTACAATACTAGGACTTTTGGTCATCCCTGCTGGAGGATTGGGAACATTTACTGGTGGTTTCATTGCCAAAAGGTTTAAATTGAATAGATCACAGGCAAGCTATAATAATGATTTGTAACCCTCCACATTTTTAATTACATTTTTTTGTGCTTTTCAGATGCTTAAGATGTACATATTGTCTCAAATGGTTACGATTCCACTTGGACTTGGATTTCTTTTTTATTGTCCTCAGGTTGATTTCAATGGAGTAACTGTTTCGCAAAATTCTGGTATTTTTTCATCAAACGTTTTGATTTTTTTTTTAATTTAAAAGGTTTGTCTATTTTGATAGAGAAAGATTTCTACACATATGAGGATCTGATTCTTGATTGTAATCCGGATTGTTTCTGTGATCCTTCTGAGTACAAACCCGTTTGTGGTCAAGATAATGTGATGCATTTCAGCAGTTGTTTTGCAGGTATTTTTTTATCAGGTTAAAGAAAAGTCGAAATGTCAAAAAAATGCCTTTTCTAGGTTGCAAATCGAAGCAACTTACAGGTCAAAATGAAACAGAATACCTCGACTGTTCGTGTGTTTCGGGTGACCGTCAAAGTGCTCTTTCTCAAACTTGTACAACTGAGTGTAACAATTTCTACGGATTCGCAGTCCTCATGTTTGTCAGCATCTGGTTCACCTTCATGTCTGCCATGCCTAATGTTGTGGCTACCTTAAGAGCTGTTGAAACAAAATACAGATCCTTGGCCCTTGGTCTTCAGAGTATCATTTTAAGGTATGTGTGCGAATCAAATCAAATCATTATTTAATTTGATAATTGTTTGACGTAGATTGGTGGGTACGATCCCTGGACCTGTATTTTTCGGTGTGATCATCGACCAAACTTGTCTCCTAATGGGTGACAACTGTCTGTTTTATGACAATTACAGAATGAGTCTTTTCATGATGCTCATCGTTGTCATCACCAAAGTTTTGGGCGTCATGTTGTTCGTGGTGGCTCTGTTTTTCAGCCTCAGGCTCAACATCAGTGAAGAAGAGGACGAAGAGAGCGTTGAGAACAATAACCAGACTGTTTCAGAGGATAAAGAGTAACAAAAGTAGGCTCGGAGAGGGAATCTTCTTAAAAACCTGTACAAGAATTTGTATTAAATATTTTTTATTCAGTCGAAGCATTTTCGTAATGTAATCCTCATCCATATTTAAAAGCATTTTTTGAGGCTGTGACAAGTTAATTTTTATTTTAAAACTTCAATTTTAAAAAACAAAAAGTATTCAAATCATAAATTGTTGATGTCAAAACAAAATAAATATCATTTTTCTCGAAAATTTTCGGTTTTTTTTGCATTTTTTGAACACCAAGTGCAAAATTCTCTTTTGATACTGTCGATGTAAAAACAAATATTTGTTAAAATAAAAGAGTCCATTTGTTAAACATTAGTATATGTATATTCTTATTTTAGGCTTGTTCAGCATTGTGAGGTTTTTCGGAGAACACTCGAATGATGAATTCTCCGTTTTCATTGGGAGAAAATGTTGAGGGAATTATGACATAAGTTCCTGGGGGGAGCTTAAACCTCACAGTGACCTCTCGCAAATTGATAAAACTTTTTGATCGTCCAATGGACTTGTTGTAACGGAAAAAATCTGTGTCAAGTGGCTTTGGGGTATTGTGAGGATTCCGGACGTAGTAAATTCCAAAACCTTGAAATGAATAATAATGGATAACGACCTGAAGTAAAGTTAATAGATGATATTATAAAGATTAATCTTACCAATTGTCAGCATATCAAGCCCCTCGTCTCTAAGGGCTCTTCTCCCTTTTTGCATCAGAGAAATGACTACAGTACAAAGATTGTCTTCATCGTCATCTGCAAATTCATAAAGAATTTTTCAATTTCGATTGGATATAGTTTTAATATCTCTCCCACCATCAACCTAATCTCAGATTTAGAGTTACAAAATACCAAAAGTTAAGATAATTTTAGAGTCTTATAACTCAAATTTTAATTTAAAAAAATACCCATGAAAGGATATAAATCCCAATTTTTTACATAATAATTTTTGAAGGTTCAAATAAAACGCTCTGGGTCACAAATTTCACACCTATATTCAGGGTAGTATTGTTAACAAATCACACACTTTTGTTAGATGTATCAACCCTATATCAGAGTTTTACAGATTATTAAACAAGTGCAAAGAAAAACAAAAAAAGAATCCAAAAACCAAGCTAGACAGCCACAAAAACTACCACGTTAATATGAGATAATTTGTCCCACGAGTGGGATGACGTACCTCTCCTTTGACCTCGTGAACTGTAACTAGAGTGACCTAAAAAGATCTACTGAGTCTACAATATGCAAAATCTACAAAGCATATTTTGAAAGAAAAAGAGTGCATGGTGCATTATTATAAGGTATAAGAATTAGATTAAGGTAGATAGTTTGCTGAAATGAAAAGTCACCTTTTAAAGGTGTTATATTCGAACAGCAATTGTTATTCAAAGTTCTAGTTGACGGCTAATAAACAAAAACATCAAAATGTTTAATTTTACAAATGTGTACCTGGGTCTGAAACAGTAATCCAATATTGAGGGTTCAGTCCAAAACTCTGAAGGTTGTTACGACATCCTCCTAAATATCAAATTTATCTTATTTCATCATTCGACTGCATAGTTTTAAAGCCTTATTACCAGCTGACTGGCCAGCAATCCATTCACCTATAAAAAATGGAAATCATAAAATTAACTCCTCATCATAAATATGTGTTTGGAAAAAAATGTCACCATGAAAAGTCCCAACAGACCATTTCGACTTGTATCTCTCATCATCAAAACTATCAGCACTTAGATGACAAATTTCGAGTTGATCCCAATATCTCATAAAGTCCTTTGAAAAATAAATTATTAATTGTTGTTATGCTAGCTTAGAAAATGATTTCATAAATACTTTGTAGCTCATGAAAAACTCTCCGTCTGAATCGAAAGTCAATCCAATGTTTTCTTTTTCCTCATCCGGAACATAGCGCCACTCAGCCGAGCCATCAGACCTTATGATGAAATTTATTATCTACATGAAAATAACATATTATACTAAAATATACTTACCATGGGCCATTCCACTCAGTCTCGTTTCCCCATGGATTCCTTATGCGGACAAGGGGTATTTTGCCTAAAAGTTTTAAAACAGTTGAAAGATTTCGAAAAACAGGTCAGATTAATCCTTAAAATATCTCACCAGACATTCTAGGTGTCTGAATATCCACTTTCACAACTTTCGTAACAGAGTATGCATGACCGCGAACCAAACCCACTGAAGTTTTTGCTTCAAGAACCCTAGGATCGGGTTCGATTGAACAACCCTAATAAAAGGACAATTGTTTTAGTCAGATAGTTTACAAAAGGGAGGCAATATTTCGGAGCAATCGTAAGATATCTCGAGTTTGGTGTCTACCATAGCCAATTCTATAGTCTATACTACGCAGAGGTTCCAGACAAAAAAGTAAAATGATCATTGAAATACCATAAGGGATCCCTTTTCGTACGCCTTCTGCATCATCATGTAAAGGTCTTTGGGCACATCGGGATCTTTCAAGGTAAACATTTCAGAGCATCCTCCAGTAAAGTCTACCATCGCCTCCGCCGTGGACCCACCCTTTAGAGCCTCATAAGATCCGTGGAGCTTAGCATAAGCTTTTTCCTATAATATCAAACCAAATCAAAATTCCTTTGTTTTTATAATGAGTTGCATTTGATTAATTTACTACGATTGTTTTCTGGAGTTTTTTTAGAGTAATATTCTTACCAATAAAGCAGTCCAGAATTCCGAATGAGAATCAGAGTGCATAAACATTAGCTGTCCATCTTTTGTCGGCAAGTAGTCGTCGATGACAACGTCGACCCAATCACCATATTGCCAAAATCTTGAAGAGTATTTTCCATAAAAGTAAGAAGCTGAAATCTTTTGAATATACATACCTAAAGTGGAAAATGCCCGCATATTCTTCCGAAAAGCTCTGATCTTTTGGCACAACTTTAAACAAGAGTCTTTTGTTCATCGTTAAGTTTGCCAAAGCAGCCAAAAGCCAACAGTCGCCCAATTCACCCTTTAATATTTTGGATGATTTACGGTAGGAACTCTCAAAAATTAATATCATCTTTCCCTTACCTGATTGATGTCAAACCTGGACGCTCCTCCAACAAACAGTTCCGGATTGCTAACAATTTCAATCGGTCTTTTCCATTCGAAATTGTATGGAATACGGTCCGAAAAATATAAACTTTGATCGTCTGGCGGAAACTCTGGATCAACGAAAAGCTCCCCATTCTGAAGTTAAAAAGAATAAATTAGACCACAGCTTTAATGTCTTTTCATCACTTCTGATCTACAAGACTAATCTTCACCCAAATGTAATGCATCAGTGCGTTAGGCAATAAATTTTACATACATAAAATTTTGAGGATCTTGTTAATCGCCAAACTCTAAAACCTTGAAATGTAATTCACAAAAAAATATCTGTAAAAAAATTGTCTGGTGGTGGCCTTTTTTTGATTTTTACTTGGTCGCTCACTCTCCAAGGCGTCTTAAAAATAAATGTGCTTAACTTGCAACTTTAGTGATTCAGCCAAGTTTTAACTCTATGATAGCACTCAGGATAAATGAAAAAATTGTGACTCAAAAGGCCTGCTTTGACCTGTAGGGTACAGTTAATGAAGGAGGCTATCTACCGTCGGGAGTGGGATTCTGACAGGAAGCAGAAAAGCCAGAAGGGACTTGGCCAAGATATGAAACAATTTGGAATTTGTGGAAAAATGGTCCCTTTTCTTTTCGAACTGTATCCTGATAGGCCATGAATAATGACTCTAACCTGGACGCATTGTTCACGCAATGCATAGAAGTCTTGACCGCATAAAAGGCCGTTTTCGATCGTAGGGTTGCTTCTTGGGTCTAACTCGCCACCTTAAAGGTTGAAATTTTTTCTTAAAAAAAAGGAAATATTGATAAATCTGCAACGCTCACGGGAAACCATGTCGCGTCGGTTCCTCCCTCCACCTTGCAACATGTTTGCCAACAAGTAGGCGAACGGGGAATTGACAGTTTCCACCTGGGTGCACTCCACATACTCGGACTCTTCAATCTCATCTAATTGTAAACTTTTTATTAAGAATACTTCTATTTCTTTACACGTCATTTCAAAAGTTTTACCAGGTGAATATTCCTGTTCGAGATGTTCCTCTGCAACGACAAACACCGACGTCATGTTGATTATCTCTGATGCTTTACTCGCTTTTTCACACATAAACTACTTTTATCGGACAGTCAGCAAGATATCTCAGATCTAGGGGTTGAAAATGTCAACTTTTGTAAACAAAGTCTTGAGCAATTCGAAAGCCAGATAGATAGGCCTAGGTGCGCAATCAGGTGAGAAAAAGAGTTGCAAGGCAAATTTATTTTCTACACAAAGAATAATTCGTGCCAGGCAATTTTTTATCCATTGACAGCTAAACGTGATTTATTTCCTCACCTTTGAAAAGAGTTGTATGAGTTGCCTGTCAAATCTACAAGTACTTTTTCAACGTGTTGCCTGAACTGCCTTGCCTTAAAGTCTTGTGTTTTCTTTTATAATTTCAATCGCCATCTCCATCCAGTTTCTGACTGACTGATGAGTCATGCAGCTGTACGTCGCCGCAGCTGAGTAAGCTAGAGTGGGCGCAAAACGTGTTTGCGTCGTGAGCGCAGCTTAGCGACAAAATAAACTTGAAAAAACCTTTTTTTTACTTTTAATCACCATCAAATTACATCTTAATGTGAAAAAAATCCTCTTTTTAACCTTCCAGAGCAAAGCGAGGGAAGAAGTTTAGAATTTCATTATTTTTTTTGTGTAGGGATCATGGGAAAATGGGGTGACGTCCCTCGTGCATCTGTCACCTCATTTTCCACCCATGCCAGTGAAACTATAGAGCTGAGGTTTGGCAGGAATAATTATCATATTGATGGCTTAGAATTTACGAACCAGATTTTAGATATCTTGTCTAGAAGCTGAGATTTAATTTCGAAGTTATGTGGGGAATTTAGCTAGAACCCCCTCCTTTTTTTCACATTGATTTTTATTGCGGAAAACAGCTCTTTGTTGTTTGTTGTGCAATCAATTGGTAGGGTTAGGTATTTCTCCCCGCACAAAAAATACCCGTCTACCTGGTTTTTATTCCTAACTTGACAACATTTTTTCAAAATTTAAAATTTTTTGTCTTCTCTTCTGTTGCTATAAAAGAACATGTGGCTGTAGCCAGGTTAAATCAAGACAATTTGACCCATCTCTGTGACAGTTGGCTCACAATCCATGACTTATGGGGTTGCTGTAGCTGAGTAGTCAACGGCACGGAACTGAGGGCAAAGGTTTTAGGTTAAGTCCTAGGCAATTTTTTGAGCAAGGATTGTAAAAAAAAATTACAGACACCCTCTGCCTAATGACGTTTCGCCTCATGATCAGTTTGCCTAAAGGCCCCTAAGTACGGCAAATAAAGGCCCTGGGGGGTCAAGGACCCCACAGAGACAGGAAAGTGGGTTAGGTTCGCAATAAAATAACCCTGCAGGGTAAGGAAGGGGTTCAATAGCCCCCAGGGTTAGTTGAAAGGGGGTCAAGAGCCCTGCAGGGTAAGGTAGGGGGTTGGGCTAGGTTAGTAATAAAGTAGAGCAGCAGGGTTCGGCAAGGGGGCCATCAGGGTCGGGCAGGGGGGCCCAGGCGAACTGGCATTAGGTAAAAAGTTAAACACTTCTATCTGCTTCAAGTTTTTATGAACATGGGAATTTGTCAACATTGTTTACTAAGCAATTTAACTTTCACCTTTTGGACTCTCAGCTACCCAACCCTAGGGTCAGGAGCATGCTAAAATAAAATGGTTTATTTTTGTCAATTTGAAAAAAGATGTTTGCATGGCATGGGAACGTGAGTAATTTTTACATTAAGTTTGAACTAAGTACAAAAACTTTGGGAATTACTAGAGAAAATCAAAATCAGTTGATGACTCAAAGGCAGCATTGATGACTCTTAAGCTTATAGTTTGACCAAATAAAGGGAAATTTCAGTTAGTTGTTTAAACGCATCAAAAATATTGCTCGTTTCGGAGAGTAGGAAAGTTTTGTGATGTGGTCGTGAAACAAGGTATATCTTCTTCGACAACGTGTCTTTTGTAGAAAACACAAGAAAAATATTTTAAATGTTATGTTTTAAAAACTTTCTAGAGCAAAAGACTATATTACAGGTGTATCAAATGCTGTTGGTAAAAAAAAGTTTTTTCTAAAAATATGAGCAAAAATATTTTTTCTTTTACATTTTAGAAGCATAAAAAGTTTTGAAGATATATCTGGCAAAATTCTGGTAACAGTAATATAAATAGAAAGGAATAATGTAGGTAGATATTTTTTAATAATTTTCATGGTTGTCCAGAAGGCATTGGTTGACAACCTCAAGCAAGTGAGAATTTTCTAGAGCTGCAGCAACACGTTCCTGAAAGATTAATTTTATATCTTGATCGGTAACAATTTTCAGTTTGTTCTGTTTTCAATCATTAATATTTCAACTAGCTCATCCCATTGAAAAATCCCCTTCACGGTAGCTCAAACATGGTCACGTGCATTAGTGTTTAAAAACAATCATCCTTTTCTTGTTTTGAAAGTGTAAATCACAATGATTTCACACTACTTGCTATTTTCAAAGCACATCACTCATTACTCATATAGAATATTCCTTCAAATTTTACATTTTTATTTACTTTATCTGCTAGCTGTTTGTTAACAGCATCTTCTGATGCGTGCGTTCCTTTGGCTATTTCAACGTCTACCTTGAACCTTGGTGGGATTGACCTAAAAAAGTTAATATTTTCAGACCAGAGAAACTATGAAATTCTTTCTTTTCGTTTGTTTGAGTAATCGTTTGCACCTTACAATTTTTAATTTAGATAGGGGTCGTCATGGCTGAGAGGTCGCAGGCACCTGAATAAGAACTTACTATGTTTGTCGGTTCAATGCCCGGCCATAGAAGCAATTTTTTGAACTTGGATTGCATAAAAATCAACAAGAGACCCTCAGTGAGGGGAATAGTAATCTGCAATGACCATAGGATATACATTTTGTTTATCATAGATTATCCTCCATGAGCAAAGCAAGTGGAGAGTCAAATTTTTCATCACTCTAAAATTTTGCCAGGTTTTTCAGTAAGAAATGCACATGTACCTAATTGTTATTATGTTTCTAGGGCCTTTGCGAAAAACCTAGCTCAATGTGAAAATTTTTTAATTTACCTCAAAAGTTTGACTCTAATTGACAGACCAATTATTGTTGCCATGCTACAATGAGGAATCGTTGGTGTAAAAAGCACTGAGACGTAATTTTGGCTATCATCAACCTAAAGTAGAATGGACTCACTATCAGGATTCTTGAAAAATCATACTTGAAAGTTACCTTTACATCTTCAAGTTTTACTACATGAAGTTGCTCCAAAGTGTAGGGATGCTCTGGATCGTTTATGATTCTTATCAAATCAAAAATCTCTTGATTGTCAAATGGATCTCTTACTGCCTCATTGCGTTCATTGTCATCAAGCTCGCGATCAGATTTGACATGATAAACCCTAGGATTAACATTTTCAAGAGGTTTTAGCCTCTCTGCAGCTGCCTGACTATTTGGGTTGGGAAGCTTGATCATCTCTGAAAGGAAATCGAGTTTTGTAAGTAAAGATGAGAGGGCAAGTGTAAAAAATTAGCTTTTACAAAAAGGAACGAGCACGACCATTTAACAACTAAATTTCTCATGTTATTTTCATCCCCATGTGATCGATGTTGTGAAGTGGCTTACTGGTCACAATTTGGCAAATTCCAATAGCAAAACCTCATTGAAACTTTATTATTTTAAGACAGAAAGCAACTATGTAAAGAAATGAAGTATGAAAAGATAAACGTGGGCCTTTGCCTTTTTAGTTTTTTTACACAATTACATCAACCGCTTTATCACTAAAAAAAACACAGATGTCAAATATTTGTTTACTTTATTTTAACCAACCAACGCCATCTACATTATTGCATTGCAACATAATTATGCCTTTTATTCCACAAATTGAATCATTTGAATGGCCTGAAAATGAACTACCAAAAATTACCCAGTTTTCCATCACAATCTGAGGGTATTTTTTGACCAAGTGTAACGAAAATTTTTGTGCCTTACCCTGTTACCCAACCCAACCAGAGTAGTAAAAAAATGACAGGATACAACCTGGTGCCACAAAACGTTTGGCACATAAACCCACTTCTGCTTTAAAATTAGTCCTGCTTCTTTATTAGTAGTCCAACACAAGACCTCATCAGACTGAGGTTTACTAGCCTTTTGGTCTGACGGTCCAATACCATTTTGAAAGCTTGACAAAATAAAATATCATGCTCAATTTATTTGAAGACATCGAGGCAGCGCAGTAACAATTTAGAAACTATCAAAGTCATCATCACATCTGATGTATTTACGATCCATCTGGGCCATAACTAAAGGGTTTGAATAGTATCATTGTTTTTTTAATGACGTTTCCTTTTCATATGTTTACCTCACAAGTACGTGGGACAAATTGTCAATGTGGCGTCCTCGTCAATTTCAAAAAAGACAGGCAAATCTACGGTTAAGGCTTTACAATTTTACTCTTCAACAAACTTAACAATGCTTGTCGAAATGATAAAATGGGCAAAATCAGATGCAAGTTATTTTTGATTAAAAAAATATTTCAGAAAAGTTAAAGTATTTTTGTCAACCTGCTCCGGGTTGTTGATGGCTACTAAAATTTCCATCTTCATCTAAGGTGAAGATGATGGATTCAGGTTTATGGCCATTTTCAGATTGCTGGCTGCAATAATAAATTCCCATATCTTAATATTTCATGACTCTTCTCTAGAAAGGTGGAGAGATAAAATTCACCTTCGCTCTTCCACCCTTTTCATTGTTTCCAATTTGGCCAAGTGACGAAGGAACTCAAAATCTGGGTGAAACATCAACTCTTTGGGTACAAGGTAAGTCTTGAGTGGAGTATGTGCTAGATTGAGTGTAGAGAAACTTATGATTTTGCTCAAAATAAAAGGAATTTTACACACATGTAAGTTTACCCTTCTCTTTTGACTCCCTTCTAGTGTATTTTCGTTTGGATTTCTTAATCTCCTTCTCTAGAAATGAAAAGAAAGATGGAAAGTGTGAGGAAAGAAATTTCAATATCATAAAAAATTTACCCTCTCGCTTGCGTTTCATTTTTAGCCTTTGCCTAATAAATTAAGTGCGTCTGCATAAAACCGGATAGTTGTTGAGGTGCCATGACAAGTTAACTAATAAACTGAAATTTTTCTGCGATCAGCGATCAGCTGTTTGATGGTTCAACAAGTTTCTGGAATCTATCTTTACGCTCTAAATTATAGCTTAAAACGCAGATTTTTGACAAATCTAGTCATTCTACCTCGTCTTTATTTAGCTGGTTTTTGTTGGTTCTCCTTACTTCTACAATGGAGAACCCATTGAAATCTGTGTTCTAGTGTTTTTCACCCTGTTTTTTTCTCTTTTATGTTAGAAATTACAGTACAAAATGGGAGAAAGGTCTAGCTTAATATTTTTGGAAATTATAATGGAAACAGGCGTTGATCGATTCCTTGGGTTCCTTCAGCTGCAAGTATTAAGTTATACTTGATATTAAGTAAAAGATAAAAAAATGTTAAATAATAGACTGACCCATCCTAACCTTAGCGTTCAGGATTGACCCTGACCCCGATTTTCAATCATTTTTCGTTAAATTTTTGGTTCAACTATCCTGACCTATACCCTGCAGGTATGACTCCAATCGGGGTCAGAGTCAATCTTTTTCCTTGCAGATGGAAGTGATTTTCATATTTTTTTAAACCTTGCTGAACCAGACCCCGATTGGCATAAATCATTTAATATTTGACCATTAGAGAAAAATATTTCCTCTCGGGTATCCACTACCAACCTGGGCCTTTATAAGGATCTCGTATACATAGAGTTTTTTGCTTTTTAGTAATAAGTTTATGGAACGTTGGGCGCATCCAGTTTTACCCACTACCCAGATGGGTCTCTACGAATCATAGACATCTAGTTTATTTATTTCCTAGAAGTCGGTGAAAGTCGATACAAACCTAAATTTCAAGCGATTCAAGGTGCGTCATCGCGATTTTTCATTTTTGCACCAACCTAGAAAACAGGTTGACATTGGAACCTTTAGTTTAAGTATAAGTAGTTATAATACTTAATGACAGATTTGTCTGTTCAGGCCAAAAATTACACATCACTTACTGAAAAACCATAATATCGAAAGATCATGGATAAAATTAATGAGCAAGATAAGTGTGACCACGAATAAAGAATTGACACAAACATGAAGAAACAAAAGTTTGTGCTTATGTTTGACAAGAGAGGTTGGACTCACCTTTTGCAGCAGGTAAGTTGTAATTTAATTTACCTGGAACTTTTATTCTTTTCTACCAAAATATTTTAGAATCTCGGACTAGATTACGCGTACTTTCGAGAGAGGTCGTCGCTTCCTGAGGTCGACGTTCCAAAAGGCAGTTTGGTAATTGTTGATGCAGATTCCATAGTTGGCTTTTCGGTCATAGCTACTTGCCAAGATTTATTTGAGCAACAAGAGCACACTTTTCAAACGGTCAAAGTGACTTGCTTGTGGAAGGTAAAAAAATGTCATAAAAAAGCTGAAATGGCCCGGTGGAATTACTCCTAGATGTTGTAATAAATATTTTTTCCATTTAAAGGAAATAGTACCCATAGATGAAGCAACTTATAACGTGCTCAAGACGGCAAGCCCCTGTGAACGTTACAAGATTATGACCGATCGAGTATTTGTTTTTCTTGCTGACAATTTTTGATCTATTAGAGGAATACTGCAGTTTTGAATCGTTTCTAATATTTTTCTTTATAATTGTTAGAACAAATACCCAATAGTTGGAGCAACGGTTGGCGACACCGTTCGAGTTTCAAGGAGTAACTTGTAAGTTGTAGGGTGATCGATCCCGTAATCTCAACTTCTCAATTTTACGTTGCTGTTTAGGGAGGACGACAGTATTGGCATCATACGTTACATTGGGCCCCTCGACAGTATTTCAGATAACTCTATTTGGTACGGCGTTGAATTCATTGTAAGTACTTTAATTTAAATTATGCATCCGACTTTGGAAGCCATTTAAATTTTTACCCTCAAAGGATGGAACACAAGGGACCTGCGATGGAACTTTAGGTCAGAAACGTTATTTTCAGTCTGAGCCATTTCGGTCACGATTTTTTTCGGCCGATAAACTGTCGCTTTATAAATCTAAGGTTGGTTGCTTGCCCCTTAAGTATCATTTGTGATTTTATCATTTATTCCTGTTGCAGCCGATTGTGGAATATTCAGACAGATCAGAGGAAGATAAATACGATTCAGATGACTCCTACAAAAAAGATGAAAGTCAAAACAATGTTAGTTGCTTTTAAAAAAATCCTTTTTTTCTAGAATGAATATCCTCATAAAAAAATCATTTAACGTCAATCGTTATTTAATATGAGATTCCATTTTTAGTGTACTCCAACAAATAGTTCTTCCCAACCGGGCGTTGCCAAGGGTATACAGAAAGTAAGTTTAGAATGTTTTAGGTAAATAATTAGTTGTGTTTTCACAGGGAGCAAATCGGGAGTTTATACATCGAATTCAAATAACAGATTGTACGGTAAGAAACATTTAAAAATATTTCTCAAAATTGTAAGTAAGCATTTCAAGAAATAATTAAAAATAAATTGAGCAAACTTTTAATTATTTCTAGAATATATATATTCTCAAATATCTGCTAAAAACAAAAAAGTCAAAGGTAAATTCACAGCTAAATTTGACTATGTATGTATATATGGATTCTAGGTCGAATTTAGCTGTAAATTTACCTTTTGACTTTTTTGTTTTCAGCAGATATTTGAGTATTATTTAACAATTTAAGACCATAAAAACTCGACTTTTCGTCACAAATGTTAGATTGTTATGATTTTATTTGTAAAGGGTTCCCAGTTTTGATACAGTTCAACTTTATGAAACTCATTCCATATTCTTAGGATCGTTAGCAAAAATATCTTAAGTTGAATCTTCTACTTTCTTAATTACTTTACTCAGCTTCATTTTTTAGCCAAAGTTCTTTGAATTATGAGAAATATTTAGATTATTTACCAGACAAAAATGTATTTAAAACCTTTTTTCTTTCATAGGTAACTCATCTAAACACACTTGACATTTCAAAATTGTTAAATTGTTTGAAAGGCAATTTTATTCTTTTTATCAGACTTTCACTGAAATACTTTTAATGGTTGAAAGCTTTTTCGAGGTCATTGCTATGAGCAACCGTATCGGACTAAAAATCAAGTCTTTCTCTTCACGTTGCCCTACCTTTGTCACACATAATGAGAAATAGGGACATAAGATCCTTTGTTATATTTCCAGACGCAATTACTTTTAACAAAATGTGCTTCCCAGACACAAAATTTACAAATATTTTAAAATGGAACAAAAAAATATCAGTCATCAGAGAGCCTTTGTTGGTTAGAGAATATGACCAGAAAAGTGAAGCTGTAAATTTTCTTTCGACAAATAGTTAGTAAAGGCATTGATCGGGTTAAATTTCTTGCCTAACTATCATAATTATTCTTTTTTTTCAGATCGAGCGTCAATTGTCCAGCAGCTATTAAAGAGAGACTCGCCCTTATCAATTAACAATAACGAAAGCATCGCACAGGATGCGACCTTACAACTTGGAGACAGAATGGTGTGGCCAACTGAAATCCATGTAAGTTTTTGGCTTTGGTCAACTATACTCATCAAGTTACTGTTAAATTTTGTTCTAATTTAAGGGCCCTCAGTTTGGAACGGTACGATGGATTGGACTGGGGAACACTGGGAATTCTACGAAACCAGAAAAAGATGTTTTTGTTGGTTTAGAACTGGTTTGAACTTTAGTCTCGCATATTCATATACGTTAAACAAAAAATGTGTGACACTCTAGGATCATGAAGTTGGATCAGGGAATGGTGTTTTTGAAGGGAAAGTGTGCTTTTCAGCTCGAAAGAACTTTGCTGAGTTTCTACCTCTTGCATGTTTGATGAAAGCTGATGATTTTGACACAGAGCTTCCCAACTCAGAAAATCTCAATAATAACTTCGATGTTTTTACTGACCCTCGAAGGTATCCTTCCGTAACAGCTTTTTTTTATAGAGAATGAAGACAATATCACATTTTTTCCTCTTTTCTAGAGAACCACAATTTAATGAAATCGAAACAATTTTACCTGGTAAGGTTGACATAAATAAAGCACAACAATTTCTTTAAGATTGTGAACATTTGAAAAAGTTTGAGACCCAGATTTGTTATAATTTTAATCTCCTTTTCAAAATAGTTTATAAAAACGAGTCCCGGCTAACGTTTTCTCGCCACTTCCAACGCCAGACCCAGGTACGTTACTATATTGATAGAGGGGCAAGATCTCTCTAGAAATAAAAAAAAGTTACCCAAAGCTTACTTAACGAAGGTTGATCTGATTTCAGAATAATTCTATGAGAAAAACCAAAGCTTGCGATAATGAGAACCTGGAATCTTCCAACCGAGATAACCAAAATCAGAATACGATAGTTATGAGCTTAAGTTCTGACTCATTTAAGAATTCGAAACCAAATGCTAGAAATGACGGCACTTTTTGGAAAGAAGGCAACCTTTCGTATAATGAAAATAGTAAGAAGTTGATTTTAGTATACATTCCTATTTTATTTTAAAATCAAACCCTTTATTTCTAAGATTTTAATCGTTCTTTAAAGATCTGCCTTTCTTTGATTAAAGATTTAGGACGTTCTTTATCGTTAATGTTAAGCATCTAATCATAAGGGCCACTGATTCTTTCAGTTCTGAGGTCTTCGCCAGAGGATCAGTTTGTTTTGCCAGAATTCGACCGAATTTTTACTGACTCGTCAAAGAACAAAAAGGTACTTTTAAATGCAAACGCAACATTTAAAATGTGTCATTTTCAAATATAATCTTATTTTACTTAAAGGTTGAATCAGGCACCCTCGTTGAACTATTTCTGAAAAATGAACCAAGGTATGGAGTTATAAAATGGTTAGGGAATTTCCCTCCGCCTGATCATCACGTGGAAATGGCTGGGATTGAGCTGGTAATGATAATTTCATTCTTCAGGGAACCATTTTTTAAAGTTTGAAACTGGGGAAGATTTAAACTCACAACTCATTTTTTACCATAAAAAGTGCTTACTTTGTCACAAACAAAAAAACTTTAGGAAGACGAGCTTGAAGGAGCAGGAGACGGGTGGCACAATGGAATGCTCTATTTTAAATGTCCAGCCAACAAAGGCGTTTTCGTACCATTTACACATTTTCAACGTGACCAAAGATTCGACCAAAGTTACTTACCAAAAAAATTTGATGTGAGTGGA
>Ga0194133_10005596_pt1 | contig 15935 bp, 12 predicted proteins | sample TA2KigOf40mmetaG_FD_155448 | JGI IMG/M metagenome (GOLD analysis project Ga0194133, IMG submission 155448) | Freshwater microbial communities from Lake Tanganyika, Tanzania - TA2015055 Kigoma Offshore 40m | ecosystem: Environmental > Aquatic > Freshwater > Lake | place: Tanzania: Lake...
AATAGCTTTGGTAACGGATAATCCTCAGCCAGTTTTTGTAGCACCTCTTCATCAGTCGATGGTGCACCGCCTGCGGTTTTTTTGACGACAGGAAGTTTCAGCTTTTCGAAGAAAATTTCGCCAATTTGTTTTGGCGAATTCAAATTGAAAGGCTGTCCTGCTTGCTCATAGGCCTGTTGCTCAAGTTGCAGTAACTTGGTGCCCAACTCATGTGACTGCGCCTGCAAGCGCTGAGTATCAATTAATACACCATTACGCTCGATACGCTGCAGCACGCGTGCAGTGGGCAACTCGATGCTTTGATAGATAAAATGTAGCCCATCGAGTTTTTCTATCTTGGGCCACATCGTTTGATGCAGCTGTAGTGTGATATCCGCATCTTCGGCGGCGTATTCTGCTGCACGTTCGACATCAACTTCATCAAAACCGATTTCGGCAGCGCCTTTGCCGCACAGCTCGACATAGCTGATGGTTTTACGATTTAGCCAGCGTAGTGCCAGACTATCCATGTCATGACTGCGGTGCGACTCATAGACATAGGACTGCAGCAGCGTATCGTGTGCGATACCCTGTACGTGAATGCCATAGTTTTGCAGCACATGACAGTCATATTTCAAGTGCTGACCCAGCTTGGGCTTGCTCGCATCCTCCAGCCAAGGCTTGAGTCTGTTCAGCACATAGTCGCGCGATAGTTGCTGCGGTGCGCCGGGGTAGCGATGCGCCAACGGTATATATGCTGCGATACCGGGCTCGCAGCATAGCGAGATACCAACCAGCTCGGCCCGTAGCGCTTCCAGCGATGTGGTTTCGGTATCCAACGCAGTAAGCGAGGCGGTGTTGATTTTTTCCAGCCACTGGTCCAACTGAACCTCAGTGAATACTGCCTCGTAGTATTTTTGCTCAGGTACGTGTGGCACCGACGGTGTGTAATCTACGTCAGAAGACATACTGAACTGCGTTGGGGGTATGGCACCAGAACCGCCTGCAACTGCATCATCCCCCGCCGCCAGCGAAGCATTCAATTCGCGCAGCCAGGTACGAAACCCCATTTTTTCAAAAAAGGATTTCAGTGCTGCTTTATCTTCAGAGCTCTGCTTTAAAGATGCGAGTACCGATTCATGATGGCCCGACAAATCACAATCACACTTGATGGTGACCAATTGACGCGCCATCGGTAGCCAGTCCAGCGCTTTGCGCAAATTTTCTCCGACTACGCCACTGACCTCACTCGCGTGCGAGATAACGCCATCAAGGCTGTCGTACTGCGTGAGCCATTTCACTGCTGTTTTAGGGCCGACCTTTTCCACACCGGGCACGTTATCTACGCTGTCGCCTACCAAGGTCAGGTAGTCGACGATACGCTCGGGGGGCACACCGAATTTACCGATCACGCCTGCGCGGTCCAAGGTCTCGTTACTCATGGTGTTAACCAAAGTAACGTGATCATTCACCAGTTGGGCCAGATCCTTGTCGCCAGTGGAGATGATGGTTTTCAAGCCAAGCGCGCTGGCCTCGGTCGCGAGCGTACCGATCACATCATCGGCCTCAATGCCTTCCACCATTAAAATCGGCCAACCCAGCGCTTTCACCACCTCATGAATTGGCTCGATCTGTCTTGCCAAATCTTCCGACATGGATGGGCGGTGCGCTTTGTACTCGGGGTACAAGTCGTCTCGAAATGTTTTACCCTTGGCGTCGAATACACATGCGATGTGATCAGCAGCGTAATCGTGTCGCAGCCGACGCAGCATATTGATCATGCCGTAGATTGCGCCAGTGGGAACGCCATCCGGATTACGCAAATCCGGCATCGCATGGAAAGCCCGATACAGATAGCTCGAGCCATCCACTAACAACAAGGTCTTGTTCATCATTTTGATTATGGCAGAGTTCAGTTTGACATCATGGGATGCGCATCTTGTTTGACCCGGATTGGGGTTGGCGCAGGGTATTGCCGGGAGCCTGAGTTCGACCAAGCATGGTTTGCTAGAATGCTCAGCATCGCGCACAGACAGCGCTCAATGCGGGGATGATGATGACATCGCTGACGACCCTAACGCTTCACTCCCGCCTGGCCGGCGTTGGCTTGTTGTTATCAATTTTGTCGACCGGCGCGCTGGCAGAAAACCCGCTTGATGACCCCTACGCCGGAAGCCTGATTCCGGATGGCTTTACCAAGCTGACCCCAATTCGCGAGCAAAATGCCGTGACCTCGGTGCGCGTTCAACGTGGTAGCAATGTTTATCATGTGACCCCGGCTGAGCAAATCCCCTACTACCAGGAAGGTGGGCGCGCAGCGACTTGGGAAATTATTCAATTCCGCGGCAAGTCAACTGACGACCGCAGCGCGATACCCCCGCTCAACCGATGAATTCTGCGCCCGGCATGTCCGGGCATGCTGATCCCTACCATGGCAGTTTTCACCCCGGTTACGCTGGACGAAGTTATTCCTTGGGCGGCCAAGTTTCCGATAGGCGCGGTGCGGTCCCTGCAGGGTATCTCTTCAGGCATAGAAAACAGTAATTTTTTTCTGTTCGCCGAGCGCGGTGATTACGTACTCACGATCTTTGAAAAACTCGGTTTCGAGCAACTGCCGTTTTACTTACATCTGATGCGACATCTGGCCGAGCGCGATGTGCTGGTGCCAGCCCCGGTCGCTGATGAGCACGGAGAAATTCTTCACAGTTTGCATGGTAAACCCGCGGCGATTGTCAGCCGGCTGCAGGGTGGTTGGGTGGCATCACCAAAGCCTGCGCATTGCGCAAAGGTAGGTGCCATGCTGGCGCGCATGCATCTCGCTGCGCAAGACTATTCGCTGTACCAACCTAACTTGCGCGGCCTGGCTTGGTGGCGCGAGACCACGCCGACTGTGCTGCCTTATCTTTCGCATGATAATCAGCAGCTATTAAGCAGCGAGATGCAGTTTCAAGAAACCTTCGCAGCATCGACTATCTACCCTGTGCTGCCGGGTGGGCCAATTCACGCCGATCTTTTTCGTAATAACGTGATGTTTGACGGCGAACGGCTATCGGGCTTTTTCGATTTTTACTTTGCAGGTTGTGATCGGTGGTTATTTGATGTTGCGGTAACAGTCAATGACTGGTGTATCGATCTGGATTCTGGCGCAACGGATGCCGCACGCGTTCGCGCCCTGCTCGATGCTTATCACGCGGTTCGGCCGTTCACCTCGGAGGAATCAGCCGCCTGGTCCGCTATGCTGCGTACCGCCGCGCTGCGGTTTTGGATTTCGAGACTATTCGATTTTTATTTGCCGCGCGAAGCCGAAATGCTGACACCGCATGACCCCACCCACTTCGAGCGCATTCTTCGTCATCGCATCGCACACCCAGTCGAGGGACTGTACTGATGGCACCGATTGTTGCGAAAGATGGGATCGACTGGATTAAGCAAGGCTTTGCATTGTTCCGTCGCCAGCCCGCTGAACTTTCGACGCTATTTCTGCTGTACATGCTGTTGATGTTCTCGCTGTCGCTGATTCCTGTGGTTGGGCAGCTGTTGCCGCTGTTGCTGGTACCGACATTCACCATGGCTTTCATGCAAGCCTGCGTAGAAATCGAGGCAAATCGTAAGGTACGGCCGTCTCTTTTACTTACTGCGTTTCGGTCGCCAGCCCTTGGTACGCTGCTACTTTTGGGCGCGCTGTATTTGCTGGCTGCAACGCTATCGATTGCCGCTTCATCCTTGGTCGATGGCGGCACCTTTTGGAAACTGCTATCGGGCCAGATCAAGCCGGACGATGAGAAAAGTATCAGCGCAGACAACCTGCCGCTTGCGATGCTGTTTTCGGCAGTAGTTTATTTGCCATTTGCGATGGGATTTTGGCATGCAGCCGCGCTGGCTACTTGGCAGCGTATGGGACTGTTCAAAGCAATTTTTTACAGCTTCTTTGCAGTACGCCGCTGCGGCAAGGCCTTCTTGGCCTACTCTCTCGGCTGGGTCATGATCGGCATCGCCGCACCCGCCATCATCAGCGCCCTTCTCAGCTTGCTTCTCGGCAAGAACCTTGTGACCGTCATGCTGCTAATGCCGCTGTCGGTCATCCTCACCCTCGTGATGTACTGCTCTTTCTATCCCACCTACACGGCGGTATTCGAACGGCCGGAACAGAACTAAAAAAAGCGGTACTGATCGGATAGGTTTTGAATTTGCCGCTTCAAAACCAGATAAGTGTATGTTTTTTACACATTCGCTCGGGGAAACATCATGTTAGGAACAAAGCTAAACATTCCGCCTACTGCCGCAGGTAACATGACCGAACTCGTGTCAAAAGGAGGGCGCGAAGAGAAGGAAACTGATGTTTTGATGTGGGTGAGCACTAAAGAAGATAAGCCTACAGGCCTAATGAAAGCTCAACTAAGGGGGGTCGGCACGACAAGCTTTTTTCAAAAAGCCAGGAATGCCTTTCTAGCACGATTACCTGCAAGTAAAGAAAACGTCGAAAACCTTTTCATGCAGCGCGGCATGACTGGCGAAGAAGCTAGCTCTGCTTTGGCTAACGTGACCAAGATCGGAAAACATTATTCAGCCAAGTCGGTTAACGAAGCCTTACACAAATTCGATAATGTGCGCATGCAACAGGTGAAAAAAATGGTGAATCGCCTAATGCAAAAGCCTCAATTGTCACCAATGATGCCATTGATGGTAGCACAGCTAGTATCCAACTTACCTTAGATCGTTTGAATGACGATTACCTTTCTGACTACGACCCTCGAACAAAAAATAAACTGTAGATAACTTTCGAAGAAGTTCTGTGCGCAGAAAAATCGTCGAAGCTAGCAGGATTTTATTCGACTGATTATCCGAACCAAGCGGACTCTCTGAACTAATGAGTATTCAACGCGCCGGTATCCATACCGCGACCCACCATCCGAGAGTTACCGTCGCCAGTGACAGCACGACTTATAGAATCCTGAACGACAGCGCGACCGTTTCCAAGTCCGCACAGAGCAAGATAAAAAACCTCGCATACACGTTGAGTACGCCGTTCCGTGCGTTGATGCGGCAGATAGTACAAAGTCGCGTCAGCGACCCTGCAAGTACCGGTGGACTGACCAACATCAAGTCGCCAGCGTCGCCGGCCAGCAACCGCATGGAAGAGGTTTCGCAGTCTGGCGTGGTCTACGAAGTCATCGTTGAAAGTCGCGGTGTGGGCAAGGTCAAGCCGCCGCCCCCTAACTTTATTTGGGGATGAGTATTACTTGCTGGCACATCAAACTACCCGCTCTAATTTCGCCACACCCAAATCCAACAGCTTCATGCCATTGCGGCCAAAATTGATGTGCGCCCGGGCTTGGGCGCCACTGCCTTCGATATTCACGATGACACCATCACCAAACTTGGTGTGATGCACACTTTCACCGATGCGCCAGCCCACATCGCGGTTCATTTTCTGCGCGATTTGATTACTCCCCAGTTCAGGCGCATCGACCCACGCTGCTTTGGTCTGCGATGCACCGAACCAGTGACCCTGCACTTTCGGTGACAGCCACTTCAGACTATCTTCCGGCAATTCATCGAAAAAGCGCGACTTCATGTTGTAACGGGTTTGGCCATGCAGCATACGCGTCTGCGAGAAACTCATATATAGGCGCTTGCGTGCGCGGGTAATCGCAACGTACATCAGCCGTCTTTCTTCTTCGACGCCATCATCCGACTCTTCGCTGTTCTCGTGCGGGAACAAGCCTTCTTCTAGACCGGTAATAAAGACTACATCAAATTCCAAGCCCTTGGCAGAATGCACAGTCATCAGCTGTATTGCATCCTGTCCTGCTTGTGCCTGATTATCGCCAGCTTCAAGTGATGCATGCGAGAGGAAGGCCGACAAAGGCGACATCACGGTAACCAGCGGCGCATCGGCGTCGATGATCTCGGTGCCATCGCCCGTGGTCACCAGCATATTCGCGGCCGGCTGCGCCTGTGGGCCCAACAGCGCCGGCGCATCCAACCCAAAACCCTCCTCAGAGACGAACACGGTGGCCGCAGCAATGAGCTGCTCGAGGTTTTCTATGCGGTCGGCGCCTTCTTTTTCACCTTGATAATGAAGTATCAGGGTGCTTTTCTCGAGCATCACCTGCACCATCTCGGGCAACGGCAGTTGCTGAGTTTCGAACCGCAGTACTTCAATGAGTTTGACAAAGTTGCCCAGCGAACTGCCGGCCTTGCCTGCTACGTACGGCACTGCCGCGTATAAAGACACACCATACTGCCGGGCCACATCTTGTAACTGCTCGATGGAACGCGCCCCAATACCTCGAGTCGGAAAATTCACTACCCGCAAAAATGCCGAGTCATTGTGAGGATTGTCGATCAGCTGCAGGTAGGCGATCGCGTGCTTCACCTCGGCTCGCTCGAAGAAACGCTGTCCGCCATACACGCGATACGGCAGCCCTGCAGTAAACAGTGCGTGCTCAATCACGCGTGACTGCGCATTTGACCGGTAAAGCACTGCAATCTCACTACGTAGCCAGCCCTCGCTGATCAGGCTTTTCATTTCCTCGATCAGCCATTGCGCTTCCTGTAAATCACCCGAAGCCTCATAAACACGAATTTGCTCACCATGGCCAGCATCCGTACGCAGATTTTTACCCAGCCGATTGGTATTGTTTGAAATCAGTTGGTTAGCCGCGTCAAGAATATGGCCATGCGAACGATAATTCTGCTCTAGCTTGATCAGATTCTGGACGTTGAACTCACGTTCAAACGCAGCCATGTTGCCTACATTGGCACCTCGAAATGCATAAATACTCTGATCATCATCTCCAACTGCAAACACAGCATTATTTTGTCCCGCGATCAGCCTCAGCCATTGGTACTGCAGGTCGTTCGTATCTTGAAACTCGTCGACCAGAATATGCTTGAAGCGCGCTTGATAGTGTTCTCGCAGCGGCTGATGACGTGACAGCAGCTCGTAGCTGCGCAGCAGCAGCTCGGCGAAATCGACGACGCCTTCTCGCTGGCACTGCTCATCATAGGCTGCATACAGCTCGACAAACTTGCGGGTAAATTCATCATGCGCATCGACCGCGTGCGAACGCAGGCCTTGATCTTTGGCGCTATTGATAAAGTATTGCAGCTGCTTGGGCGGGTATTTTTCGTCATCGACATTCAACCGTTTCATCAGACGCTTAATAGCCGATAGCTGATCGGCCATATCCAGAATCTGGAAGGTTTGCGCCAATGCAGCGTCACGATGATGGGCACGCAGCAAGCGGTTACACAGACCATGAAATGTTCCTATCCACATGCCGCGGGTATTGATCGGCAACATGGCCGATAGCCTCGCCAGCATTTCCTTGGCAGCTTTATTGGTGAAAGTAACCGCTAAAACACCTGCCGGCGAGATTTGCATGGTCTGTATCAGCCATGCGATGCGCGTGGTAAGGACGCGGGTTTTTCCGGAGCCTGCGCCAGCGAGAATCAGCGCGGGTTGGGCGGGTAGGGTAACAGCAGCGAGTTGCTCGGGGTTTAGGTTGTGCAGAAGATTTTGCATCGCCTGATTATATGACGGCGCGGCCTTGCAACACGCCGTCATAGGTAGCAGCGCGATAGATTAATCTTTTTTCGTCTTTTCAGATATTTTCGATTGGACTGAGGCATCGACACGCATGAAAGGAAAGTGTTCAAGATCTATCTTTCTCTCCTGTGGGTCGGACCTCACATGCTGCAAATTAGCCAGTGATGCACGCCTGAAGACTATACTTCCCTTGCGCTGACCGCCATCCGTATCAGAGACAACGACGGTCTGTCGATGGCACTCTCTGACAATCAGTCGACACAAGGTATCCAGCAAACGCGCCCATGGGTAGGGCTCGATTTATAGTCGGACTGGTAAATCGTGCCCTTCTTTCCGCTCAGCGGGTGTGCGCTCAACCAGCGGCGACAAAAAAACTGCAAATCGGCATTACCCGTGACCTTTCTCACCATCTCGCGATAGCTCTCATTCGGATTAAGGAAATTACGCAGAAAATCATCCGTCGCCTTGATACCGGCAATCGCCTGCTGCGGCCCCTTATCCTCGGTCCGTGTCAGTGCATTCACCAGCATCAAGCGGGTAGATGATTCCATGTTCAAAAATTGACGCGCACGCTGCCATCTTATTTTTTGTACATCAGAGTGATTACGATAAGGCTCGACCTGCTTTTCTTGCCAGGCCTTGGTCGTCGCCTGACCGTAGGCTTGATTCAGTACTTTGAGGTAGGGCTTGATGTCACCGACCTTGATATCTCGGTCAAGAGGTGCAGTAATTGCAAAGACTTTCAGTGCGCGATTAGCTTCGCGCTGTTGTTCATTTAAGTATTTGAATTTTTTCTCGACTGTTTCAGTCGTGCGCAACAGGATTTCAGTCAGCTCGCGACGCTGCTTAGTTACATTCGCTGCAGCTACGACGGTATTTTTTGATTTACTGTCTTTTTCTGCAAAGCCGACGAACGGCACCCCGTCTCTGGTGTAATCAGCGCGCAGCGGGCGGCTGTCCTTTTCGCTGCGAATCACCTCATATAGCGTTTTGATATTTCTGGGATTGCCACTTGGGCTGAGTAAAACATAAGGATTACCCTCGTTATAAATTGGCTCTGTGGTCCGAACCAAGCGTACGGGAGAATTGGGTCGCATGAAAAACTCCTTAGGAATCGATAAGCTGATTTTTTACAGCGCCTCTAAGTAGCGAACAACCCAGCAGGGTTCCCAAAGAAAAACAGCGCTTTTTAAGAATCTATCTCGGTAGGTAGATAGCAGGATGGTAGCGCCGAATACAGTACAAAATCCAAGGCAAGTACTGCCAATACCGAAAGCTACCTAACCCCAGATAGGCTAGAAGCTGCAACATAGGCTAGAAGCTGCATTTCGTAAATTGCTTATAGCTATGCCAATTGTTATTTGATGATGGCCGATATTTGTGATGCAGATTCGCCTATCGAAACAATGCAGCAAATTCAGCAGCAGCTAGTCGATGATTTTCCGCGGCGTAAACGCTGCTAATCGCTGCAACAGCATGTGCGCCCAAGTTGATGAGTGGACGCGCATTCTGTGGCGTCATACCACCAATAACACAAAACGGAATGGAAATCTCGGCCAAGGCCTGAGTAATGATGCCTGGTGATGTTGCCACTTCATATTTCTTCACTCGCGAAGGATAAAAACCGCCAAATGCTACATAACTCGCACCGGCAGCGGTCGCATCGCGCGCTAATTGCATATCGCCATAGCATGATGCGCCGATGATTTTTTCTGTGCCGATTTGTTTACGTGCCACAGCAACTGAGGCGTCGGTACCGCCCAGATGAATACCATCGGCATCGATAAGTATGCATAGATCGAGATGATCATTAATGATGAGTGGCACATTCAAACGACGACAGAGTGATAACAATGCGGATGACTGCTCAAGGCGCAATGATTCATTCGCCGTCTTGTGACGATACTGTAGCAAGGTAGCACCACCTTCGACGGCTTGTTCGCTTGCCGCTAGCAGCTTCTCAGTGTCATCCCAATCGGGGGTGACTAAATAAAGACCTTTCATTACATCTCCTTCAGAGCATAGAGGCAGCACGATCCGGAATTAGCTGGCCGTCTGCGATGTGAAATGCATGGTCAAGACAGTGCTGGGTATAGCGCTGTGCTGCGTCAAGCGCATCTTCCATTGCGATACCCTGAGCAAGCCTTGCCGCCACTGCAGACGCTAGCGTGCAACCTGAACCATGAAACTCCCCCGATAAACGGGGCCATTGCCAAGCTTGATGGCCTTGCTGATGAAACCAGGTATTCACGACTTCATGGCCGGTACCATGCCCACCCTTGATCAATATATGTGGTGAGTCTTGAAGCAACTGCGCCGCCTGACTCGGGATATCGTCGAAGCGGGTCATTTGCTGTGCCTCCGGCAAGTTGGGCGTGATGAGTGTTGCGCGCCGACGCAAAGGTGCCAATGCACGTATTGCGTCACCTTTGGTCAACAAATCTCCATGACCACTCGCCAATACCGGATCAAGCACCACTGGCAGCTGCGGGTTGATCACTCGCAGCTGATCGATAAGTTCAGCAATCACATCCGCGTTGGTCGCTTGACCCACGATGCCGATTTTTACTGCATCAACACGCGTGCCATGGTCAACAAGCGCTTGGCACTGCGCTCGCAAAATAGTTTCATCGACCGGATGTACTGCAAACACTCGCTGATTGGTTTGTACCGTGAGCGCAGTGATGATGGGTAAAGTATGTGCACCGGCGGCAGTCGTGGCTTGAATGTCGGCTTGTATCCCGGCCCCGCCGCTGGGGTCGAGTCCGGCCAATACCAGCACGCAAGCAACACGCTTGCCTTGTTTCATGCCACTCGGCCCGCCATCGGTGAAGAAGGTGATGCGGCAAATTTACGCGGAATACGTCCTGCTAAAAATGCTTCGCGACCAGCCTCAATCGCCAGCTTCATCGCGCGCGCCATACGCACCGGATCTTTGGCACCCGCGATAGCAGTATTCATCAATACCCCGTCACAACCCAGCTCCATCGCAATCGCTGCGTCCGAAGCAGTGCCGACGCCTGCATCCACCAAAACCGGCACCTTGGATTGTTCAATGATCAATGACAGATTCCAAGGGTTGAGGATACCCATGCCAGAACCAATCAGAGAGGCCAGCGGCATGATGGCGCAGCAGCCAATGTCTTCCAACATCCTCGCTTGAATCGGGTCATCACTGCAGTAGACCATCACATCGAAACCGTCTTTCACTAATATGTCAGCGGCCTTCAGGGTTTCCGGCATATTGGGGAATAAGGTTTTTTCATCGCCGAGTACTTCCAATTTCACCAGCGTGTGACCATTGAGTAGCTCGCGCGCGAGCTGCAAGGTATAGATCGCATCCTGCGCGTTGTAGCATCCCGCTGTGTTGGGCAGGATGGTGTACTTCGAGGGTGGTACGACATCCAGTAGATTAGGCGCATTCGGATCCTGGCCGATATTTACGCGTCGAATAGCAACTGTAATGATCTCTGCATCGGATGCCTCAGTTGCGCGACGGGTTTCGTCCAGATCCTTGTATTTACCACTGCCGACCAAAAGTCGCGAACGGTAACTTTTACCGGCGATAACGAGGTGATCATCTATATTCATATCATTCATCTTCATATATCAACCTCCACCAATCGCTCTAACAATATCTACCTTGTCCCCAGCTGCGAAGCGACGCTCAAGCCACTGCGCACGCGGCACCACTTGCCGGTTGACCGCAATCGCCAGCGCCTGATTGGTCAGCGACAAGGCATCAATTAAATCTTGTATGCAATCTTCCGCGCTGATATCACGCGTCTCACCATTTAATTCAATCGCAATCATTATGGAAGAACTCATTTACTGTTTCTGATAAATCTGCGCACCACGCTTCACAAACTCAACTGCTTTCACTTCCATACCCTGCTTGAGTGCGTCAATTTCAGAAATACCCTGCTTCTCGGCATAGTCGCGCACATCCTGGGTAATCTTCATTGAACAGAAATGCGGGCCACACATCGAGCAAAAGTGCGCGACCTTGGCGGAATCTTTAGGCAAAGTCTCGTCATGGAATTCACGTGACTTGTCCGGATCCAGCCCCAAGTTGAACTGGTCTTCCCAACGGAATTCGAAGCGCGCTTTGGAAAGCGCGTTATCGCGTACTTGTGCTCCGGGATGACCCTTGGCCAAGTCAGCAGCATGCGCTGCAATCTTGTACGTGATGATGCCGTCTTTCACATCGGTTTTGTTCGGCAAACCGAGATGTTCTTTCGGCGTCACATAGCACAGCATGGCGCAGCCGTACCAACCAATCTGGGCAGCGCCGATGCCTGAGGTGATGTGGTCATAGCCCGGCGCAATGTCTGTCGTGAGCGGACCGAGCGTGTAAAACGGCGCTTCATGACACTCCTTCAGCTGAATATCCATATTTTCTTTAATCAGCTGCATCGGTACATGGCCCGGGCCCTCGATCATCACTTGCACATCATGCTCCCAAGCGATCTGAGTGAGTTCGCCGAGCGTACGCAACTCACCAAGCTGCGCTTCATCATTCGCGTCGTAGATCGACCCGGGGCGCAGACCATCGCCCAGTGAGAAAGACACGTCATAGGCCTTCATGATGTCGCAGATGTCTTCAAAGTGCTCATATAAAAAAGACTCTTTATGATGTGCCAGACACCATTTCGCCATGATGGAGCCACCGCGCGAGACAATCCCAGTCATGCGTTTTGCAGTCAGCGGCACATAACGCAATAGCACGCCGGCATGAATAGTGAAGTAATCCACGCCCTGTTCAGCTTGCTCAATTAGCGTGTCGCGGAAAATCTCCCAGGTCAGATCTTCGGCTTTGCCATTCACTTTCTCGAGCGCTTGATAAATCGGTACAGTACCGATTGGCACGGGTGAATTACGAATAATCCATTCTCGGGTTTCATGAATATGCTTGCCGGTGGATAGATCCATCACGGTATCGCCACCCCAACGAATCGACCAGGTCATTTTTTCTACTTCTTCACCAATCGAAGAAGTGACAGCCGAGTTGCCGATATTCGCGTTGATCTTCACCAAAAAATTTCTGCCAATGATCATCGGCTCGGATTCCGGGTGATTAATATTGGCAGGGATAATCGCGCGACCACGCGCTACCTCATCGCGCACAAACTCCGGCGTGATCTCGCTTGGTATCACAGCACCAAAAGATTGCCCCGGGTGCTGCCTCATCATCATCTCGGCCAGCTTGGCACCATTCGGGCCAGAGGCCTGCAAGCTGGCAATGTACTCTTGCCGGCGCAGGTTCTCGCGAATAGCAATAAATTCCATCTCGGGCGTGATGATGCCTTGCCGTGCGTAGTGCATTTGCGTGACGTTATTACCCGCCATGGCACGACGCGGCTTACGATGCAGATTGAAACGCAGCTCGGCAAGCTTGGGGTCATTCAAACGCTCGATGCCATACAGCGAGGTAGGCCCAGCAAGCTCTTCGGTATCGTCGCGTTCAGCAATCCATCTCCCGCGCAACGGCGCCAGCCCGGAACGAATATCAATTTTGACGCTAGGGTCGGTGTATGGGCCCGATGTGTCATAGACATAGACCGGTGGATTTTTTTCTGCACCGAACGACGCCGGGGTATCAGACTGACTGATTTCGCGCATCGGCACGCGAAGATCAGCGCGCGAACCCTGAACGTAAATCTTGCGAGAATTTGGCAGGGGTTGAATCGCGGCTTCATCTACCGTAGCGGTAGCGGCGAGGAATTGCGGATTGGCGGCGTTCATAAGCTTCCTTTTATTCACTACAGCGAAGGAAGCAGTCAAGGCTAAATGCCTGAACATCGCTTCCCTACGCTGGCATGACCCAGATCAGGTTCGAGGGTATGTCTCACCCGGCATCAGCCGAGACCCCTAGCGTGAGCAGCCGCCAGTGCGGCGCATGTGCAGATTATAACGGCTACCGTGACGCCCATCTCGCTCAGAGCCTCGCCTTATAATTGCCGATTATTCAATCATCTCGCCGCAACGCGCACATCATGGAACTGGCCAAGGCTTACGAACCCGCAGACATTGAACAATACTGGCGTAGCGAATGGGAGAAGCGCGGCTATTTTAAAGCGACACTCGATCACAGCAAGCCATCATTTGCAATTCAATTACCACCGCCTAACGTGACCGGCACGCTTCACATGGGTCATGCGTTCAACCAGACCATCATGGATGGACTGACCCGCTACTACCGCATGCGCGGTCATAACACTGCCTGGATACCTGGTACAGATCACGCAGGCATTGCAACGCAAATCGTAGTCGAGCAACAGCTCGATGTACAAAAAATTTCACGCCACGATCTTGGTCGCGCAAAGTTTCTGGAAAAAGTCTGGCAATGGAAAGAACACTCAGGTTCAACCATCACCGGACAAATGCGCCGCATGGGTGCCTCCACCGATTGGAGCCGTGAATACTTCACGATGGACGAAAAAATGTCCAAGGCCGTGACCGAGGTATTCGTCAGACTGTACGAACAAGGTTTGATTTATCGCGGTAAGCGCTTGGTCAATTGGGATCCGGTGCTGGGCACTGCAGTCTCTGATCTGGAAGTGGTATCGGAAGAAGAAGATGGCAGCATGTGGCACATTCGCTATCCGCTCGTTGACGGCTCTGGACACCTCACCGTTGCGACCACACGACCAGAGACTCTGCTCGGTGACGTGGCAGTAGCGGTTGACCCCACAGACGAGCGCTATACGCATCTAGTGGGCAAGTTGCTCAAGCTGCCACTCACCGATCGTGAAATTCCGGTAATTGCTGACAGCTACGTGGACAAGGAATTCGGCACGGGCTGCGTCAAGATCACGCCAGCGCATGACTTCAATGACTATGCGGTTGGCCAGCGCCACGACATGCCGCAGATTGCCATCTTTACGCTGGATGCGAAGATCAACGATAAGGCGCCCGAAAAATATCGCGGCATGGATCGATTTGATGCGCGTAAGCAGATCGTGGCTGATCTTGATGCACTCGGCCTGCTGGAGTCTGTCAAGCCGCACAAGTTGATGGTGCCGCGTGGTGACCGGACCGGCGTTGTGATTGAGCCCATGCTGACGGACCAGTGGTTTGTGGCGATGAGCAAACCAGCACCTGAGGGCACACACTTTCCCGGCAAATCCATTGCCGAGGTCGCACTGGAAAAGGTATCGAATAATGAAATCCAATTCGTACCAGAAAACTGGACCACGACTTATAACCAATGGCTGAATAATATTCAAGACTGGTGTATTTCACGCCAATTGTGGTGGGGCCATCAGATACCCGCGTGGTATGACGAGACGGGCAATATTTACGTAGCGCTTGATGAGGCCGATGCTAAAGCGCAGGCGTTGAAAGCAGGCCATGGCGGCACACTCACGCGAGATTCGGACGTGCTTGACACCTGGTTCTCTTCGGCCTTGGTACCGTTCTCATCACTCGGCTGGCCTGAAAAGACGCCCGACTATCAACTATTTCTGCCGTCATCGGTTCTGGTGACCGGTTTCGATATTATCTTTTTCTGGGTAGCGCGGATGGTGATGATGACCTGCCACTTCACTGGCCAGGTACCGTTTAAAAAAGTGTACGTACATGGATTGGTACGAGATGCGCATGGCCAGAAAATGTCGAAGTCCAAGGGCAATACACTCGACCCGATTGATTTGATCGATGGTATTGATATTGATACCTTGGTCGGCAAACGTACCAGCGGCTTAATGAATCCGAAACAAGCCGCAATGATTGAAAAAGCGACCCGCAAGGAATTTCTGAATGGGATTTCTGCTTACGGCACTGATGCCTTGCGTTTCACTATGGCCAGCTACGCATCGCTTGGCCGCAACATCAATTTCGATTTAAGTCGCTGTGAGGGCTATCGAAATTTCTGTAACAAGCTGTGGAACGCAACCCGCTTTGTGTTGATGAACACCGAGGGCAAAGACTGTGGCCTCGAGGAGCATGGCGCAGAAGCCTGTGCGACTGGTAGCTATCTGGATTTTTCACAGGCAGACCGATGGATTGTGTCGCTGCTACAGCGTACCGAGGCGGACGTTGAAAAAGGTTTCACGGAATACCGCTTCGATAATATTGCATCAGCGATTTATAAGTTTATTTGGGATGAATATTGTGACTGGTATCTCGAAGTCGCCAAGGTGCAAATTCAACAGGGCACAGAAGCACAACAGCGCGCAACGCGCAGAACCTTGTTGCGCGTACTGGAAACAGTACTTCGTTTGGCGCATCCGATTGCACCGTTCATTACCGAGCAGTTGTGGCAGACCGTGGCACCGCTCTCCGGTCGCAAGTTGAATCCAAGTGGTGATTCCATCATGGTGCAGCCGTATCCTGAGCCAAACCTGAAAAAGCTCGACGAAAAAGCCGAAGCCTGGATGGATACGCTGAAATCACTCAC
>Ga0194133_10005597_pt1 | contig 15928 bp, 6 predicted proteins | sample TA2KigOf40mmetaG_FD_155448 | JGI IMG/M metagenome (GOLD analysis project Ga0194133, IMG submission 155448) | Freshwater microbial communities from Lake Tanganyika, Tanzania - TA2015055 Kigoma Offshore 40m | ecosystem: Environmental > Aquatic > Freshwater > Lake | place: Tanzania: Lake Tanganyika...
TATTCCTGCTTTTTTTAAAAAGTTTAAATTTAAAATTATTCCTTTAACAGTTTTCAAAACAGTTTGAGGTTAATTTATGCAAAAACTGACCCCTAAATTTACGTTTGAAAGTGTGTTCTTTTCTCTAAATTTGAACAGAAACTTTCAAGTGACCAAAAAGAAATGACGTATTTTGCGAAAGTCATTTGGAACCCATGTAAAAGTTTTAATTTGTTCTTTTTAGACTTATTTTATGAAAACTGCTTTATTTTTAAGTTGGGAAAAGTAATGCTATTTTGAGACATAACGCTTCTCAAACGGGCCATAAATTTGATTCTTTATTCTTATATACAGTTCATTTTGCGTTGGGAAGTAATATTTTACCATAAATTAGCTGACTGTTCTAAGAGTAATAAGAGTATTCAACTTTTTAACAATTTTTCTTTTGAAGCTACAGGTATAAATTGTGAGATATAGAAAAGCAGAAGTTGTTGTATCAACAAAAAATGATAGCCTCAAGGGTTTGCCATAAGCTTATAGTTGAATTGCACCTCACTAGATCCTTGGTTAAGGGCTCAATCCAAGGGTGTATCCCCAATTTCTATACCTTGAAGGAGCCATCTATCCAAATAAGAGCAAAATCCTTCAGAGACCTTTACTAATTAAACCAGATAAAAGTATAATTTTTTACCAGAACCTTTTAAAGATTGAAGTAATACTACCACAGATGATTAAACTTTCAGGCATTTTCGGCTTTTAAGCATAGCATTATTTGCTTAAGTTAGGCATTTTGGGCAAAAGTTAGCTATTTAATCCAAAAATACCAAACTTGCTGACGATGAAGCGATCCATCCCATTATGCACTTGGAATTATTTCTCAAGAAATGAATTTATTTAGTGCATGGCCTTTGTAAAATTGCTACTTATGCCTCTGTGCTTCATTTTAGAGTTAAGTCAACTAAAAGCTTTATTTAGGTATTAATTTAAGCTCTTTCCAAACAAAATTGCAGCTCTCTAGCTTCAAAATTGTGTGAGATATTATTGATGGCATTTTTGGCTTAAGTATGGTGTTTTTATCAACAATTTGTTACGATCTGCCGAATCCTGGATGTGGTAAGAAGCTTGTAGCTTCATAATAAAAATGGAGAAGGCAAGACAGCCAACATGATATGGAACAGGTCTGAGAGGCCTTTTCTACTTTAGTAGATTATATAATTAATAACCCTCGGAAAAATCCATAGGGAAAATTTGGAAAAACTTAGCGCCAAATGGACAGGAATTAAGGCATCAGGACTTTGAATGGTCTGAAAAGAACATCTGTGATGGCAGTTTAATGAAAAGCCTTTTAATAGTTTACAATCCATAACCCCAATTCAATTATTGTGATAAAAGACTGCAATATTTTTACTTTTTATTGACGTATTATTTCCGTTTTGAACAAGTTTAAATTTCACCTATTGCAATAAGGGATAATCTGTTTATATGCAGTTCTAAAAAATTATCTTATTCAATATAATTTCAAACAAAAATTTCATCAGAGTACTTTGTTTCAAAGAAAATATTGAAGTTCAAAACTGAACAAACCAAACTGCAACCATATTTTTGTTCTGATAATAATATGTTGGCTTATGGCAAAGAAGAAAACTTATTTTTCTTTTGTCTTTTCCAATATTTTGTTTTGAAGCCAAATCAACACTTCCTACTCTGTCAGAGTTGATATTAGCACAACTACATTTTTTGCAAAAAAAATTTTGAAAGCTGATCTTATTGTAAAGACATAAAACATAACTAAAATGCATGAAGCTATTTTTCAAGTAGAAAAAATATTGGTTTTAGCTTTCAACGATTGTTAGGCAAATGTCCCGATCAACTTCGTTTAAAAATATCATTTCCATTTTCAAACCATAAAAGGCAGTTACTATTTTAAGAAAATTTTGTTGCTCTTTTGAATAGAGAAAGAGTAATTAAAATCCTTCGAAAAACTAATCTTTGCATTTCATGAAAACAATTGAAGTTAAGCCTTGATGTTTATCTGACAATTAGAAGTTTTCAGATGCGGTTTCTTGATTTGAGAAAAGTTTTTATCTGACTAAGGTTTAACTTTTTTCCCCCTTTTTTTAAATTTATCTTAATGAATTTGACTTCGTAAAAGTTTAGAAGTCTTTGATGATTTCAAAAGATGTCTTTTATCTTTGAGGGACAATTTCAGAACGGATATGAATATTCTAAGCAACTTTTGATGAAATATGTTACTTTCCATAGACACAATGGAGCAATAGAAAATGTTTTATAACATTTCAACAATAGGCTCAGAAAACTAATTTGAATGCTAAAAATTATTTCCAACAAAATTTACTAATATTTGGTGGGAATAATACTGGATAAAGGGCAAGAGACCAAGGCTAAAAACCTGGCTTTGTGGATCTCTTAACCCTAAAGGTTCTTGCATGGCTCAAACCATGAAACAAACATTGTGCAACTGAATTTACTTAATTCAATTCGCCTAGAAAGAAGAAAACAGCTTGTGTTAAAAACTGATTCTTTTAACACTAAATCAAGTGAATGAGAATATTATTGACAGTTCGTTTGGCTGAAAGTTGAGTCGAATTGTCACTTGATTTTTTGGATAAACGTGGATAAATGAGTAAGAGATAATTCTAATCAAGTTTCTGCACAGCAATCAATCCTGACTCAGATCAATCATCTCATTGAAGTGATTAATTAAGCAAATCCAGGGGTCAAAGATTTTACCCAGTCTCCCAGTTCAAACCCAATTGTCATCAACAATCCCCAGTTCCTGACTTGAAGAAAACAGGAAATATGGAAAAAATTAACAAAAAACACACTTCAAGGCCATGGTTGAAATTCAACACTGTATCTTTCATCATAAAAAATAAAAATCTATTTTTGATGCAAAACTGGGAGGGTTGGATTCAATTCCTGGTCTGGTCAAAATCTTTGGTCCCTAGTTTGCCAGGGCTAGGTTGATCATTTCACAAGATCATTATCCAGGAAGGACTGTGATTGTTATGCAGATCAATTGATTTGAATTATCCGTTATTTATTTATTACCCTTAATTTTACACGTAAAAAGTGAGTTTTTCCTTCAAAAACATTCAAACAAAAGTTGCAATAGATTACTAACTATTTAATAGATTCTAAAACTTTCTACTTGAAAATCAAAGCTCAGTTTTGAGATGAAAATATCCTGAAAGTATGTTTTGACTCTCCACAATTGTACAATGATATTTTTATTTATTTTTTTACAAAAAATGAGATATAAATTTGAAACTATAATAATTTCTTTCCTTTATCATTATCAGAGTTTTTCTATTATTTTCAAACATACTTAGTGAATTCAGGTTACTGTTTGACATAAAATTTGGCACCAGGAATTAATGTAAATTCAGCAATATTAAGTGTTCTATAACAAAAGCTGTCAATCAATATTTGTAGAACCTTCTTAAGTAGTACAAAGTTTGATTACAATTCATTTTTCAATGCCAATTATAGTTTAGACTTTGGCCTCTAAAAGTGTAGATGTCACTTGTTATTTTTTCTTGATGACCTTCAGGTTTTCTGCCTCTCCATTGTTTGACATTTGAATCATATTCAAATAGATGTTCTATTCTTTTTAGTCGGCCTCTGTGTAATTCTGGTCAATGGTGTTGAAAAGGGAAGTTTTATCAACACTTTTAGATAGATAGATAGAACTTTTATTTGTCTAGCGATAAAAATCATGACAGACAAATTTAAGTGTAACAACATTTGTTTAATAAATAGATAAAATTTCAGAGCTTTTCAAGTTTCTTATGATTGAATAAATAGATAAAAAAGGTAAAATAAAATAAAGCTCAACTGATTTTTGCAATAAATAATAGATAAAATTTCAGAGCTTTTCAAGTTTCTTAGGATTCAATGAAAAGATAAAAAAGGTAAAATAATGCTCAATTGATCTTCGCAATAAATAATTGGGAATAATTTTATAAGTTCGGTTCTCATTCATTGGGATAAGTTTGACATGAAATAAATAATGGAAATAGAAGAATATAGGAAAGAGGAAAATGCCTAATTAGGAAGGTAGTGCCTGAGGTCTTTTACAGCCCGGGTTCTCGTAGGTGGCAAAAAACCCGGATTTCTAATATTAATGATCTATAGTTGACAGGTGGCCTCACCGGGGGGAAAAAACCACCGCCAGGCTGTACGGCACTTTAAACTTATATAATACTAGTTCGTTATTCCTAAAGATTTAAGCTTTTTGTGACTTTTAGTTTTGAGGAAAACAATGTCTAACGTTTTTGTGTGTTTGTAAGAGAATCCAATGATTGACAGACATGTTCAAAACTAAATATATTCTGCCTTGTGTTTTTGGACTCACATTGCCTGTCCAATCAATTCAATGCATGATTTTAGGGTTAAAATCATCCAGACTTTTGGCTAGTCACATCTGCTAATTGCTTCATTTTGCCAGGTGGAAATTTGAAACAGATGAAACATTTTGATTTGGTGCAATTACTTTATAGTATAAAAGTTAAAAAAGTGAGAATGATTGAAATGATTGTTTGAAATTTTCATTTTTTTGATGAGATAGAAATGTCAAAAAAGTTATGTTGATGTATTATTCAATCATAACAAAAAAAAGATTTACCTTTGAAATAGCATAGAACTTGAGAAATATGACTTCAGTCTAAAGAAATCAAATTATCATTAAATTGGTCCCAAATGTTCATTTCGAAATAATATTCCAAAATTTGAAACAGTACTTATTTTCGCTAAATTTGGCTGTTTAGATAAAGGTTGAACAGTAAGGTTGCGTGTTGTTTACAAAACTGTTAAGATAATTATTCTGATATATTCTTAAAAAAGTTTTGGTGTTCCAGGAGAAAAAATAGACCTAAGATCCCAATATATGTTCATGAAGTTACACTTTTTATTTGATAGTGGATTAACAACAATATTAAGCGGCAATTCAAGTATCGTAATTTTTGCTTGCTCGAAAAAAGTTGTTTTGATTTCTGTCAAATATAATTTTACAAAAAAGTTAAGTTACAAAAGTATAATGAAAGTTGCCCTAGAGTTTTTAAAAATGTTTGATAATTGGAGCAAAAGGAAAAATGAACTTGTCTCTTTGCAAAGGTAAATAATGGTAGTTCAGAAGAAAATTGAGGTTTATAGGACAGATGAAAATCCTTAAGAGAGCTGTGGGGTAGTTGGGGGGGGGCATTTTTTTATATCAGTGAGGGCCTAGACTCCTTTTTTATTAAGTGGATTATAGGGCTTTTTGGCCGGGATATAGGGCTTTTTTGATGTTTTTCTACCAGCCTAGGTTCAAAGGTTGGTGCCTGGAATTAAAGCACTGACAGTTCAATCCTGAGAGTGAAATTCCTAGAAATTTTGTGGCAAAAAATTAAGAAGAAATCAAGAATACAATAAAATTTTGTCAAATTAATAAGATCAAGAAAGCTTTCTTATCAAACCACTAAAAAGTTTTACTTTTAGAATTAAAAAAAATTGACGAGAACTAACATGAAATTACGCGAGAAGCAATAAAAGATAATACCGAATTTTATGAAAAAGTTTTCCAACTTTTTCTATTTCAATACCTGAAAAAGGAAAGCCCAATAAAATATTGTTACCTCTATTGATGTGTCCAGGTCTAAAATTTTTGACCCAGGTCGGGTCAGGTCAGCCATTTTTGGTTTGGGTCTAGGTTTGGAAAATTTACCCAAAAAATTCCAAATTTTTCAATTTTTTCTTTTGGGTCAAAAAAAATATATTCAGGTCGGGTCAACAAGTACCCGTGTCAAACACTGGTCTGCCTCTTATTTAGTGCAGGTCAAAAGTATGCCCTGGTCAGGGCCCATCTCTAGTTCCCGCTTATGCTGTTGAGATGAAAGTAATAAGGAAAATAAATTAGAGAAGGTTATATTAACTAACATTTCTTGTACTTTATGTATGATTGACTTGAAAAAGGGCCCCTAATAGGCTCTCTTTTGTTAGTTTTATTATTTTTGGATCTTTGACATACACCATGAAACTTTATCGACCATATTTTTTTTGACTAAGACAATTTGCATTCTGTTTGAACTTTTCATAAAATTAATCACTTTTTAATCGTGATTTAAAATTATTCTTTCTTCTACCTAACTTCTCCATTCTTGCCCTTACTTTTCCAACATATGGATTCAATAAAAATGAATCTCTTGAACGATATATACCTTTCACCCACATGAGAGTTTTGAAGAAACAGTGGGTAAAGAAACAGATCAGGGGCAGATCTCAACCCACGTTTCATCTCTCCATCCATTCCACATCATGTAAGATAGAGAGGCCCTTCTCTGTAAAAACTAAAAAGAAACCATCTCAAATAACAGCAGGAGTATACCCAAAAACTTGTATAAAATGAACAGATTCATAGTTCTAGCCTCCGAGAGTTTTTATTTGAATATTCTTCAAATGTTGACATATAACATTAACTCAAAATGGTTTTTGTCATGAAGTCTGAAAGCAACAACCTTTCTCTCCTTTTTATTCATCTTGTTTTCTTGTTTTGAAAGATTATACCTTCTGGTTAGTTTCTTGTACATGAGAAAGTAAATGATGGCAGGGATGGATGAAAGGAAGAGAGAAAGGAGGTATGCAGAGATGCAGACAGAGGAACCCTCTCAAAAAAACTCTTCTTTCTTTTTCTACTTGATGCTTCCTTGCTTTGTGGGAATCACCACCAATCTCATTCTTTCTTCGATTATTGGCTCAAGAGTTGTGCAACTCCTGCTTCATCATTAACATCAACCTGGTCAAAAAAGCAAGAAAAAGTCAAGGTAATAAAGCAACAAGTTTTGATGTACTAATTATGTTTATTGTTGTGGAGAAAAAGTGCTCAGTTTGGCATTGATAGCATCTTTGAATAAAAAATAACTTCTCTAAAGGTTTTAGTGCTCTTTAAAAATGAAATGAAATTGAAATAGGTTTTTTGGCTGAGGTATATTCAAAGATATTGATGAAACATTGTGGCCCTTAAAATTAACAAGGAAGTAATAAGGCTTAGGGCTTAAAATGATTCATTCATCCTCTAAAGAGAGTTTGTACCAAGAATGTACAAAGCAAGAACCATTAAAGTTAACTCCAAGAGATCTGAAATAGCCAACAGAGAGGCACATATAAGGATCTTGACACTTTTATTCTTTTATCCCGCAATCAGTTCTCGAGCACACTTATGATTACTGAGCTCCTGTTTCCAAAGCAGATAAGCAGACAAGCGTGCCTAAACCCATTAACTAGTTATTTTTCACTATTGTTACCCATAAGATTGTGCAGGATAATTAGGCCTTAGATTTAAGTTTAATTAGTAAGTTTTTTTCCATTTTATCCTAGAAAGTATTTTTGGCATTTTGCTTTGACTATCTTTTATAAAATTATTGTCCAGAGAGGCACGTGTGATTATAATGGGTCAAAGGCTATTCCGCTTGCAAGAATGCACAAGGTTTGTTCATATACGTTCTCAGGTTTAGCCTATGCAAATGTTAATAATGTTTAGTTATCATACTATCCTTAAATGCATTGACTAAACAGTAAAAAATACAAATTTTTTAAACTAATTTATCAACATAATTTTTGACAGGACATTTGACAAAGCAAGGTGATCCGAATTGGTCGTGATTTTTCAAGTAATTAGCAAAACTTTTTACCATGGAGGAAATCATAATTGAAAATGGATGCAATCCTTTAATGACGCTTTCCACAGCAGCCTTTATTGCCTCAGAAGCAGAGGTATATGTATGCTTTTTCTACATTTGTATTTGTTCAAAAAATATCTACCTTGGCAATGATTATCAATTACTTTTTAAACTTATTAAACCAATTTAAAATACTTGAACACTGGGAAGAGTAAATGATTAATTAGAAATAATTAACACACATAAAACCCTAATTCTGTTCTTAACGCGAGGGCGGTGAAGGAGTGTGTGTGTGGAAGTAGGGGGGCTTAGCTGCTCTTAAACTAAACTTCTAGTATGTATTATTAATATATATAAAACCCTAATGTCTGTCCTGTCACAGAGGGGGAAGGGGGCATGGCAAAAAAACAATGTGATAAAAAATGGCGAGATACGATAAAAAACCAAGAAAAAGGAGGGCGGCTTGTCACACAATAATGTACAGGTATATTTTGATACTGTACTCCGTTTTGAGTTTTGGACTTTTAGCAACCAGAAATATAGGTACTGCTCAGGGCAAGCTGGAATATGAGAGAGTAGTTAAAGGTTAATCCTGGATCTGAGCAAACCTTTGATTCAGAGGGGCATCCAAACGTCAAATAGATTTTGATGAAAAGGGAGCTATTTTTAAGGAACTTTTCTTAATATCAACCATAGTTATGTGATACATGAAAAGGTTTTTCTGAAAATGTATATAATCTTGCATATTTTTAAATAACTTGACAATATTTGAGTGAATAAAACTAATGTGAAGGCTTTCTCTAAAAAGATCAATACCAAATAAAGTTGCTGTGGGAAATGTATTCTTGGTTCTATGATGATTTACCGAATCAAGATTTGTCGAATCAACTTTTTACCGGAAATACAATTCGTCAAATCACTATTTGTCGAACTACTAATAAATAATGTTGATTGACATTTTTTTCTGAACTATGTATGTAGGTTAGGTTGGCAATAAAATATCATCTGTGACAATTTTTCTATCCCTTTAACAATCATAATTGCCGAGATGACTAAGCTGGGATGAAAGGATATTATTATACATTCTTAAAAAAATTCATTGTTAGCTTATCGTTTCTGACTAAACCAGAGTCAGAACAAAAAATATTTTCATTTTCTGCATATTGAAAGGCATTTTATTTTTTTATTTTAAATTTTTACCGATCTAAATAAACAAGCTAAAATTAATCTTCTGAGGCCATGCAGATGACTGGGATTCCAGGTTCATACCCTGGCTATACTATTGTAACTTTGGACCCTGGAATTTTTTTGGCACAAAAATATCAAATTAGGTATTTGGGTTTTTCAAACAAGATTAAGTTTGACATATTTAAGATGAACTTTTAGAAGAAAATCCTGATTGGAATTCTTCATTGCTTAATTTCCTGCTTGTCAGATCAAAGTTTTCATTTTCAACTCCTCTCACTGTATAAGTTGTAAACATCATAATAAATATTAAATATTTTATGTTGGAAGTTGAAGTTGGTGATTAAGTCTTAAAACTTAGAGAAAACTTTGTACGTAAAACTAAATTAAAGATTTAAATATTGACTGAATGTAATTCATCAGATTTGATCTTTAGCATGCAATCAAATTTATCAGGAAAGCAATCACCAAGAGCACTTTTTTCATTTCCTTTTCTAAAATTCTAAAATTGTTTGTATTTTTACTAAATGCACAATCGTCCATACTTTAGTTGGTGAGAAATTTAAATTTAGCATCGTTCTGACATTCCAAATTTCAAAGAGAAGAATAACTGTTCTAAAAAGTTGAATTTCCCCACCTCTTCATCAATTTATCAGTACCTTACTACACAACAGAGTCTATGATCTTTCCATTCGAAATGTTTCTTTGTATTCAAAAGATGAATATATTTCTTTTTGCTTCAACCTTATGAAAATAAACTTATCTTTTAAAGTCAGTTGATTTATCTTTGTGAATATTTGCACATCTTGAGAAAAATTCCATCAAAATTGGCAAAGTTATTATTCTCCAATATATTTAAAAAACAATGTCAATAAAGAAAAAAATAAAATGAAAATTCTGAAAAATTGTAGGTTTTTATTCGCTTATTGGGCATAAAAAATCTTTGGTGTAATTGGCAGAAAAACAATTATTTTTAATGTTAAAAGTGGAGTGATTAATATTATAATCTTCATATATAGCAAAATTTGACTTCCAGTTTGATTAAAGTAAGTAAATGACACAAGAAACTCCTGGCTCTTTTTAAAGTTTATCCAAATATGCCCAAGGATTCAGTGATGACTTGGAGATTTTAGTGTTGTTTTTTATCACCTTTTCACACACCCAGTGTTATAAAACCTATTCATGCAGATGTACCTAAGGTTTTACTCTAGTAACAGATGTATTCACACTTGTTACAGATCTAATCAAGTCAAAAAAGTATTTAGATTGATGTAATTCATTGCAAGAGTGAGATTTTCGGGTTGCGAAACTTAGACATGAATTGTTGCTCTCATTAATATTATAGTGTAAACTACCTTAAACAAAGTGAAGCACAAGTGCAATTTTTATTGCCATAGTAAGCTCAAAAATTAAATTTGCAAGCAAGGTAAGAAAGAATATAACTACAGTTATAAACAAGTCTTTTACAAATTCACTTACCTTTTTATGAAATATGTCCAGGGATTCTTTTTTGTTGTAAAGACTCTTTAGATCTTGGTTGTGTCATTGTTTTTTGGTGGCCAGGGTTTGAACCTCTCAATCCTCAGATCTCAAGCCTGTTACTATGGTCACCCAGCCAGATTCAGTGCTTGAGTACCTTCTTAATATGAAGAGTAATAAAGATTTGTTTGTAAAAAACCATTTAGGTTGAAAGATATTTGGTAAAAGTCAGCAAAATTAAAAACTTGCTTCAATGCTTTAAAGACAACTGGCAGATAATTAGGATCCTTGGAGTGTGGGTTAATGAATCCCTGCCAATACTACAAAATTCATCCCACTGAATTACAAATGTACTAATTGATAAAATTTCTTTCAGAAATTTGGGGTTCAGCTGAAGTTTCTCGTTGAGGAGATCAAAGCAAGTGGATCAAACATGCAAGGTTTCGAAGATCCGACAGGATGGAAATTTAAATTCCCAAAATCAGAATCAAATGAGTCTAATATTGAGCATAAACGTGTCTACCAGAGCCCTGAGAATTCTTCTGGAATATATGTAGATGTAGGTTTACCAATTGTCTCAGCTAAATCTCACCAACAAGATTTTCACCAGTCTCATCTTCATCAACAACAAGGACAAGAGCAGTATTGTCTACCTGAAGACCTCAGACTAAATAAACCATTATTTTTTGACTCAACAAAGGATCAGAATCAGGAACATTTAAAAAACTGGAGCCCTGATGTCTTTGATGACATGCTGAGTTTAACCTATCCGTCAACTCAAAACCCTAAAGAAGAAGGTCAAATCCCTCCTTTTGGGACTTTGTTGCAAAATGGACCGATTTTGAGGGGTAAGGGTCCTAGGGTTTCTAAAGTTCAGTTGAGGAAAAAGGTCAAGAAAATCAGACGAAAATCCAATATATCACTTTCTTTGGGTAAGATTAAATTTTCCCCTACCAATAATCTTCCTAAATTTGCCACTCAATCCTCTGAAGCTTTAGCAAAAAAAGAAACAGCCAAAGAACTTACAAAGCAGTTGATAAAGATCACTACCACTGCTATCGAAACAGTTTATGTAGACATACCTGAAAATTTTGAAAAACTAAGGAAAATATGCCAAGGTTATACCGAAAATCAGTCAAAACAGCCTAATATCCAAAACTCTGAAAAATCAGCTACAGAAATTCCAAAATCGCTTGAAATTACTCTTGTAAATGCCAAAAGTGGCTTGAGAAGTCAAACAACCAAACAAAAACGCAAAGAAATGTTGAATGATGAAGATGATGATGAGGGTCCATCTTGCAGTTGGGGAAAAGTGTCAAAGTCTCAGAGTGAACAATTCACAGAAGACAATGAGGCAATTAATGCAGCCATTTTTATGTCTATTTTCACAGCCTCAAAGGAACACAGTAGAGACCAGATGAGGAAATTCTCCACGTTGAAAAAGAGAACTTTTGAAAATCAAGAACTTGCCTTGCGAGACACTGGACCCAAGACCAGGTCGAATCCAGCCACTTATGGAATGTTTCATCTGGCACAAGCTGTTCTTGAAAACGACGAGAAAATGTCCAAGAAAAGAAATCATAGGTTACAACCTTCAGCTGTGCCATCTAATAAAGTCAGAGGAGAGACCAACTTCAATTGTTATCGCAATTTTAAAATGAAACTTGGCAAAAGAGGTGGTCTCAACCAAGATGAAGATATTGTTGAAGAAACAACAGATTCCGGAGAAGAGGAACCAAACTTTTCAGACGCTGCTGAAATCGGAATTGATAATGATCAAGAATTAAAAGCTGATTACACGATGAAAAATGAATTGAAAGAGGATAAAGAAAATGAGATAGGTTTCAGTTTAGGAAACAGTGTAGATCATGACGAAGATGATCTCGTTGAGGAAGTTTGTGAAACCGATGGAAGCGACAAAAACTTGTCTGGCCAATATTCAAAAACCAAAAGAGCAATTCAAGATGCCTCAGAGAAATTGGGTTCTCAAATGATTTTCTAAATTTTTGAAATACTTAATGTTTCAAATAAAAGTATTTATTTTTTATTTAAACCTCTAGAAAAATAACTTTTTATTTTGGTTTATACTTACCTGATGGTTTGAATTTTTAATTCGGTTAAGAAAGTTTTCTGATACTTTCGACTTAATTTTTTATTTTACTTATCTGTATTTTACTAGCTGTTTTTCAAGTTAAAAATTATGAATGCAATGTCTTTAAAATTTCAAAGTCAAATATAAGTGTCGATCATTTTATGTTTGTAATCATATCATAAAGCAAAAGAATATGGTCCTGGATTCAAGCAAATTGAAGATTTACATTATCCTTCTCCTTTTAAATCCACCTAATAATTTCTGAAAATGTTCTTAAACAATTTCAGAAGGGTAATGCAAATTAGGTTGTGACCTTTTGTGTTAGCATGGTTGTTCAAGACAGTATATGATTCCAAAACTTTTATATCATCATATCTTAAATGGATTGCCAATTACCTTGAAACTTGTAAATGGAAATGAATGTAGTATCCCAAAAGTGAGCCCTAACAATAAAGGATTGAATCAGTACTGAACTGTTTGTTGCATTAAAAGGGACATATTCAGAGGATTAGCTGCTATATTCGATCAGGTGGGTGCAATAACATTGAGAAAAGCATATTGATCTTGAATTGAAAGGAAGGTTAGTTCCCTGCGCAGCAGTGTTAAAATAATAAAATTTTAATCTGGTGTAGTAGAGACTCAGGCAATGAGTTACTCACGTTAATCAACTTCATCAGAGTATCTGAGTAGATCATTATTGCTTTGACTGAGGGCCCGTTGTATATTTTTTTGCAATCTGGGGTGAAAAATAGCCAGTACGGCTGGGGATTGAACCCACAACCTTAGATCTAAGTTTTTAGTCAGGTGCTTATCTTTCATATTTTAGTTTCAAAGGATTTGCATCTTTGTGGGAAAGATAAAAGATAACTAAAAGTATTGTAATTGCGTGCAAGCTGTACTGTGAAGTCCTCAGGCTGTAATTATAACTAGGCCGGTTCCCCATCATAATAATAATCCTTGCTAAAGGGTGAAAAATATTTACTTTCCACTTGAAAAAGAATACTTCAACTGATTAAATTTTTTACTAAATTGATGTAGCCTAATTAGGCAGTTTTTGAGTCCACCACTTCAGTGAGTGGGGCATCTTCTGTTCCAGGGACAGCTTCAGCTGCGCTAAAACCTTGTGGTCGATTGAAATATGGAGGTCTGGCGTTAGAATTTATGTAAGGTGGGCGAGAAAACCCTGGCTCTTCTAGGTAGCCACCGTCACCTCCTGGATAGTAACCATCTCCTCCATTAAAGCCAGGATAATATCCTTCGCCTCCTGGAAAGTACCCCTGTCCCCCATCTGGACCTGGCTGACCTCCGGGGAAATATCCCTCTCCTCCTTGGCCTGGTTGACCACCAGGGAAGTATCCATCGCCTCCTGGACCTGGTTGACCTCCAGGGAAGTACCCTTCTCCTCCTGGACCTGGTTGACCTCCAGGAAAGTATCCCTCACCACCTGGGCCTCCAGGGTAGAATCCACCACCACCAGGATAGAATCCATCACCTCCAGTTCCTCCTGGAAAGTATCCCTCGCCTCCCAAACCAGTCTCACCGTTGGTTCCCGGAAAGTACCCTTCACCACCTAAAATTTATTGATTTTTAATCTCACATTGTTTCTTTGAAGCTTATAAAATTTTACCAGGGCCTGTTGTGCCAGGTATAAAGTTGCCACAAGTTGAAGTGGAGCAAGATCCAAATCCAGGGCCATTCACAAAGTTATTACAAGTGTTACAAAGCTGAGAATTGGAGCATGTGTCTTGACAAACTTGCTCCGGTACCATCTGGCAGTTGGCAGTTTGTCCAAGGAAGCATTCAGTCACGGGGAGATTCGTACATTGCTTTTGGGTTGTGACAATATCGCACACTTGCTTTGTGATTTTGAAATTCTTACTGACTCTGCCCTCCTTGCATTCGTAGTTGTTGTAGGTAAAGCAATGTTGATCTTGAATAGTTCTTAGCTAAAAATACTGTAGTAGTTAGAAAAAATCCCAAATGAGTAAGAAATTAAAAAATCTGGCTTTCACCCTGCATTGTCCAATATTTACTGGAGCATCTTGAGTTTTTTCTTGGTTGACTACCTCGTAGGTTGGAACGATGAAATCATGACAAGTGGGTTGTTGAACAGGCTGGCATTCTTTTTTTGTCTTAGTCAAGGGGTTGTTCACAGTTTCATAGACAACAACAGTTTTCTCAACTGGATAGTCCTTGCAATCCTCCTTCCAGGTCATTTGGCCAGGGATGGTCTGTGGGGTATTTTCAACCACTCTCATGGGAACATTTCTACAAACCTGTTAAAATAGTGTCATCAGATGATTAAAGTTAATGTACTTTGAAACTTACTTGTTGGTTAACTGTATTACAACATTGTTGCGATGCAGCATTACACATGCTTGGGTCTCCACAAACTGGAGTTTGTACTGTTTGGCAACTGGCTCTTCCTCCAACAAGGGTAGGCCCAAGAGGTGCTGCCAGCCCAGTGCCAGCTGTGGATGCTACAAAAAAAATTACACCTACACTCCATGTTTCTTTTTTTATCATTTTAAAGTCTGCATTGCTAAAAAGAGTTCATGAAGGGAAGGCTGTTAGTGGTCCTCTCTACACAAGATAACTACCCCAGGTGGGAGTCAAAACCGGGCACTGGGATGGAATTCTCCTCTCATATTTAATAAGGGATACAGTTTAGTAATCAACAACTTCCCAAAAGGAAAGATAAAAGATTGTGTACCAGTTGGAAGCTGAGGGCAAATGGTCCTTGTGTTAAAATCTGTTGTTGAGCAGATGCTGGAATCTGTTGGACACGTGTTCTGACCACCTGAACAAGCACTTTGGGTGCACTGAGATGTGGGAACATTATAGCAAACGTTCTTGTAGACAATCCTACAAACAAAAAGGTTGTCTTCACAATCTGCTTTCAAGGTAATATAATCACCAAATTATGAAAATCTTGAACTGCAAGGCTTTTCAAAGGCAGTTTTACAATCGGCTACTGAATGTATTGTGGGTCTAAGCTCTAAACCATGAGGCTAATGTTTTGAGCCATTTGTTACACCTGCTTGGAATATTGGGAACTCCATTCAGTACCTTGTAACTGGTACAACCATTTGCTGGTCGGGTGACTTGACTCTGACGAATTGGCATCTGCGCTGATTCTCTGTGACCTTCTTTTGTCTGGGGACACGTTGCTGAGTGTTGTCAGTGTAAGTCCTGAAATATTTTTAGACTCTATAGACTTTAAACTTGATTTTCTGACAATTATCTCCGCCACTATCTACTACCTATCAGTGCAGTTGTACATTCTTTGAGAGACACAGTGATTTTTGGTTTGGTTGGATAATACAACAGTTTGAGTATTGTAAGTTATAGGCACCATCTGTTGAGTATCAGCCTTGTCACAGACAACCTTGGGAAAGTCAACACACTTCTTGACAGGCTTCTCCACACACTCTGTGGCATTAAATGTGCGAGTTTCAATAGCTGTCACAGATCGACATTTCTTGACCTAACAATTTAAAAATATATTTTTGGTGTG
>Ga0194133_10005599_pt1 | contig 15923 bp, 11 predicted proteins | sample TA2KigOf40mmetaG_FD_155448 | JGI IMG/M metagenome (GOLD analysis project Ga0194133, IMG submission 155448) | Freshwater microbial communities from Lake Tanganyika, Tanzania - TA2015055 Kigoma Offshore 40m | ecosystem: Environmental > Aquatic > Freshwater > Lake | place: Tanzania: Lake...
TCGGTAACTTTGCGCGTTGCCTTGCGTTGCTCAAGACCGAGGTCGCCGAAGGACATCGCCTGCGCCGCGACGCCATTCGCGATGCCGCACGGCGTGGGGAGCAGAGGCGCGTGGTGGTGATGCGTTTCTAGTAGTGTCGGCCGTAGTCGTACATTCCTCATCTGCTTCAATCAGACTTCGTCCCCCATGGACACATCGATCACTCAGTGGAGAACCTGCTTGCCGGGAACAGCGGGTTCCAGACCCCGCACTTCCAGCGTTCGTATTCGTGGGCGGAGAAGCAGTCGCAGCGGCTCTACGACTTGCAGGACCGCCGCTGCTTCTACAGCGGCGGTCGGTTGAACGGCCTGCGTTGGTTGGGCTTTGAGCCAGTGAGTCCCGACTCTTGAGATCCGACCTTCTTTACCAAGATCATCTGACGCTCCTGTCTCGCAGTCGGAATTCTATCGATTCGGGGCGGTGGATCGATTGGGCGGGTCGGCGACCGCCCGCCCGCAGTACACCGCCGCATCCTTCCTAGTACGCCGCATAGCCACCAACTTAGAACTGTGTTGCAAACTGGTTGCGTTACAATTTGGAGCCCGTCGACGAGGCTCTGGTTCCTTTGATTGTCGGATCTTGGTGACGTGACCGATAGATGCTCCAAGTTTGTACGCAGCCAAATGATGGCGCGCGTGCGTGAGAAGAACACAGCGCCGGAGCAGGCTGCTCGAAATGCGCTGAGGCGACTCCGCATCGGCTTTCAAGTGCACCGAGACGATCTGCCTGGGACTCCGGACATCACTCTGATGCGGCGAAGAGTCGCCATCTTCGTACACGGCTGCTTTTGGCACGGGCATGCCGGCTGTCGATACGCAGCCATTCCTGCCACCCGGCGCAGATTCTACTTGCGCTAGCTGCGCCTACTCCATCACCCACTCCTCGCCATCGATGCGGACGGCGTAGGGCGCTCCGTCACCCACCACGACCATCATCGTGCCGAACTCCTCCGGCTGAGATACGGGTCAGAGACGTTATGCCGCGAGACGGCGCAGCTACCGCATGTTGGCGAGGATGACGATGACCACCACAATCACGATCATGACTATGCAGCCAATCGGCTTATCGCCAGACGGTTTGCTAGCGTGCTGTGGAGTATGCGAAGCTCCCGACCGCCACGGTTGTCCAGATGTAGTGGTGGTGCCAGCGTTGATTCGATCAAGCAGTTCCCTGTTCTTTGATCGAGCGGTCTTTCTGGTTATGGTCCTAGCGGTGGGACGCGGTAGGACTGGACCCCCCCGTGTCCCAGCACCCTGTCTGATGTTCTCCAGTACATCACGGTTGCCACCCGCTGAGCGACCAGTGGCCCGCTGAGTTGACCGGCTGCTGAGGCGGTACTGGGCCTCATCTGATCCGAGAATGTGCAGTTGCTGAGATTCCTCGACCGTGATACTTAGGTGCGTGTAGCTGTAACGCGCATTTGAGTAAGGTGGATCGACCATCCCGGTGACGCTAATCCACTGGCCGATCCATGAGGGGTCAGGCTTGCGGCGTAACTTGGCTAGGCCTGTGGACCAAATGTTGACCTTGATGATCTGGCCTCGCCAGTCCCCAAAGTTGATGAACACATACTCACGCCCTCCGCGCCGTGTGAGATCGATTTTTACATCCGTAACGCGCCCAATGAGCTCCACGCGATCACCGACGTGACTGAGTGCAGTGGAGAAGTCAAGCGCATCGATCACAGGCAGCGATCCTGCATAGGCGGCTCGGCTCCTCGGCTGTGTCGAAACGACAACGACAACCGATGGGATGTTGCGCCCTGCGACAAAATCATCCAAATCAGGGATGCTGGTAACCGGTCCGCGACAAACCGCCGCAAAGTCGTCGGCCGTCTTGCGCAGCGAGGGGATCGCGCGTAGCTCAGCGAACAGAGGTGATGCGCCAGGGTCCTGAAAGTCGTTGCTCGTGAAGAGAATGTTCTCGCCTGTTGTCGCAAACTTTGGGAACAGGCTCGAGCGTTCCGCCAAGGCAGAAAGGGTGAGATCCACTGCAATGAACGAGAACCGGTCCATCGCCGGGCAAAAGTCGGCCGCTGCACGGGCAGGATGCTGAAAGTGGCGATGTCCGATTTCGGTTCCATTGCCCTTGGACATCCCAGGTACAAACATCCCGTCATAGTCGATCAGTCGAATCCTGCTTCCGTCGACCATTACGTTGCCCGTCTGTACGTCTCCATGTGCAATGCCGCGAGATCGCAGGTGGGAGGCAAGCTCCCTGAACGCGCGCTGCAGCACCTGCATTGAAGATCTATCTGAGTAACGAGTCTCCAGATACGAGCCAAGCGTCTCGCCCGCCGCCCACTCCATCTTTACGATTGGGTACGGTGATCCGTTGACGATAATGCCGTTCGCCTGATACTCGAACTGGACGAAGTAGGGGCTCGCGACACGCGACAGTTCAGCGGAGACGGATCGATAGCGGCTCTCTAGGCCGGCAGAGTCCTTGTGGAACACTCGCACAGCGAAGGTGCGTCCGCTGGCCCGAATGTTGTAGGTGATTGCAAACCCGCCCCCGAGGGCTAGCGGCAGCCCAAGTCCATTGGTCTGTACCGTCCCGCCACGAAGCTGACTGTCGGAGAATGCGACGCGCGGATTCTGAACCGCTTCGTTGTACAGGTCCAGCGATGGCACCCTCTTCATGATTCCTCAGCGTGCAGGTGAAGCAGAGTGGTGTCATCGCGCTTCATTGCGCCGTTGGTTTGCTCTGAACGCACGAGGTATCGCAGGTCGTCATCCGTGCGGACATCCAGCAGGGTGTCGCAGCGACCCCGAAAATCATCTTGGCACATGAGCCACTGGCCGAGGGCATCCGTCATCATCATCAGCGCGGTGCCAGGCCGAAGTGGCCATCTAGTTACGCAGCCTCGGGCGACCGTGCTCGCGCAAAGAGTCGCATTTGCCTCGCGCTTGGTTGATAGCAGCAGCGGCCTGCGATCGAACTCCTCTGCAAACGTGTAAGGGAAACTGACGATCTCGTCATCAACCCCAACCCCTAACGCGATACTGTCACCCACCGCAATCACCCGCGCAAATGCCCCGCGCACACTGATCCCGAGTAGGGTGGCGTAGCTGCCTCGATCGAACGCCGCTCGCTTGCTCCACGACAGGGACGACGGATCACATGCGCGCTCGTACTCGCCGATCGCGGCCTCGATCCCGCGCCGGCTCGCGGGGAGGCGTCCGCTAGTCCATGCGTCTGCGAGCAGCCCCGCCCAGCGGGCGGAGTCATACGACTCGCTCGCGCCGTCGCTCAGTGTGAATGCTTGCCGCGACTCATCTATTGCAGCCCGATCCTCATTGACCGAGTCAGGGGAGTCGTCTTTTGGGACGGTTCCGTTGAACACAATGCGAAGACGCATGTGAACAGCAGACGCTCATCGCATCTGGCTCGCCCGAGTCCCAATCTCAAAGAAGTCAACAATCGCCTCGTAGCCAGCCTTGTAGCCGAAGAATCGAGACTCTCCGGTGGCGGAGTATCCGCGTTCCGTCGCCGCACCAACCAAGTGAGGCGGGAAGCCGCTAGACATCCTGAATAGAGCCTTGGAGTGGTGGTCTGGCAACGCGGACTCTGTTGCCGGGAAGATCACCGGAGCCGATGATGTCGCATCGATGTGCAGGTTGAACAGCAGCACTTGTCCATCGCTTGTTGCAATCTGACGTAGTTGCGTCGCAATGTGCTCTGGATCACCGTCGGTTGACTGGCCGTCTGTCACATGAATGACAGTTGCGGGGTAGCAGTTGGGATGTGAGTCGGACCATTCGACGAGCACTTCGGCAGCTCTTCGCATGGCTTCGCACATTGGCGTTCCACCCGTGTTCTTGGGATCAAACCAGACGGGAAACTTCGTGGACTGCTCCACAAGGCCCCCTGCACCATCCGGCACCTTCTTGACTCTCTCCTCGATACGTAGCGGGTTCTTCTCAATCTCGGGTAGCGAATGCAGGATGGTGCCCGAGAGTGCGCCTTCGAAGCCCGAGCCGACGCCGTTTCCGCCGTAGGCCACCACGCCGACGTCGAAGTAGGGGCGGCACCCATCTGCCTTCGTACAGCGCGTGATTAGGTTGTAGAGGGTCTTGTTGAGTACGTCGGCAACAAAGGCCGCCTTGCTTGTCCCGCCCTCCATGCGCTCATCCATCGAGCCAGACTGGTCGATCACGAACAGAAAGCAACTTGGATTCGCTCGGCTGATTTCGGCGGCGTAGGGCATTGATTCTCCTTGGCTCATGGCTGCTGCTTCCAGGTCAGCAGCCTCTGGTTGGCCGTTGTAGTTTTCCCGCTCGATGTCGGTAGCGCCGGCGTCAGCGGGTCGGTCGGTCCGGATTCCTGGATAGTCGTGGCACCGCCCGAATGTGACATCCGACCAAGATACTTGATCCAGTAAAGCCCGGTGCCAGGTAAGCCGATCGAGATATAGGGGCAACCTGACGGGGATCGGCCGTAGCGGAACCCGGGAACGCCAAAGCTCCATCCGATCCCCCGGCGGGAGACTGTCCACCGAAGAGGTCCACGCCCGAGGGTCTTGCGCCATCGCCATCCCATGGCATCAGTGTATGTGATGCTTCAACGAGCTCTGTTTCAGCACCTGCATTCGCACTGTAGGGGAAGCTACGGCCGTCTTGATCCACTTGAAGCGCACTGGATCGCTCAAGTCCGTGCCCGACAGGATCGGGTGCCCCTGCCCGTGGGGACTATGTCGCTCAAGCGCCAGCACTGCTCACCTGCTACCAGATGATGCACGCCGCACCCGCCAAACCTGCGATGAACGATGAGGCAAACCGGAGTGTCACCGTCGTGTCCATGTCTCCATCTGGGACCATCGCATTGATGAGCCCCAGCTTGACGGCGCCAAGCACGTTCATGGCAGGCAGGGCTACCAAGGAACCCCACCAAGGTCCGACAAAGAAGCCTCCTATGAATGCTGCCAGTGCGCCGAGGCTCAGGAGTGATCCAAGACAAGAGCCAGCGCAGCGAAAGCCACGACTTTGCAGTAGGCCCGCACCCCAAGTCATCATGAGCAGCGTCAGTCCGACGAAGTAGAGCCAGTTATCTCTCACTTAGGTTGCCACCTAGCCGTGAGGTAGTCGTACTGCCGATCCAACTCAGCGGAGAGTAGACCCCGCTGAATGACCCTACCAGTGTGGCTTACTCAGCAAACCACTCTGTGCCATTGATGGTGACGGCACGGGGCGCTCCATCGCCCACCGAGACAAGCAACCTGGAGACCTCCTCCGGCTGCAGCCCAGGGCAGAAGATGTTGTGCGAAGCGCCGGCGTGTAACTCGCCGGCAGGCGTATGGCGAAGCGCCGATGCGAGCGTGGTCCACGGGCCGCTGATTCGGCCGTCGTTGCCGTCCGTCCAGTACGAGCTGCACCATCTGATGATGCGGTAGCTCATCCGTTGTGCCGAGTCGAGGGTGATGCCGTGGACGAGAACCTTGGCGCCCTCGGACTTGATCATGTGGTGGAGCGGATCAGAGATTGGGTTTTGCATGGGCGCCACCCCAAGGCTGCAAATGGGGGGTGGGCCGTAAAGTGGCGGAAGTTCCGTCAGAAAGTAGCCAAGCAGTCGCCATGGCTGGCAGCCATCTCAAGCGCCATGCTCCCGCGCGACATGCTAAAGCCGGCCGTTATGCGGCCAACACGCTTCACGCGTTGTCGATGAGTCGCACCGCGCCTAGGCGGAGTGATAAGAAGTTAACTGTCACGATTGTCTCTTGGCGTCATTGGGTCACGAGAACGCCGTGCGGGTAGGCCATGCAACCGCCTAACCCAGCCTTCATTAGGAGGGGGCCAAAGTGATCGCGTCTTGGTCGGTAGCAGAGCGCACTGACGAGTGGCGCGGTTTGCTATTTCAAAGACATTGGGCAGTGGCGTGCTAGTCCACCGAGAGCACGCGGTCTAACTCTGCCACAACTCGAACTTGCCCTGAACCATCGTCACCCTCATCGGTAGCGATTTCGATTGCCGCGTGTCGCCCATTCAGTGGCTCCAAGACGATTCGAGTATGTCGGACTTCGCCCGTTTCTCGGTCAGTCACCTTCTCACTTCGATAGCGCTTGAGCGTCAGCCCGACCGGGAAACCAGCTTCGCTGATGGACTGATGGCTGACCACAAGATCACGACCACTCCTGTCGCCGCCCCTGTAGGGCTTGAAGAGGCACCATGACCCAGCAGGCACCTTCGGCTCCATGGAATCGCCTGTGATTCGTGCGACGAACATTCCAGCTTGCGGAGTCGGCATGCCATCCCAAGTGGCCCAGTCCACAGCATCCTCGCCGAAGAACGAATCGTGCTCGGTACTGAACCCGCCCGCCGCAACTGAGAGCGGAACTACAGGAATACAGGTCTTCCACCGCAAACTGTGTGGAGCTTCCACTACCTCGAATGGTCGCTGTTCCGGCCGAACACCAGCATGTTTTGCCAACACAGCCTCGAGCTCGTTGACATCTCGAATGATCGCGTAATCCCACTGTCCGTGGACTGCGGCGTTGCTGACGGCCAAGCACCACCGCCGAGCCGCGGCTGCCTTCGACTGCACGGCCTGTTCGTCCCAGCGTTCACCGCCAGCGCCCTTTACCTCGACGATCAGGAAGCGGCGAGATGCATCCGTCGTCTTGATTCGCACCACGTAGTCGGGCTCGTACGCACGTTCGACACCGTCATGCTCGTACGCAAGTCGCAAGTCAAATCCGCGCGCATTAGGCAGCCACGCATCTACATGATCCGACCAGTCCAGCGCACGCGCTGCCATGGTCTCGATCGAACTTCGTGGCGCGAATGCATTGAGATGAGATCGCTCGATCAGCTGAACCCTACGCTTCGTGTACTCGTCCACGTCGATACTCCGGAGCAGGGGGCGCATACGGTTTGGCACTGGCAGGATCTTGGCGTTGTCTTGGCCCTTGAATCCGTACTGGATGCCGGTAGAGAGGACCTCCACCGCGCGAGTCATGTTTTTCTCGAAGCCGAGGTCGCGGATGTTCTGTCCGGCCTTCAGCCGAACACGGTGCTCCATGTACTGAAGGGTGATCTGGAAGACATCCGCGAAGACACGAGCGGTCAGACCGACCCGCTCTTCTTGCGGCTTCTTGCTCTGCCCGTCGATCAGGCGGCGAGTCACGCGCTGGGCGATCGTGAAGGCAATCCGCTGTGGGTGGATGTTCGCGTAGTAGGCAGCGCGGTCTTGCCGTTCCATGTCGCCCGCCACACCATGCGCCATGGCGACATCGTCCTTGTAGCCGCGCACGGCTTCTACCTCGACGGCGGCTGGTTCGTCGTGCAACTTCAGTTCCTCTAGCGTCGAGACGTCACAGCGAATACCAGACTCGTTGAGTTCATAGACGAAGTTCTCGACGCGCGGCACATCGATAGCGAACTGCTGGCGTTCGTCAACCGCATGCACGTGATTGGTGGGGGTGTCGTCCGTCGACTCATCAGAATCCTTCTCCCTGCCCTTGAACGGGATCAGTGAGAAGGGAATGCCGTAGACATCTACGTACTCGGGCTCCAGCTTTCCGTCCGGTCGGACGGCATAACTTCGCCGGCGCAGCCCACGCCCGACCACCTGCTCGCACAAAAGCTGCGAGCGGAACGGACGGACGCCCAAAATCTGCGTTACGTTGTTGGCGTCCCAGCCTTCGGTCAGCATCGAGACGCTGACGATGCATCGGATGTGTTCGCCAGGACGTCCGGGTCGACCGATCGTGTCGATGATCTCCCGCATCTGCGCAACACGCTCGTCCTTCGTCGATTCACCGTCGCCGGAAATCGCCGCTAGTAGTTCGCTGTCGATCCGGAACGTTCGGATCTGGCCCGGTTCATTCTTGAGCTCGGGGAAGTCGGTTGCGTCGAATACCGTCTGAGTTTCCTTGCCGCTTCCAACAATCCGTTCGCCGGAGATACGCTCATGGAAGAGCTGCGCCGTGGCAGTGTCCGGGCAGACCACAATCATTGCCGGCGGAATGACCTCGATCGTCCGATTCATGATTGCCTGTTGGTACTGGTCGAAGCGCTGCTTCCACTGTGAGTAGAGCGTGGCCAGCGCGCCCTGTGCCTCGCGGAAAAGGGCCTCGGGCTTCCACGATCCGCCGGCTTTGTCAACCGGGCGCATGCGGGCCACCATGTGGTCCCAGAGGCGGAAGTACTCGGGATCGGGTCGGCCGGCATCGTCGGTCGGGCCGTTACCGCCTCCGGGCGAAACCTGCTTGACTGGAATGCGCGGGATCTTGACGATGCCGCTCTCGATGGCATCCACCAGACCGAAGTCGCTCACAAGCCATGGAAACGGCGCGCCCTCAGCATGTCCCGAGCCTGCCAGGAAGAACGGTGTTGCCGAGAGGTCGATGGTGGCCAAGATGCCAGGCAGCGGCGTCCCGTCAGTCGCTCGTCCGGCTAGTCCCGAGTTGTTGATTCGGTCCAATCCGTCCAGCCAGACACGGGCCTCTTCTAGGTCCTCCTTGATCCGTTGCTTTTCTTCACGAGTCTCGCCTGTGGCAGCGTACTCCTCACCGCCTCCGATCTTCGGGCGCCAGCAGTGGTGTGCTTCGTCATTCAGCACCAAGATCGGCATGCGGCTTACCATCTCGCCAATCCGACCGATTGTGAATGCTCGTTCGTCTTCCTCGCCCTTGTCCACCACGCGGTAAGTAACCCCGCCTTCGGAGCCGGAACTCTTGAGTCCGAAGATGTGCCAGTTGGTTACGAGGACCTTGCCTTGTTGCAAGTAAGGGCGAAGGTGCTCGGGCACGAGGTCAAACGAGTCGTAGTAGTTGTCAGTGTCCTCCGGAAGCAGGACGCTGAGGCGATTCTTCACAGTCAGGTTCGGAGCGCATACAAGCACTGCGTTGGGGAACTCGGCCGAGAGCGGGTTTCGCCCGCGGTTGCAGAACGCCCACGCGATCGTCATCGCCATCACGAGCGTCTTACCGCTTCCCGTGGCCATTTTGCAGCCAAACCGCCGAAGCGGGATCCACGCCGGATCCGCCGGCTGATCACAAAGGGTCGGGCGGTAGGAGCCGGTGAACTGCCCAAGGTCCCGCGGCGCATCGCCGGCCAGCATGCGCCGCACGTCGGCATCCGACAACTCAAAGTCCCGGAATCCTGTGCGTGAAGAACGGCCTACAACCCGCAACTCAAGCAGGTAGATCATCGTCTCGACGGCTTCAAGTTGGCAGAAGAAGAGCCGTCGGTTCCGCCGTTGGCTGCGCCAGTGGCGCAGGAGATCCTTCGTCACTTCGCTGGCGCCCCGATAGCCGCTTTCGCGCCAGCGCGCAACATCCTTGCGCAACGCGTTCACCACGGGAAGGTCGTCACGGTTCTCCTCGGCAAAGAGATCGATCTGCGCCGATCCCGTCCGTTCAGTCTTGTAGTAGTAGCCAGCAGTCCGTCGCTCAGGTGTCCGCTTGGGCACGCCACTCTCGTACAGCCAGTGCTCCCTAGGCTCTTCGTAGGGGCTGCAGAGAATCGGATCAGGAACGGCTTGCACCGGCACATCGCCGATCTCGTTAGCCGGAGCTGCAGGAGTCGCGTGGGTGCGTGCGCGTGCCATAAATCACCCACTCTTCGCAGTGCTAGCCAGCGTCTTGACCGTCATCACCTCGTTGCCGCGCGCGTCGATCGCCTTGACTGCGATGCGACCATGCTTGCCCGCCGCGAACGGCAGGCTCGTGAGCCCCTTGAACGCAGCGAACGCCTCCGGGTCGGCCGCCGTGCCGAGCGCCTTCGCGATCTTCTCCCACGCGTCCTGGTTCGGGAAGAACGCCTGACACGCGCAGAAGCACCGCCCGTCGTAGTCCGAATCAAGGAACCACGCGCTCACCTTCTCGCCCTTGGTGGACGACACAGTGCCCTCGACGGGGTTGAAGATGTCGACGCCCGACAGGGTGACGGTGAACTTGTCGCCATCGCTGTCGACCGTCACCGCCGGCAAGCCGAACACCGTGAAGAACTGCTGGTTGGAGCCCTTGGTATCGGACTTCAGGAGGTCATTCATCGTCGAGTTGAGCTCGGGCCGCATGTGCGCCAAGTGCAGGCGCGCCCTCGTGCCCTTCGACTCGCGGATGTTCTCAACCTCCGCCGTCGCCTCGGGCGCGAACGCAAACCCTGCGATCACGATGTCGTCGTAGTACTTCGCGCGCCGCACCGCGGCCTCGATCTGCTGCGCGGTCACGGGGCCGAACTCAGGGCCAAAGATGATGCCCACGGTCGCATTCTCCTTGCCCGTCTCGACCGCACGGGCGTGCACGCCCGACATCTCGCCGCCGTCGACCAAACTCTCGATGCGGTCGAAGGTCATGCGCTTGTTGTTGGGGAAGGTCACGCCATCGGCGCGCAGCTTCTCGATCATGCGCTGGATGTAGGCGATCGCGTTCTGCTGGCGCGATCGATCGGCATCGACCTGCTCCTCGGTCTCGAACTCGTTGGGCGTGTGGTCGGCCACGCCGCCTTCCTCGGTCAGCGAAAGCTCTTCAGGAATCACGCCTTCCACGGTGAACGGTCCCGAGACGCGCACCACGCCCTTCACCATCTCGGGCTGGTCGACGAGCTCTTCCTGCTCGGCGTTGTCGCTGATGCACTTGTTGACTTCGTCCATATTGGCGCGCCATGCGGCGCGGTAGGCGGTCACGGCGTCCTGCAGCGGCTTCGGCCAATCAGGGTCGGTGTCGAAGGGGACTTCCCAGTCGTACCAGCCGGCGAACTTGGCATCGACCGTCCACTTCTCCTTCGGATCGCGGTTGTCGGGCGGAAGGATCCAGCGCCGGCGATCGGCGTCGGTGATCGACTTCTTGCCTTCGGTCTTTGCCTTTGCGTCGAGCTTGTCCTTGAGCTTCGCGCGGAGCGCGGCGGGGCCGGAGGCAAGGGCGTCGTTTGCAGCCTTCAACTTCGCGGCGAGGATCGGCTCGTGCTTGGCGAAGATGGGGTCGAGGTTCTGGTTCTGCGCGATCGCGCCGAGCGTGATGTGTGGGACGGTCTTGTACTTGAAGCCGGAGCCGGGGTTCTCCGCGCCGAGCGCGTTCTGTGGGCCAGCGCTGGTGCGGTAGTGGTCGAACTTCGATGTGAGCAGGCGCTGCCGGGCGATCGAGAGCGCGACGCGAGATGTGTCGATCGTGATCCAGCGACGGCCCCATTGCTCGGCAACGAAGGCTGTCGTACCTGATCCGCAGGTGGGATCGAAGACGAGGTCGCCGGGATCAGAGGTCATTAACAAGCAGCGCTCCACGACCGTCGTTGAGGTTTGAACCGCGTATCGCTTGTCCTGAGTTGGGGACGTATCAGCCCAAATGTTGTTTAGCTTCGCGTAAGGGAAGTCCCCATGAAAGTAGACGTAGCTCAGGTTGCCGCCTTCCGGCTGAAGGCGCCGTGCTTTCGTCAATCGCCGCATACGCTCTTCTGTAGTCATCCAACATCCGCCGTTTGGGGGCAAGAACTGTCGACCATCAAAGTGGAACTCGTAGATCGTGGTTTCTGAGAATGACGGCGCCCGCTGCGACACAAGTCGGAAGGGACTGCCAGTCTGCAAGTCATTGGAAGCAGCGCCACTTACTCGTATCCTCTCGCCGGTTATCGTTTCCAATTCAGTCCATCGAGACTCGATTCGCGGCTTTGATGATTCGTACAGTGCTCGATACTTTACCTTGCTCAGATCCCGCGCATACCACAGCAGATAGTCGCACATCCCCTCTAGTAGCCTTGCGCCAAGCGGCATTAGCTTCTTGCGAAAGGGGATGATCTGGCAGAAGTTTTCCGCTCCGAAGGTGCTGTCGAGTATCTGACGAACACGATGCACGTGTTCGTCACTGATCTGAACGAACACGCTTCCGGTCGCGGACAGCAGTTCCCTCGATACGATCAACCTCTCCTGGAGATAGTCGAAATAAGAGTGGTTGCCTAAGTGCCAGGTGTCGCGAAACGCGCGGACCGTCTCCGGTTCTCTCGTGAGGCCCTCGAGAGTGTCCTTCACATCCAACTTCGATATCAGTGGCTGAAAGTTGCTCTTGTATCTAATCCCATACGGCGGATCGATGTAGATCATCTGCACCTTGCCCGCGAGGTTCTCGCGGTGCGCAAGGCTCGACATCACCTGCAGGCTGTCTCCGAGGATGAGGCGGTTCGCCCAGTCGACATCGTGGCGGTAGAACTTGAGCGACTCGGAGTACGACTGCTCGGGGTCGGCGAAGAGCGAGCGCTCGGTGTCCTGGCGCTGCGCCGTGCGCAGGATCGCTTGCGCGCTGATGCGCTCGTGGATGTGCAGTGCAACGGGGTCGACGCTGAAGTGCCCGCGCGCGTGCTCTTCCTGCTTGTTGGCCCACTCGAGCCACGGCTGCTCCCAGTTCTTGCCGACGGCGCGCAGGATCTCCTGCTCGCCCGCGTCGAGCCGCTCGCCCCGACAAGCCTTCTCGACGATCGCCGCCACGCGGTCGGCCCGCCCCGTCGGATCGAACCGCAGCACAGGGTCAAGGTGCGGCGAGTACGCATACTTCACGCGCCCCTTCTTAGGCATCTCGCCCTCGCCCGCCATCGCCGCGCCCGGAAGGTTCTTCCGCGTGGCGCTCTCGTGGCGGTAGTCCGATGTCGGAGGAAGTCCGTCTGCTCCGGTGACAGATTTCCGTCGCGCCGGCCGGGTTGGGTTAGTGTTCTTTGCCAAGGCTTTGACTCCCGTGCTTGGTCGCAAGTTATCCGAGAGGACTTACCTCAGCATCCTGTCGCCCGGTGCGGGCAGAGGCGATTGAGGTCACACCGCGTGCACAAGTCGACCCCCGGATTCGCAGGGAATGCACGACGAGCCAGATTGCCAAACAAGGTGTTTACGCGTTGCAGCGAGGCATCACACTCCGGCGTCCCGATATCGATCGCAGTGCGGGGCGATGATCCAGATCCGAGATCGTGCAGATAGGCTCCGCGCACGTTGAGCCCTTCTGCTCGAGCTGCAGCGGAATAGATTTGTAACTGAAATCGGTGGTTGTCGTTGCTTGTGCCATCGGTTCCAGACTTGTAATCAAGAATGGCAAGCGATCCTTCCTGACCGTTCTCGTGGTCAAGGATGACGTCTGCCCGCCCTGAGAGGAAGCCGTGCGAAAGATGCAGTTCGAAGGGGCGCTCCGTTGCCCAAACACGCGTTAGATCATCGCGGTGGTCGTTCAGGTAGCGAGTCACGAGGGCGCGTACCTTTTGCTTCATGGCCGGTTCAATGGACTTATTGGCGAACGGGAAATAGATCTCGCACTCGAGAATCTGCTCTATACGTGCTAAGTCTGGAATGCGCCGCTGCACACGCGCCTCATCGGCAATACGGCGTAGAACATGATGGATGGCTCGGCCAAAGCCAAGCTGTGATACCAGTTGTGTTTCGAATCCGAGGCTGCGCTGTAATCGGAATCGATATCCACACTCCTCATAACGAATCAACTCAGTCAGGCTGATTGAAACTGGCTTTGGTGCCAATGTGTGTCGCGCTGCCACGGCCACTGGGATATTCGGCTTCACCCAGTTTGGAAATGGACTGGGGTGAATTGAGTTGATGAAGCGTGAACGTTTTGACCTTTGTCGATCTGTACTTTCAAAGTGAGAAACGTACAGAATGTCACGAGCGCGCGTCATTGCTACGTAGAAAAGACGGCGTTCCTCCTCGTCGCCGCCCGCGTAGCGGCGCTTCACGTCTGGACTCATGACCTCGTCAGGGAGACACCAGTTCCCCGGTCGTCCGGCGCGGCTGGCAGGAAATCGTCGATCTTGCAGGGATGGCATGAATACAACCGGCCACTCGAGGCCCTTCGCTCCGTGGACAGTCATCACTTGCACGGCATCGATACCCGCCCCATCTTCTCCCTCGAACTCCTCGTATTTGTCTTGGGCGTAGAAGCGTAAGTATCCCGAAAGCCGCTGGTAATAGTCAGGCCCACGCTCTGTGCCGCCTCGGAACTCACGAGCACCACCCTCGACAGTCTCGTACCGTCCGCGTCGCGTGGTGTTTTCAAAGTCCGCGAGAATCGTGGAGAACCGGGCGAGGGCGCCCATGCGTGGCAATGTCGTTGGATCGTCGATGTTCCACTCGTTTGTGCCCAGGAACTCGAGTAGTCGATAGTAGTCCTCGATGAGGTTCGCTGGGGTGCGCGATGTACGGATCAAACTGTGCCAGTGTTCGAGGAGCTCGACGATCGATTCAATACTTTCAGATGTATCAAAGGCTGATTGGAGTTCGCCAGCAACCGACTCGGCGGTGAGTGTGATCTCAGCATGCTGATCGGGATCCCACCACTTCTGATCTGCCAGCCACAGGTGGGTCTTCATCACACCGCAGACCTCCGGCTGCATGAATAGCCCAGATCGTCCTGCGCATGTCACAGGTATGTGCTTGGCAACGCACGAATCGATGAACTGCTTTGTCGAGGTACGCACCGATCTGAAGAGGACGGCCATGTCGCTGTACGGCACACCCCTTTTATGTAAGGCCACAATCGTGTCGGTCACCGCATCAGCCTCCGATTGTGCGTTAGGTGTCTTGAATGGGACAACGACCGGACCATCGTGCGTGCGAGTCGGCTGCATCCGTTTTTCGATGCGTACGGAGATTGTCTGTGCGAACGTTGCAGCCAAATGCACGATCGGGGCGAGCGATCGGCGGTTCTCGTTCAGGATCAGCTGTTCGGCGCCCGGGAAGTTCTGTGCGAACTGCTGGATGTACGTGACATTGGAACCGCGCCACTGGTAGATGGCTTGGTCGTCATCACCAACCACGCACACATGAGCGCCGCTCGATGCCAGCAACTGGATTAGTCGATCCTGCGATGGGTTGATGTCCTGATACTCGTCGACGATCAGATGTTTGAGCCGCCCGGCGATGCGTGTCCGCATGGCTGGATCATCGAGCGCTTGCACTGCGCACTGCACGATCCGCGCGTAGGTGAGCAAGTGCAGCCGATCGAGCACGGCGAGATACCTGCGGTACATCGGACCAAACTGGGTTCTGTCGACTGCCTCCAGAGCAATGTTCTCGTTGGAGATGACATCTGCTGTTCGAGCAAACTCCAGAACCGACTCCCACACCCGTGGAGCGAGTGTTGAAAGTTCTATCTCCTTTCGGAAACGGAACAGCAGAGCTGCATGCCTGTGCTCGTCCACCACGTCGTAGTTGCCGTACTGCGGAAGGTGATCCTGCAGAAGCCGAAGGCAATAGCCGTGGATAGTGCCGACGTACATCTGTGCCAACTTGCCGGCGACTTCGGCTCCCGCAGTCTCGGTGACGCGACGTGCAATGCGTTCCTTCAATTCAGCTGCCGCTCGATCCGTGAATGTGAAGGCAACGATCTCGCTGCTGTGAACGCCCTCCGCAATCAGGGCGGCCACCCTACGCGCGATGCTCTCGGTCTTCCCCGATCCAGCGCACGCGATGACCTGAACATGGCAGCCGCGAGAAGTGACAACCTGAAGTTGGGCAGGGGAGAGTTGCATGGCGGTCCTGCGCGTAGAACTTACGGCCTGAGATGGGAGGCACGCTCCCAACCATCATCACCCGGTGCATCAGCAACAAGTAGTGACAGCCCTCTTACAGACTACGCCCACTGGGATAGTCGCGGGGGCAGCGCTGGGGAAACTGCTGTATCGCGAGCTGGGTGTTTGAAACTGCCCTTCGGCAGACTGGCTGACACGCTTCACGCGTTGTCGATCAGTCGCACCGCGCCTAGGCGCGCGGCGATCAGCGCACGAAGCGCGGGCGGCTGCCGCGGCGGGGCGTTCAACTGCACTGGTTCGAGTGAACCGGCGTCGCGCACGACCGCATATTCGATCTGCAACTGATGCCGTTCGAGTTCCTCGCGCATCGCAGCTTCTGCCGCGGCGATCGCCTTCGTCGCCGCATCGTCTGTTGCGTTCACTTGCTGCTGCAGT
>Ga0194133_10005603_pt1 | contig 15912 bp, 17 predicted proteins | sample TA2KigOf40mmetaG_FD_155448 | JGI IMG/M metagenome (GOLD analysis project Ga0194133, IMG submission 155448) | Freshwater microbial communities from Lake Tanganyika, Tanzania - TA2015055 Kigoma Offshore 40m | ecosystem: Environmental > Aquatic > Freshwater > Lake | place: Tanzania: Lake...
TCTCCAATCGCCAAGCTCGCCGTTGCCGCTGGACTCGGGGCGTTGACCACGTGGAGGTTCCCCGGGCCTTCTACGAAGGAAAAATCCTCCACCAAGGCGCCATCTGCTGACATGGCTTGGGCCCTGACGCCGGCCGATCCCGGCCCCAGATCACTCTCCTGAATTTCCGGCACTAGCTTTTGCAGGGATCGGCAGAACTCCTTCCGGCTGATCGATCTCCAAACCTCGTAACTACAAATGGAGGGGTATTTCAGCATGAACTTCCAAAGGCCGGGAAAAGACAGGCTTTCGGCCAGATCCCGCAGGTTGATGTCACCCCAGGTGTAACCTTCCCGGGCGAGTGCCAAGACCGCGTTGGGACCTGCCTCCACGCCGCCAGCAATCATCCGGGTAAAATGAACGCCGAGAAAAGGAAACTGCGGGTCCGGCACTGGATAGATAAGATTTCTGACCAACGACTGTCGCTCTTTGCGAATCATGTAGTACTCCCCGCGGAACGGCATGATCTTGGCGGAAGGCCTCATTCCGGATCTTGAAACCACTCGGTCTGAATGAAGTCCCGCGCACGCCACCACCTGCTTGGCCTCAAATTCACCTTGGTTTGTTTCAACCCGCCAATTTCCACCTGTCCCCTCCAGCCTTTCCACCCGCTCCCCGGTTCGAATTTCTCCACCTTTTGCCCGAACCTCCTTTGCCATCGCCGCGACCACCGCCCCGTAATCCACAATCCCTTCTTCGGGAACAAGGATGGCGGCCAGCCCGGCGGCATGGGGCTCGATCTCCCGGATTTGCTCCGGCCCCAGCTTTCGTAGGCCATTCAGCCCATTCGCGATGCCCCGTTCAAAAAGCTTTTCCAGCCGCGGCAACTCTTCCTGTGCCGTGGCCACCACAATCTTACCGCACTGTTCATACGGAACTTTATGTCTTTGGCAAAAATCCACCATTTGTCGCAATCCTTCGACGGCCAGCTTGGCTTTTAGCGATCCCGGCTTGTAATAGAGGCCGGCATGGAGAACGCCGCTGTTGTGGCCGGTCTGGTGCCGACCCAGCCCGGCTTCTTTTTCCAGCAGGAGCAACTTTGCAGCCGGCCTCGCCTCAAGAATCTTTAAAGCGGTTGCAAGGCCAACGATTCCTCCGCCCACCACAATAAAATCGCGTTTCGCCATGCAAAACTCAAAGGCTAGCCCGACGCCGTCAGCCTCTGCTGCTCGGCCATCTTTGCAAAATGACCCTTGGCCCGCAGAAGTTCCTCAAAGGTGCCTCGCTCCACGATCCGGCCTTTGTCTAAAACGACGATCTCATCCATGTTGGCCAAGGTGGAAAGCCGATGGGCGATGCAGATCACCGTTCGCCCCTCCTCCAGCGAATCGATAGCCGCTTGGATTTCTGCCTCCGCTCGGGAATCCAGTGCCGCGGTGGGCTCATCCAAAACCAGAATCGGGGCGTTCCGGACGAACGCACGGGCAATGGCCACGCGAGCTTTTTGCCCACCGGAAAGCAGCTGGCCGCGCTCTCCGCAAGGCGAGTCGTACCCCTGGGGCATCTGCATAATGAACTCATGGGCGTAAGCCCGTTTGGCCGCCTTTTCAATTTCTGCTGCCGTCGCACCTTGGTGACCAAATCCGATGTTCGTGGAGACAGGCAGGTTAAAGAGCACTACGTCTTGGCTCACCAAAGCCATCTGGGCCAGCAGGTCTTGGGTGGCGTATTCCCGTAAATCGTGGCCATCCAGCAGTATTTTACCCTGGGTGGGATCGTAAAAACGCATGATCAGATTGATCAGGGTGCTTTTTCCAGAACCGCTTTCTCCCGCGAGACCGACTTTTTTGCCTTTAGGAATTTCCAAGGAAATGTCGTGGAGCACGTTCGTGTGTCCGTAGGAAAAGGTGACGTTTTCCATCCGGATCCCATGGCTGAATCTCGTTAGCGGCTTTGGGCGGGCGGGCTCAACCACGGTGGGTTTCTCGGAAAAAAGCTCCTCCAGCCGCTGGGTGCTGACGCTGGTCATCTGGAGCGTCAGGTGCAGGTTGGCGATCCGCTTGATGGAAAGAGGGGCGAGCAAAAGGGCGGTCAGAAAAGCGACCAGATTTCCGGGCTTGGCCCCACTGGTAAAGACAAAGACCAAAAGAAATCCAACTCCCAGCATGGAAAGAATTTCGATCAGCGGGTTGAGAAGATTCCGCGTTTGGGCTGTCTTCACGCTCATTTCGACCCCGATGTTGGCGGCCTCTCGAAAAGATTTTAGCTGCAAAGATTCCATGGCATAGGCCTTAACGATCCGGATGGCAGAAAGAGCCTCGAGCAAGCTGCCGCTTTGGGTCACCGCCAGGCTGGTGAATTTTTTCGTGAGCATGCGGAGCCGCTTTCCGCTCGTCACCACTGGCACTAGCACCAGAGGCAGCATGCAGATGGCGATGAGGGTTAATTTCCAGTCGATGATCAGCATGCTGATCAGGATGCTGGCCACGGTGAACGGTTCCCGGATGGTGTCGATAAAGCCGTTGGTCATGGCGGTGTAGATGGCGTTCGTGTCGGCGGTGATCCGCGCATAAATGTCCGAAACGGGCATGCGTTGAAAAAAGGCCATGGAAAGCTCTTGGGCCTTTTTTAATGCGGCCACCTGCATGTCCCGGATCACCCGGGCGCTCACCCAGGTGAGGCAGTAGGTGCTGAAGTAGCTGGCCATGGCCCGGCCGCCCATGACCAGGGGGAGAAGAAGAAACCCGCCCAACATCTGCTGCCAGGTAACGGGCTGGCCCACCCGGGGGAGCCACTGATCAGGGAGACGTTTAAAAAAATCGCCAACCGGCTTGGTCTTCTCCTTCCAGACCTCCTTAAACTTATCGGCGGGCTTGGTTTCTCCGGCGACCAAGGTTTGGGGTTCCGCTTTGGGCTTGGTCTGGACTGCAGATACGGCGGCGGGCGGGGCGAGCCGGTTGAACAGGGCGTTGACGGAAAGAACGAAAAGGCCGTTCGAAAGGCCGAAAAACATGCTTAAACCAATGCCTAGGACAAAACGAAACCGGTATGGCTTTAAATAAGGAATACCGAACGCCCAAATTTTCCGTAGTTCCTGCACCTCGTGGTTTTAACCATCTTGACGATCCAAGACGATTCAAGAAAACCAGTAGAATTTCAGATTTTGGATTTGGGAATCCTTGTTCTTCATCTTCCAGATCCTATCTACCGCGCTTCAGCGCAAAGAGCGGGAGTCGTGGCTGTTTTTTTAAGTTGGGATTGGTAGTCTTCTTGAGATGGAAACAGGGTCTGAAAAAGAGGAACCAAGGGAGAGGAAATTTGGTCTCTCCAAGGGGCAATTTGAGATCGGCAAGGATTTTGAATTCGCAGAAAAGGAGCTTGAGGAACTGTTTGACCTTGGATCGGCAAAAGAGTAATCTAGCTAAGCTTAGCTAATGAATATTACGGTTCATAAGGCAAAAACCAATCTTTCAAAGATTTTGCTTCAGGTGGAGGGAGGCGAGGAAGTGGTTGTCTGCCGGGGTAAACAGCCCGTGGCAAAAATAGTTCCCTATCATGATGGGCATCGGGAAAGACCTCCGGTAGGGCAGAAAACGTCCAAGCCATTTAAAATTCCTGAAAGGGCATTCGATCCCCTATCACCGGAGGAACTGAAGGAATGGGGAATCTAATGCGCCTGCTTTTGGATACCTGCACGTTCCTATGGCTTTGTAACGAGCCGGAGAAGCTCAGCAAACCGGCCGTCTCGGCCTTGGAAAAACAGTCCGCCGAGAGAAGCCTCTCCCTCGGATCAGTTTGGGAGATCGTGTTGAAATACCGCACCGGAAAAATTCCTTTGCCCGATGCGCCCCAGAAATGGATCGAGGAGCAGGCGGAGATTCAGGACATCCGCTTTCAGGATTTGAGCCGTAGCGTTCTTTACCGCTCGGGGGAGTTGGCCGCGGACCACCGGGATCCGTTTGACCGGATTTTGGCAGCGGAATCCCTGGTTCACGGTCTGACCGTTCTGTCGCCGGACGCCTTTTTCCGTCGTCTCGGTTGCGAGGTGATTTGGTAGGATGAACATTCAGGATTCATCCTTTCGATTGTGTCATGACAAAGATTGCGGATTGCGGATTGCGAATTGCGGAATTGCGGAGAAATCCCAAATCCGAAATTCGAAATTCGAAATTCTCAAGTTTCGTTGACCGAAAACAGAGAACCGTCCGTTGTCCGATTGGCCTTGGAACCGCGGTGCGGCTCCGACCGGCCAAGGGCGGCAGCTTGGACGGATATTTGCCGGCACAAAAACAAAAACTCTCTTTCGGAAGCTAAATCCCTAAAAAGCTAGCATGATTTCGTCGCCCTCCTTGGATCGATACCGTGCCCTTCTGAACGAGGGTCTGGATGGCCTCGCGAAAAACCCGGCTTGGCCCCGGGCCCAGGAGGAGTTGGCTGCAGCTCGGAAACGTCGGGCCACGGTTTTTCTGGCCGGCAACGGCGGAAGTGCAGCCAACGCAAACCATTTGGCCACTGACCTGATTTATGGAGCCAACGCCGGTAACAAAGGGGCTTTCCGCGTCCACTCCTTGTCCGCCAACGCCTCCGTGCTGACCTGTCTGGGCAACGACACCGGCTACGAAAATACCTTTGCCAAACAGCTGGAAGCGTTGGCCCAGGCAGGCGATCTCCTGCTGGTTTTCTCCGGCAGTGGCAACTCACCCAACATTCTGAGGGCCCTGGAAGTCGCCCAAAAGCTTAAGGTCTTTTCCCTGTCCTTTCTTGGATTTGACGGTGGAAAGGCCAAATCTCTCAGTGATCTAGCGCTTCACTTTCCGATTCATGACATGCAGGTGGCGGAAGACCTTCACATGATCGCCGGCCACCTCTTGTTGAAAGGCTCCCAGTGAGCGCATCCCAACGATTTCTTGTCATCGGTAGCAACTCCTACACGGGGGCGACCTTCGTGGCGCATGCCTTGGCGCGGGGTCACGAGGTGGTGGGAGTCAGCCGTTCGGATGAGCTGAACCCGGTCTTTTTGCCTTATCGCTGGGGCCCGGCGGACTCCCTGAAAAGGTTTTCCTTTCTGCGGATGGATTTGAATGAGAAGGCGGAGGAAATCGCCCGGCTCGCCCGGGATCGTAACCTCCGTTACGTCGCCAATTTTGCCGCCCAAAGCATGGTCGCAGAGAGCTGGTTGACGCCCGTCCACTGGTACCAGACCAACGTCGTGGCCAATGTCCGGCTTCATGAGGAGCTCCGCAAGTGGGATGGCCTTAAAAAATATCTCCATGTCACCACCCCGGAGGTCTATGGGAGCTGCTCTGGCGTGGTGAAGGAGGATGCTCCCTTCAACCCCAGCACGCCTTACGCCGCCTCCCGCGCCGCCTGTGACCTTCACCTGATGACCTTTTTTAAGCGGTACCAGTTTCCCGTGGTCTTTACCCGGGCGGCCAATGTCTACGGTCCCGGGCAACAGCTCTACCGGATCCTTCCCCGCGCCGCCCTTTTTGCACGGATCGGCAAAAAACTTCCCCTCCACGGGGGCGGGCATTCGACCCGGGCCTTCATTCACGGAGAGGATGTGGCCTCGGCCAGTTTGGCCATCCTTGAAAAGGGTACGCCCGGTGAGGTGTACCACCTCTCCACCGACCGGTTTATCTCCATTCGGGATCTGGTCGCGATGGTGGCGCAAAAAACGGGGACCACTTTTGAAAAACTGGCCGCAGTGACGGAAGACCGCCCGGGCAAGGATGCGGCTTATCTTTTGGACTCCGCCAAGGCGAAACAGCAGTTCGTCTGGAGTCCCCGGATTGGCTTGGAGGAGGGGGTGGACTCGGTCATCCGGTGGATCGACGGGAATCTCTCCACGCTGCGCGGCCTGCCGGATCACTATATTCACAAGCCATGAGCGCCAAAATCCTTGCCTTCCCAAAAGCCGCCGCGACTTTCCGGGAGTTGCGCCGCAAGGGCCGGAAGCTCGTCCAGTGCCACGGCACTTTTGACCTGGTTCACCCGGGCCATGTGATTCATTTCGAGGAGGCCAAAAAGCTCGGGGACGTCCTCGTGGTCACCCTCACCGCGGCCTCGCATGTGAACAAGGGGCCGGGTCGCCCCTTCTTCAACGACGCTCTCCGCGCCAAGGCGCTGGCGGCGCTGGAGGTGGTCGATTACGTGGTGGTGGTTCCCCATGCCGCGGCGGTCGAGGCCATCGAGTTGGTGCGGCCGCACATTTACTGCAAGGGACTGGAGTATCAGGAAGCGGAAAACGATGTGACCGGAAATATCCATGATGACGTTGCCACGGTGGAGAAGCTGGGGGGGAAGGTGCGCTATGTCGGGTCAGTGGTCTTTAGCTCAACCCGCCTGCTGAATAACTTTTTTGAGACCCAGGCCCCGGACGTGAAGGACTTCTGCCGCTCGCTTTCCCGTGGTTTTGGCCCGGCGGATTTGCGCCGGGAGGTCGACGCTTTTTCCCGTCTGCGCGTGCTCGTCGTCGGAGAGGTTATTTTTGACCGGTACTCCACGGTGGATGTCCAGGGCCTGACCTCGAAGAACCGCATCCTCTCGGCCCGTCACTTGGGGGAGGAGACCCATCCCGGCGGCGCCTTGGCGGTGGTCCGGCATCTCCTGCAGTTCACGCCCCATGTGCGGCTGGCGACGGTCACCGGGCGGGAGCCTTGGGTGGCTCGGGCCCTCCGTCCGTACCGGCGCACCTTGGCCGGGCACCTGGGAATCCGGGATGGGGTCACTATCGTCAAACACCGGTTTGTCGAACCCAAGGCCGAGGGCAAGGAGCTCTCCAAACTTTTCTCCCTGAATTTCATCAGCAACGAGCCCCTGGATCCGGCCACGGAAAAAAAATTCCTGGCCCGGCTGCGCCGCTTGGCGGCATGGGCGGATGTTGTGCTGGTGATGGATTTCGGGCACGGCCTGATGACCCGAAAGGTCCGCGAACTTCTGCAGTCCAAGGCCCGGTTCTTGGCGGTGAACTGCCAGACCAACAGCAACAACTTTGGTTTCAACATCATTAACCGCCGGTACCACCGTGCCGACTCTTTCTCCTTGGATCAGGCGGAGATGACCCTGGCGGTCGGCCGACGGCGTTTTGATTTTGAAAAGGAGCTGGGCAACCTGCGCCGGCAGTTGAAAAGCCGCTACGGGTGGCTCACCCGTGGGGGCCGGGAAACCATCGGTCTCACACCCCGTGCTGTCTGCCACTGCTCGCCCTTGGAGGTGAACGTGGTCGATACGGTGGGGGCCGGGGATGCGTTCTGCGCCGTGGCCACGCTGGCGGCCGCCCGGGGTTTGCCCTTGGAGGGCGCGACCTTCCTCGGCCAGCTGGCCGGAGCCCAGGCCGTCAAGGTTCCGGGCAACGCCGAGCCCGTGAAAAAAGCCAACCTCATCAAAAGCGGCTCGGCCCTGCTCAACTTCTGAAAGGAAAGCATCCATGAAAATCCTTCTAACCGGCGCCTGCGGATATGTGGGCACCCCTCTCGCGGCGGAACTGCTGGCCCAAGGCCACACCGTCCGCGGGGTCGACATCCAGTGGTTCGGAAACTATCTGCAGCCTCACCCGCGCCTCGAGCTGGTCAAGGACGACATCCGCCATGCCTCCTCCTGGAACCTGCGCGGATTCGATGCCGTTCTGCATTTGGCCAACGTGGCCAACGACCCCTGCAGCGACCTCAATTCCAAGCTGAACTGGGAGGTCAACGCGCTTGCCACCATGTTTCTTGCGGAGCGGGCGATCAAGGACGGGGTTCGGCAGTTTGTGTTCGCCAGTTCCGGAAGCGTCTACGGCGTGAAGGAGGAGCCGGAGGTGACCGAGGACCTCGATCTGGTGCCGATCTCCGATTACAACAAGACCAAGATGGTCAGCGAGCGGGTGCTGCTCAGTTATGCCGACAAGATTCTCGTGAACATCATCCGGCCGGCCACGGTCTGTGGCTACTCGCCCCGCATGCGGCTGGACCTATCGGTCAACATGCTGGCCATGCAGGCCCTGGCCAATGGCAAGATCACCGTTTTTGGCGGTGACCAGACCCGCCCCAACATTCACCTGAAGGATATGATCCGCGTCTATTTGCACCTGCTGGAGAAAGGCGGAAAGATGCCGGGAATTTACAACGCCGGCTTTGAGAACATCTCCATCTTGGAGATCGCCGAGCGGGTCAAAAAGCATGTGCCGGCGGAAATCATGGTGACACCTTCCAACGACCCCCGGTCTTATCGGCTTTCCTCCAAAAAACTCCTGGCGACCGGGTTTGCCCCGCGCCACACCGTCGAGGACGCCATCCGGGAGGTGATCCAAGCCTATCGGGAAGGGCGCCTGAAAATGGAGGATCGCTGGTTTAACATCAAAACGATGTTGAAGATCAAAGATCTGGCGTGAGTCCTCCCGGACAAAGCGGCCGCGACTTGGCGGCCCTCGCGGCCCGGGTCCGGGCCGATGTGGTGCGCATGTCCCAACAGGCCGGCACGGCCCATTTGGCCTCGTCCCTTTCTTGCGTGGATCTGCTGGTCGCGGCCTACGGCGCCGTGCTGCGGATCGATCCACGCCGTCCGTCCGATCCCGGGCGGGATCGCCTGATCTTGAGCAAAGGTCATGCCGTCTCCGCCCTTTACGCCGTGCTGGCCAGAAGCGGATTTTTCCCCGCTAAGGATCTGGAGAAATTCAATGTGGATGGTGGGCATCTTCCGGAACAGCCCAGTCCGGGTTGTGCCCCGGGAGTGGAGTGGGCCACGGGTTCCCTCGGGCACGGCCTCAACGTGGGCATCGGCATGGCCTTGGCCGGTCGGATCCAAAAGCACGATTACCGGACTTTTGTGATCCTCAGCGACGGGGAATGCAACGAAGGCACGACGTGGGAGGGCGCCATGTTTGCGCCCGCGCACCGGCTGAACCACCTGACCATTGCGGTGGACTACAACAAGTGGCAGGCCACCGGGCGGAGCGAGGAGATTCTCTCCCTCAAGCCGCTGACCCAAAAATGGCAGGCTTTCGGCTGGGACACGGTCGAGGTGGACGGCCACGATCTTCCTTCCGTGGTTCAAGCACTTGCCGCAGTTCATCCTGAAAAGCCGCGTGCCATCATCGCCCACACGACCAAAGGCAAAGGCGTTTCTTTTATGGAGGACGACAACAATTGGCACTATCGCTCGCCGTCGCCCGAGGAAGTTGATCTGGCGGAAAAAGAACTTTTTGAAAAAATGGAAAAAGGAAAATGAAAAATGGAAAAGGATCTGCTTTCGCGAACTTTTTTCTATGCTCGGAAAACCGTTTCGTTTTACGCATCCCTGCCGAACTCGACGGTGGCCCAGATTCTCGGGAAGCAGCTTCTCCGGAGCGGAACTTCCGTCGGGGCCAACTATCGCGAGGCAAACCAAGGCCGGAGCCGGGCAGAGTTTTTGGCTAAAATGGGCGATTGCCTCAAGGAGCTATCCGAGGCCGACTACTGGCTCGAACTTCTGAGTGCCGAGGATCTCGGGGACCAGCGCGGCCGCGGGGATTTATTGTAAGAAACGAGGGAATTAATCGCGATTTTCATCGCCATTATCAAGAACACCAAGCGAAACACCCCATGATTCCTATTTCCCATTTTCCATTCTCCATTTTCCATTTCGTGCCATGAGAAATGCCTTCGCCGATGAGATTACGCGGCTGGCCGCAGCGGATGATCGGGTCGTGCTTTTGATGGGGGATATCGGCAATCGTCTCTTCGACAAATTTCGCGCCGCGTACCCCGACCGGTTCTACAATTGCGGGGTGGCGGAGGGTAATATGGTGAGCTTGGCCGCAGGTTTGGCTGCCTGTGGGCTTCGGCCAGTCTGTTACACCATCACACCTTTTGTCACCTATCGGGTGATGGAACAGATTCGCTTGGACCTTTGCTATCACCGCCAACCGGTGGTGGTAGTGGGCACCGGGTCCGGTCTCTCCTACGCCACACTCGGGGCCACCCATCACTCCCTTGAAGATATGGGTATGTTGCGGCTGTTGCCCCATCTGAAGGTGACCTGTCCGGGCGACGCCATGGAACTGCGGGCGGTTCTCCGGGCCGCCCTCCGTCAGGACGACCCGCTTTACATGCGCATCGGCAAGAAAGGCGAGCCGGTGGTGCACCCGGACGTCCCGTCCCTCACCTTGGGGGAAGCCTTGGTGCTGCGCGGCCAAGGCCGGATCGCCCTCCTCAGCGCCGGAAACATGTTGCCCACCGCCCTCGCCGTTGCCGATGCGCTGAAGGCCCGCGGGCAGGAAGCGCGCGTCTGCAGTTTTCATGCGATCAAGCCTCTCGATACGCGGCTGCTCGCCGAACTCGCCCGCGCCTGCGATCTCCTGGTCACCATCGAGGAGCATGCCGTGTCCGGAGGGCTCGGCTCGGCGGTGGCGGAATGGATGGCGGCGGAGCGGCCCGCCCGCCTGCCGCGTCTGGTCTGTTGCGGAACCCCGGATGAGTTCATGCACGAGGCCGGTGAACAGGAACATGCCCGGCACCTTTTTGGCCTCGATGTCTCGGGCATCACGGAAAGGGTTTTGAAGCCGGCGTGAAGACCGTTGCCGCCATTCTCGTGGCCCAGCGGGAGCCGTTGGTGGTGTCCGAGGTGACCCTGCCTGCGCTGGGATACGGCCACGTTCTGGTGGAGATCAAAACCAGCCGGATTTGCGGGTCGCAACTCGGGGAAATCGATGGCGTCAAGGGACCGGACCGGTATCTGCCCCACCTTCTCGGCCATGAGGCCGGCGGGATCGTCAGGGAGATCGGCCCCGGGGTGACCCAGGCAAAAGTGGGGGACCACGTAGTGCTCCATTGGCGGCCCGGCCGGGGCATCCAGGCGGGCGGAACCACGTACGGTTGGGATGGAAAAAAGGTCAACGCCGGCAACATCACCACGTTCCAGCAGTTCACGGTGGTTTCCGAGAACCGGATGACCGTCATCCCGAAAGAGGTGGATTTTGAAATGGCTTCGCTGCTGGCGGACACCCTGACCACCGGCTTCGGCGTGATCACCCGGGACGCGCGGGTGGAGGTGGGGGAGTCTGTGGTGATCATCGGTTGCGGCGGCATCGGTCTGGGGGTTGTCCTTGGTGCCCGGCTGGCTGGCGCCCACCCCATCGTGGCTGTGGATCTTCACGACCATAAGCTGGCCACGGCCCAAAAACACGGCGCCACCCACGGGGTCGAGGCCCGGTCGGGGGAGTGGCGAACCCGCGTGGAAGCCCTCCTGGGGGGCAAGGCCGACGTGGTCATTGATGGAACCGGCCGCCCGGAAGTGATCGAGCAGGCCTACGAGTTGACCGCTCCGCGCGGCCGGTGCGTTCTTTTCGGGGTGATGCCGCACGACCGGAAGGTTTCCCTCCACACCCTGCCGCTGCATTTCGGCAGGGTGCTGACCGGGTCCGAAGGGGGCCAAAGCCGTCCTTCGGAGGACATTCCCCGGCTGGTGCGCATGGCGGCTGCGGGCCGTTTCAACGTGGACGGGTTTGTGACCCATCGGTGTGCGCTCCCGGATATCAACCGGGCCATCGCCACCATGCGGGCGGGCGAATCCAACCATACCTTGATCCGGTTTTAGCCGATGGCCTACGTCGATTTCGTCTCCCTGATCCATAAGGCGACTCCCCGGGACTACCTGGCGAGGGTCAACGACCCCGAGTTTCCCAAGGCCAAAGCGGCACGGTTGGCCAAGCAGTGGGACCAGGATTACTGGGACGGCGACCGCCGCACTGGTTACGGGGGCATGAAATATGACGGCCGCTGGCGCAAGGTCGCCGATGCGATGGTGAGCCATTACCGGCTCCAAGCCGGGCAGCGGGTTCTGGACGTGGGTTGCGGGAAAGGTTTTCTTCTCCACGACTTGACCCAGGCCGTGCCGGGACTCGAGGTCCGCGGGATCGATGTCTCTTCCTATGCCCGGGTCCACGCCAAGCCGGAGGTGCAGGATCGGATCGTCGTCGGACACGCCCGCAGCCTCCCGTTTCAGGACGGGGAGTTCGACCTCGTGATCTCCATCAACACCCTGCACAACCTGGAATGCTTCGACCTGGATCCGGCCCTCCGGGAAATCCAGCGGGTGGGCAAAAATCATCGCTACGTCTGCGTGGAGTCTTGGAGGAACGAGGAGGAAAAGGCCAACCTGCTCTACTGGCAATTCACCTGCGAAAGTTTCTACACCCCCCGGGGTTGGGAGTGGTGGTTTCAAAAAACCGGCTACACCGGGGATCACAGCTTCATTTATTTTGAATAGGGGGCTCTCGGCCTGAGCGTTTTCGTCGCCTACGCATCGCTGGTGGCCGCAGGGTTCGTGGCCCACTGGTTTTGGTGGCGCTGGCGGCGGCCCAAGCGGGCCCGGGCGGTGTTGTTGGTGCTTTTCCCGCTCGGCGCGCTTTGTTTGGCTCCGGCGATCCCCCCTTGGCTGGCCGCCCTCGGTCTTGCCCCCTTGGGATGGGCCGGCTGGCTCAACGTCGCCTTGGCGGTGCTGGCCTTCACCCTCGCTTACGTGGTCACCTACTCCGCCCTGGAGGCGGACAGCCCCACACTGGGGCTGATTCGCCACCTGGCGAAACACGGGCCGGCGGGATTGGCGGAGGATGCTTTGCGCGGATTCTTCCGGGAAAAATCCCATGTCTCCCTGCGGCTGGCGGCCTTGGCGGAGGAGGAGATGATCGTGGAAAAAGAGGGGAGTATTTTTCTGGCTCCGCACCCTTATCGCCTGCTCCGGGCCGTGCTGTTCTACCGCTCCCGGATTCTGCGGATTGGGGAGGACGGCGGTTGAGCCGTTCCTTTCTGGAGCTGGCCCATGCGGTCGCCCCGCTTCTCGGGCTGACCGTGCTCTGTCTGGTCCACGCCGCGTTTTGCCGCTGGCGCCGGAGCTCGGAAGGATTGAACGGACTGGTGTGGGCCGGATGGGCGGGGGCTCTCGCCTTGGCCGCGTGGGAGTTTTTCCTCTGGACCCGGTGGGCGACTCTTCCGGGGATCGTGGCTTCCGCTTTGCTCGTCGATGTTCCGGTGTACGCACTTTTGGCTTACGGCTACGCGAACTTTTTCAATCTGGGGGAATCCTCCGTGCGCGTGCGGATTTACCGTGAGCTGGTGCAGGCGGGGGAACGGGGCCTTGACCGCCTCGACCTGCTGGGACGATACGATGAGGAGGCCATGTTCCGGGCGCGGCTGGTCCGTCTCGTGGCGGCCGGGGATCTGCAGGAAACGGATGGCCGGTATCGGCTCGGGCAGATGCGGCTGTTTTGGATCGCCCGGATGATTTTCGGCCTGCAGCGCATAGTGCTGGGCCGGCCCCAATGACCATGGAACGTTTTTCGCGGCAGGAGTGGTTTGGGCCCCGCCGGCCGGACACGGAGCAGCGGCCGCCCTTCACCCTGGGCCTCTTTGTGGCCTGCTACAACGAGCAGGAAAACATTCGGGGCACCTTGGATACGGTCGTGGCTGCCTGTCGCGAGGTTGGGGTGGAATTTGAGATTCTGGTGGTGGACGACGCCTCCCGGGACGCCTCCGTGGAGGAGGTGCGCCGCTTTGCCCAAGAACACCCCAACGTTTCCCTCGGGCTTTTGGTGAATCGGTATAATCGCGGGCTCGGGGATAATTACGCCGAGGCGTCCTTTCACTGCCGGTCGGAATGGTATCGCCTCATCTGCGGCGACAATGTTGAGCCCAAGGAAACCTTGGTGAAGATATTCAGCCAGATCGGATCGGCCGAAATTCTGGTTCCCTACTGTTTGGACATCCGGGGCAGAACCGCGGGGCGGCGCCTTCTTTCCAGGGGTTACACCCGGTTGGTGAACCTTCTGGGCGGGTTTCATCTGAAGTATTACAACGGGCTGATTTTGACCCGGCGCTCCTATGTTATGCGGTGGCACTCGAACTCCCACGGCTTTGGCTTTCAGGCCGATCTTCTCACCCGGCTGCTCTCGCTGGGTCTTTCGTATCGGGAAATCCCCGTCGCCGGCATCGAGCGCGCCAGCGGCACTTCCAAGGCCCTCACCCTGCGGAATTTCGCCTCCGTCGCCCACTCCCTGCAAAACATCCTGCTGCGGAGAATTTCCCGGTCGTTGTACCGGCATGATTGAGGCCGGTGGGGCCGGCTCATCGTGACCGCGATAAAAACGTTGGGGCTGGATCTGGATAACACCATTGTTTCTTACGAAAACGTTTTCCGTCAGGCAGCCCGGGAGCGGGGCATCACCGTGCCCACCGGGGTCTCGGCCAAGAATGCCTTGCGCGACCACTACCACCGCATTGGGGATCCCGATGAGTTCACCCGCTTGCAGGGTTTTTCCTACGGGTTGGGCATGAAAACGGCCGAGCCCTATCCCGCTTTTCTTGAGGCGTTGCAGGGTCTTCTGGCTTCGGGATGGCAGGTTTGGATCATCAGTCACCGGACCCGGCATCCCATCCTGGGTCCTCGGGAGGACCTGCATGCCGCCGCGCAGGAATGGTTGAGTCGCCTCGGTCTTTTCTCCGGCCAATCCCGCCGCGTGGCGGGCGTCCATCTGGAAGAAACCCGGGAGGGAAAGCTGGCGCGGATCCGGGAACGGGGCTGCACCGCCTTTGTGGACGACCTTCTCGAGGTGCTCCGGCATCCCGGGTTCCCGGCCAGCTGCCGGGGGCTTTGGTTTGCCCCGGCGGCGCGCGAGGCGGACTACCCGGAGGGAAAGCTGGTGAGGTCGTGGTCGGAGCTGCCCGGCCTGCTGGAGGCGTGATGATTGCAGAAAAATCCCCCGTCCCGGTTGCCGAGGCGCCCCGCCGCGATTTTCTCGGCTTGGTTCAGGGAGCGGTGACCGCCTGGACGGCGGTCTCTGGGGGGGCCAACAGCCGGGCTTGGCGTATCGAAAGCAGCGAGGGGACTTTTTTTCTGAAAGAGTATTATCAGGGGGGGGAAGGAGAACGCGACCGGGGCGCCTCGGAGCGGGCTTTTTACCAAGTGGCGGGGGATTGTGCGTCGGATCAGGTGCCGCAGCCGCTGGCTTGGGCTCCGGACAACCGGGCCGGGGTTTTCCGGTGGGTGGAGGGTCACAAGCTGGCGGCTTCCGAAATCACCGCGGATCACCTGGAACAAACCTTCAAATTTTTTGCCCGGCTGAATCGGCCGCCCCTGCCCCCGGCGGACGCCTTGCCGGAGGCGGCGGAAACGGCCACCTCGGTCGGCGGTCATCTGCAGATCGTGGAGAACCGGGTGCGTAGGTTGGCGGAATTGTCCGGAGAAGCCGGGGACTTTGTTCGGAAAGAAGTCCTGGGCTTGTGGGCGAAATTCCGGGAGAGCGCCCGGATCCATGGGGCACTTGGAGGAGCGCGTTGCGTTTCCCCGTCGGACTTCGGTTTTCATAACGCCCTGCTGGGAAAGGACGGGCGCCTGAAATTTTTTGATTTTGAGTACGGCGGCTGGGACGACCCGGCCAAAATGGCGGCGGATTTCGTCGGCCAGCCGAGGATTCCGCCGCCCCCCGGGACGCGCGAACGGCTGGCTCGCCTGCTGGGAGAACTGTTTCCCGGGGATGCCACCGCGGTCCGGCGTTTTCAACTGCTAGAACCTGTCTACCGGATCAAATGGATTTGCATCATCCTGAATGAGTTCCTTCCGGCAAAGGGCCAAATCCGGGATTTCGCCCGGGGCCCGGAACAGGTGGCGCAGGACCGGAAACAAAAGCTGGCGCAGGCCCGCAGCTACCTGCGGGCCGGCTGGGACGCGGGCCTGTTTTCTTGAATCATGAACCCGGGGTCGTGGTGTTGGGCTCGGGCGTTTTGGCGGGGGCCCTGGAAAAACGGTGGGTTTCCGCCGGGGTTCCCGTGGCGCGGGCGGGGAGAAATTTCGGCCGCTGGCATGCGGATCTGGCCCGGGGGCCGGACAGTTGGCGGCTGCCGGAGCGGCCGAGGTGGGTATTTGTCTGTGCCGGGGTCACTTCGCGCGAGGCGTGTGAACGGGATCCTTGGCGCAGCC
>Ga0194133_10005604_pt1 | contig 15909 bp, 12 predicted proteins | sample TA2KigOf40mmetaG_FD_155448 | JGI IMG/M metagenome (GOLD analysis project Ga0194133, IMG submission 155448) | Freshwater microbial communities from Lake Tanganyika, Tanzania - TA2015055 Kigoma Offshore 40m | ecosystem: Environmental > Aquatic > Freshwater > Lake | place: Tanzania: Lake...
CGCTGCGCCGCGCGCTCCAGAAGCTGCCCGTCGACGAGAAGACCGACTTCGAGAAGCGCTGACGACGGCGCGCCCCGCACGGAGCACCCGCGATGACCGGCTTCGAGATCCCGACCCTGCGCACGCAGCGCCTCGTCCTGCGCGCATTCCGCGCCGGCGACCTACCGGCCTACGCGGCGATTCTGGGCGATCCCTCGGTCGCGCGCTTCCTCGGCACCGGCAAGCCGCGCGACGAGGCGGAGAGCTGGGAGGCGATGGCGCGCGCGCTCGGCCAGTGGGCGATGCGCGGGCGCGGCCTCTTCGCGGTCGAGCACGAGGGCGCGCTGGTCGGGCACGCGGGCGTGCTGAGCCCGCCCGCCTGGCCCTGCCCGGAGATCGCCTACGCGATCGCGCCGGCCGCGCAGCGCCGCGGCTTCGCCACCGAGGCGGCGCGCGCCGTGCGCGACTGGGCTGGCGCGGCGCTGGGCCTGTCCGGACTCGCCAGCTTCATCCGCCCGGAGAACGCGCCCTCGATCGCCGTGGCGCGCGGCCTCGGCGCGACGCGCGAGGCCGACACGACGATCATGGGGATCCAGGCGCAGGTCTGGCGCCACGCGCCGCCGGCCGCGCCCGCGCCGGTCGTCGCGGGCCGGACGCGCGTCGCGATCCCCGAGCTGCGCACCGCGCGCCTGGTGCTGCGCGGCTTCCGCGGCGCGGACTATGAGCCGGTCTGCGCGATCCACGCGGACGCGGAGACCATGCGATTCCTCGGCGACGGCAGGCCGCGCGATCCCGCGCTCACCTGGGCGCAGCTCTGCATGTGGACCGGGGCGCATGCGCTCGGCCGCGGCGGGTGGTTCGCGGTGACGCGCGCGGCGGACGGCGCCGTGGTGGGCCGCTGCGGCGTCAACGCGCAGCCTGGCTGGCCCGAGCCCGAGCTCGCCTACACGATCGCGCGCGCCTGCTGGGGCCAGGGCTACGCACGGGAGGCCGCCGAGGCGGTGCGCGACTGGGCATGGCGCGAGGGCGGGCATGCGAGCCTCTTGAGCCTGGTGAAGGTCGGCAACGACGCCTCGGCGAATGTCGCGCGCAAGCTGGGCGCGCGGCTCGCGGGGACCTTCGAGTTCGAGGGCAAGCCGACGCAGCGCTGGGAATACCCGCGCCCGGGCTGAGGCGCGCTCAGCGCGGCAGCCGCAGCGCCGCGACCGCGCCGGCCGCGCCGACCGCCGCGACCGCGGCGAGCGCCACGGGGAAGCTGCCAGTGGCGGCGAGCACGAGGCCGACGACCGGCGGCCCGAGCATCACGCCCAGGTAGTTGAAGACCATCACGCCGCCGGCGATCCGACCGACGCGCCCGGGCGGCGCGAGCCGCGCGGCCTGCGCGAGCACCACGCCGCCCCAGCCGCCCGCCGTCGCGCCCATGAAGGCGCTGGCCGCGAGGATCGCCGCGAAGCCGGTGCCGCGGTCGACCTGCCCGAGCACGAGCGTCGCCGCCGCCATCAGCATGCCGACCAGCGCCAGCGTCGTGGCCGGGCTCAGCAGCCGGTCGGCGACCATGCCCCAGGCCAGCCGCGCGCAGATCGAGGCGACCTGCGCGGCGACGGCGCAGAGGCCGGCGCGCGCGAGGTCGAGCCCGCCGAGCGCGCTCGCCACCGTCGGCACGAAGGCGTTGAGCGTCGCGAGCATCGCCGAGAACAGGAACGAGGTCGCGACGAGCCAGCGCAGCGCGCCATGCGCGAAGACCTCGCGCGCGGCGCCGAGGACGCCGCCCGTCGGCGGCGCGACCGCGGGCAGCGTCGCGTCGAGGCGCCGCGCGAAGCCCAGCGTCGCCATGGCCGGGACGGCGAGGGCACAGGCGAGCGCAACGAGCGCGCCGCGCCATCCCAGCGCGGCGACCAGCGGTGGCACGCCGAGCCCCGCGGCGAGCACGCCGAGCGGCGCGCCCGCGAGGCGGATCGAGAAGACGAGGTTGAGGTCCCTGCGGCCGACGATGCCGGCCATCATGTACGAGCCCGCGGGCGACACCGGCCCGTAGCCGAGCCCGATGGCGAGGCCGCCGAGCACGAAGCCCGCGACGCCGAGCGGCACGAAGAGCAGCAGCCCGCAGGCGGCGAGGCCGACGGCGAACGCGCTTGCGTGCGCCGGGCCGAGCCTGCGGAAGGCGCGCTCGCTTCCCAGCGTCGCCGCGACGGCGCCGGCATACATCGACAGCGCGTAGAGCCCGGCGAGCCCCTCGAACAGCCCTTCCTCGCGCACGAGCTCGGGCATCGCCACGGGGACGGCGGCCGCGATCGCCGAGACCAGGACCTGGTGCAGCAGCGTGCAGCCGACGATCCGGGACGCCTTCATGCCGGGCTCGACGTTCACGCCGCCATGCGTAGCAGCCCCTCATGCGCGACGGAACCGCGCGGGACGACGGCACTCGACCGCCGGCCCTTCGCGGGTTTACCCTTCGCGCGGGGCGGCCTGAGGGGGCCGCCGACATCGGAGGAAGTACATGCAGCAAACGACCTACGCGGCACCGCGAAGCCTCGACGAGGCGGTGGGGCTCATGGCCGCCGCGGGCGGCGCGGCCCGCATCCTCGCGGGCGGCACCGACCTGCTCGTGCAGATGCGCGCGGGCAGCCTGGCGCCCGGCGCAATCGTCGACGTCAAGAAGATCGCGGAGATGACCACGATCGTCGAGGAGGCCGGCGGCTTCCGCATCGGCGCGGCGGTCAACGCCGCCGAGATCGGCGAGCACGACGCGCTGCGGCGCGCCTGGCCGGGCGTCGTCGAGGCCATCAACCTCATCGGCTCGAAGCAGGTGCAGGGCCGCGCCTCGGCCGGCGGCAACCTCTGCAACGCCTCGCCCGCCGCCGACAGCGCGCCCGCGCTGGTCGCCGCCGGCGCGATCCTCGCCGTGCAGGGTCCGAAGGGGCGCCGCCAGCTGCCGGTGGAGAAGCTCCATGCCGGCCCCGGGCGCACGATGCTGGAGCGCGGCGAGATCCTGGTCTCGATCGCGCTGCCCGCGCGCCCCGCGCATTCCGGCGACGCCTATCTTCGCCTGATCCCGCGCACGGAGATGGACATCGCCGTCGTCGGCTGCGGCGTCAGCCTGGCGATGGAGGGCGACACCTGCGTCGCCGCGCGCGTCGGGCTCGGCGCCGTCGCGCCGACCGTGATGCTGGTCGAGGCCGCGGGCGCGGCGCTCGCAGGCTCGCGCCTCGACGAAGCCGCGCTCGAGAAGGCCGCCGCGGCGTGCCGCGCGGCCTGCCGCCCGATCGACGACAAGCGCGGCACGATCGCCTATCGCACCAAGATCGCGGGGGTGCTCGTGAAGCGCGCCGCGCTCATCGCCGCCAGGCGCGCAGGAGGGCACTGAGCCATGTCGAGGGTCCATGTTTCCGCCGTCGTGAACGGCGAGCCGGTCGAGTTCCTCTGCGATCCGACCCAGACGCTGCTCGACGTGCTGCGCGACCAGCTCGGCCTCACCGGCAGCAAGGAGGGCTGCGGCTCGGGCGATTGCGGCGCGTGCAGCGTCACGATCGACGGCCGGCTGGCCTGCGCGTGCCTCGCCCTCGGCGCGGAGATGGAAGGGTGCAGCATCGGCACGATCGAGGGCCTCGCGCAGGGCGACCAGCTGCATCCGCTGCAGAAGAAGTTCGTCGAGGCGGCGGCGCTCCAGTGCGGCGTCTGCACGCCGGGCTTCCTCGTCGCCTCCAAGGCGCTGCTCGACCGCAACCCGGACCCGACCGAGACCGAGATCCGATACTGGCTGGCCGGCAACCTCTGCCGCTGCACCGGCTACGACAAGATCGTCCGCGCGGTCATGGAAGTGGCCGCCGAAATGAAGGAGACCGCACGATGAGCGCTCGCCAGTTCAAGGTCGTCGGCACCCGCCCCAGCCGCCCCGACGGCGCCGACAAGGTCACCGGCCGCGCGCGCTTCGGCGCCGACTGGAACATGCCGGGCCAGCTCGTGGGCCGCGTCCTGCGCAGCCCGCACGCCCATGCCGTCATCGAGTCGATCGACGCGTCGAAGGCGGCCGCGCTGCCCGGCGTGAAGGCGGTCGTCACCTCGGCCGATTTCGTCGAGCAGGAGAACCGCATCGTCCCCGCCGGCGAGATGCAGGTGAACCTGCGCGACGTCACGCGCAACGTCATGGCGCGCGAGAAGGCGCTCTACCACGGCCATGCCGTGGCCGCCGTCGCCGCGACCACCGACGCGATCGCGCGCGAGGCGCTCGGGCTCGTCGAGGTGCGCTATCGCGTGCTGCCGCACGTGGTCGACGTCGAGGACGCGATGAAGCCCGGCGCGCCCATCCTGCACGACCACCTGCGCACCGACGGCGTCGAGCCGCGGCCGACCGAGCCCTCGAACGTCGCCAAGCGCATCGACTTCGCCAAGGGCGACGCCGCGAAGGGCTTCGCCGTGGCGGAGGTCGTCGTCGAGCGGCGCTTCCGCACCGCGCCGGTGCACCAGGGCTACATCGAGCCGCATGCCTGCCTCGCCAGCGCGGCGGAGGACGGCCAGGTCCAGCTCTGGACGACCACGCAGGGCCATTTCCAGGTCCGCGGCTTCTGCAGCCGCCTGCTCGGCCTGGAGACATCGCAGATCCGCGTCATGGCCGCGGAGATCGGCGGCGGCTTCGGCGGCAAGACGGTCGTCTACCTCGAGCCCGTCGCCGTCCGCCTGTCGCAGAAGGCCGGCCGTCCGGTGAAGATGGTGATGACGCGCGAGGAGGTGTTCCGCGCCTCCGGCCCGACCTCGGGCAGCTCGATGCGCGTCAAGCTTGGCGCGACGCGCGACGGGCGCATCGTCGCCGCCGACGCGACCTTCGCGCTGCAGGCCGGCGCCTTCCCCGGCTCGCCCGTGGGCCCGGCCTCGATGTGCAGCTTCGCCTGCTACGACATCGACAACGTGAAGGTGGAAGGCTTCGACGTCGTCTCCAACCGCCCGAAGGTCGCGGCCTATCGCGCGCCGGGCGCGCCGATCTCTGCCTGGGCGGTGGAGTCGACGATCGACATCCTGGCGCAGGAACTCGGCATGGACCCGATCGACCTGCGCCTGCGCAACGCCGCGAAGGAGGGCACCAAGACCCATTACGGCCCGACCTTCAACCGCATCGGCCTCGTCGAGGCGCTCGAGGCGGCGAAGGCCTCCGAGCACTACCGCAGCCCGCCCAGGCCGGGTACCGCGCGCGGCGTCGCGGCCGGCTTCTGGTTCAACGTCGGCGCGGATTCCAGCGCCGCCGCGCATGTCGGCGAGGACGGCACGGTGACCGTGATCTCCGGCAACCCGGACATCGGCGGCTCGCGCGCCGCCCTCGCGATGATGGCGGCCGAGGAACTCGGCATCCCCTACGACAAGGTGCGCCCGATCATCGCCGACACGGCCTCGATCGGGTTCAACTTCGTCACCGGCGGCAGCCGCGTGACCTTCGCCAACGGCCTCGCGATCATCAACTCCGTGCGCGAGGTGATCGCCGAGTGCCGCCGCCGCGCCGCGAAGCTCTGGGAGGTCGAGCCCGACGCGGTGGTGTGGGAGAACGGCGAGGCGAAGCCCGCGAGCACCAACGTGGGCACCTTCGAGCCGCTGTCGCTCGCAAAGCTCGCCGGCATGGCCGGCAAGATGGGCGGCCCGATCAACGGCCACTCGCAGATCAACGCCCAGGGCGCGGGGCCGGGCTTCGGCGTGCACGTCGTCGACGTCGAGGTCGATCGCGACACCGGCATCGTCACGATCCTGCGCTACACCTCGGTGCAGGACGTCGGCACCGCGATCCACCCGAGCTACGTCGAGGGCCAGATGCAGGGCGGCGCCGTGCAGGGCGTCGGCTGGGCGCTCAACGAGGAATACATCTACGACCGCAACGGCAAGCTCGAGAACGCGGGCTTCCTCGACTACCGCATGCCGGTCGCCTCCGACCTGCCGATGATCGAGACGATCATGGTCGAGGTGCCGAACCCGACGCATCCCTACGGCGTGCGCGGCGTCGGCGAGGTGCCCATCGTCCCGCCGATGGCCGCGATCGGCAGCGCGATCGCGCGCTGCACGGGCGTGCGCATGACCAACCTGCCGATGTCGCCGCCGCGACTCTCCGCGGCGCTCGACGCGGCGGCACCGCGCCTCGCGGCGGAATGACGGCGACGGGAGGGCGCGGGCGGCCATGGCGGCGCGCGTCCTCCTGACGCCCTCGATCGCGCGCGCCTTCGCGGGCGGCGAGGTCGAGCACGAGGTCGAGGGGCGCGAGATCAGGCACCTGGTCCGCGCCCTCGAGGCCCGCTACCCGGGCATCGCCGCGCGGCTGCATGACGGCGTCGCCGTCGCGATCGACGGCGTGATCCACCAGAACGCCTTCCTCGAGGAAGTGCCCGACGGCGCCGAGGTCTGCTTCATCCCGGCGATCGAGGGCGGCTGACGTCGTGCGTCAGGCGTCGAGCGCGAGCGGCGCGCCGTCGTCGCCCTCGAGCACGCGCGCGAGCATCGCCGGCGCCTGCGGCAGGTGGCCGGCGAGGCGGAGGAACTTCGCGCGCAGCTCGGGCTCGGGCAGCGGGTTGGCGGGATCGCCCGGCACGTCGCCGACCTCCGCCTCGCGCGTGCCGCCGTCGGCGAGGCGCAGGACGATGCGCGCGCCGCGCCGGCTCGCGGCGGCGAGCGCGGGATCCTCGGCGAGCTCGACCAGCGCCTCGAGGCGGCGCAGCTCGCCGTCCTCCATCGCCAGGTAGGAATCCGGCGACAGGTCGCCGAAGCGCAGTCCCGAGGCGGCGCCGAAGGAAAGGCTGAATTGCGCCGCGATCGGCGTCGCGGGCGCGCGGTTGGCGGCGTAGCGCAGCGCCTCGGCATAGGTCTCCAGCCTGATGGCGACGATGTCCTCGCTGCGCGCGACGCCGCGCCGCGCCGCGATCGCGGCCGCCGCGGCGTAGTGCGCGTGCCGCACGCCCGCATAGGGCTTGAGATAGGCCTCGAGCAGCAGCCACGTGCCGGCGGGCATGCGCGCCGGCGCGGTCTCGTGCAGCAGCGCGAGCCGCCGCGCCTCGGCGAAGCCGCCGCGCGGCGCGTCGGCGCCGCCTTCCGCGGCCGCCGCGGCGAGGATGCCGAGCAGCGCGGCATGCGCGGCGTAGGAATTGCGCGCGGTCATGCCGAAGGCGAGCGGCCGGTAGAGGCTGAAGGGAACCTGGCAGGCGGCGATGCGCGCGGCGCGCGCGGCGTCGCCGCCGGAGATCCATGCCGCGGCCGCCGCCGCGCCCAGCGCGTGCCACGAGCCGTCGACATGCATGCCCGGCCTGATGCGCCAGAGCTCGCCCGCCCGCGCGCCGATCTCGTAGCCGAGGATGAGTCCGCGCAGCAGCCGGCCGAGCGGCAGTCCCGGCGCCGCCGCGAGCAGCACGGGGACGACGGAGAGCGCCGGCCGTCCATGGGCGCGCGCGAGGCCCTCGTTGGCCTCGTCCCAGCACATCGCCGACGCCGCCAGCGCCGCGATGCCGGCGGGCGCCAGCGCGACGTCGCAGCCGGGAAGGCGCATCGTGCCGGGGAACCAGCGCGCGAGCGCCGCCGCGGTCGCCGCGACCTCGGCATGGCGCAGGCCGGAGAGCACGCAGCCGAGCGAGTCGAGCAGCAGCCGCCGCGCCTTGCGCGCGACCTCGTCAGGCAGCGGGGCCGTGGCGGCCCAGGCGACGACGTCGTCGAATTCGGCGCCGGCGGTGCCGTCGTCATGCATCGATCCCATGCGCGGCATGTTCGGCCGGAACCTCCGGCGCCGGCAAGGACGGCACGATTCAAACGGTACACATCGCCGGACGCGGCGGGTAATGTCCGCCGCCTTCGCGCCCGGCCCCGGGCGCGCGCGGAGCCCATCTTGCCGAACGACGCGTCCCCATCCCAGTCCACCCCGGCGTCGCTGCGCGCGCCGCGCCGGACCTTCGCGATCATCTCGCACCCGGACGCCGGCAAGACGACGCTGACCGAGAAGCTGCTCTTCCACGCCGGCGCGATCCGCCTCGCCGGCCATGTGCGCGCGCGCGGCGAGGGCCGGCGCACGCAGTCCGACTGGATGGCGATCGAGCGCGCGCGTGGCATCTCGGTCTCGAGCTCGGTGATGACGTTCGAGTACGGCAACCTCGTCTTCAACCTCCTCGACACGCCGGGCCACGAGGATTTCAGCGAGGACACGTACCGCACGCTGACGGCCGTCGATTCCGCGGTGATGGTGATCGACGCCGCGAAGGGCATCGAGAGCCAGACGCGCAAGCTCTTCGAGGTCTGCCGCCTGCGCGACGTGCCGATCATCACCTTCGTCAACAAGGTCGACCGCGAGGGGCGCGAGCCCTTCGAGCTGCTCGACGAGATCGCCGAGACGCTCGCGCTCGACGTCGCGCCGGTGACCTGGCCGATCGGCATGGGCGGGCGCTTCGTCGGCTGCTACGACCTGCTCCACGATCGGCTGCTGGGCACCGAATGGGCGCGCGAGGGGCGCTCGGAGCCCTTCGAGGGCGTCGACGACCCGCGCCTCGCCGCGCACGTGCCGGAGGCGCTGCGCGCCGAGTTCGCCGAGAGCGCCGGCCTCGCCCTGGCGGGCTATCCGCAGGTGGACGCGGAGAGCTACCGCGCCGGCCACCTGACTCCGGTCGTCTTCGGCACGGCGCTCAAGGAGGTCTGCGTGCGCGAGCTGCTCGACAGCCTCGTCGCATGGGCGCCGCCACCCAAGGCGCAGCCCGCCACGCCGCGTGCGGTGGAGCCGACCGATCCCGCCGTCAGCGGCTTCGTCTTCAAGGTCCAGGCGAACATGGACCCGAACCACCGCGACCGCGTCGCCTTCATGCGCGTCTGCTCGGGCCGGTTCCGCCGCGGCATGAAGCTCCGGCAGGCGGCGACCGGGAAGGTCATCGCCATCAACGCGCCGATCTTCTTCTTCGCGCGCGAGCGCGAGGTCGTCGACGAGGCATGGCCCGGCGACATCATCGGCATCCCCAACCATGGCGTGCTGCGCGTCGGCGACACGCTGACCGAGGGCGCTGACCTGCGCTTCACGGGCCTGCCGAACTTCGCGCCGGAGATCCTGCGCCGCGTGCGCCTGCAGGACCCGATCCGCGCCAAGCAGATGCGCCGCGCGCTCGAGGACCTCGCCGAGGAGGGCGTGGCCCAGATCTTCCGCCCGACCCAGGGATCGGACTGGATCGTCGGCGTGGTCGGCGCGCTGCAGCTCGACGTGCTGCGCTCGCGCATCGAGAACGAATACAAGGTCGCGATCGCCTTCGAGCAGGCGCCCTTCGAGACCGCGCGCTGGGCGAGCTCGGACGACCCCGCCGCGCTCAAGGCCTTCGTCGCCGCGCATCCCTTCGCCGTCGCCGAGGACCGCGACGGCGTGCCGGTCTTCCTTGCGCGCAACTCCTGGGACCTTCAGCGCACCGCCGAGGACAACAAGGCGATCCGCTTCAGCGCGACGCGCGAGCGGGCCTGAGCCGCGCGGCGCCGCCCGTCCCATCCGCGCTCGTGCGCGGACGGGAGGGGAGTCCGGGAGAGGGGAAAGATGAGAGAAGGACGAGGAAGGAGCCGAGTTGGCTCCTCCCCCGGCCGCGCGGCAGCGCGGGTGGGGGAGGTGGCGCGCGCCGCGAGGCGCGCGACGGAGGGGGCATGTGTTCCCTACTGGCCGAGCGGATGGTGCGCGCAGTGATCGGCGCGTCTCACCGCCAGAGCCCGCGCGCGACGCCTGGCCTCCGGCACCATTTCCCTCCCCGTCGCCGCGCTGCCGCGCGGCGCCGCCCCTCCCATCCGCACTCGTGCGCGGACGTGAGGGGAGTGGGTCTGGGCCATCCGCGCTCGCGCGGCGCGGAATCGCGCTAAGCTGTCGCGGCAATCCGGGGAGGAAGGGACATGGGGTACTTCGTCGGCGAATACGCGATCGCGCCGGCCTCGCTCGAGGACGAGGAGAAGCTGCTCGCGGGGCTCGCGGCGATGCGCGACGTGCGCGGCCTCGAGGTGCCGTTCACGGGCGCGCTCCATCGCAGCGACGAGAAATGGCTCTTCGCGCGGCTGCGCAAGGACTGGGACCATGTCGTCACGCTGATCCCCGGCACGATGGGCACGCTGCAGAAGGACAGGGCCTTCGGCCTCGCCTCCGCGGACGAGGCCGGCCGGCAGGCGGCGCTTGCCATGGCGCGCGACGCGCGCGCCGCCGTCGCGCGGCTCAACGAAGCCGCGGGCCGCGCCGCCGTCGTCGCGGTCGAGGTGCAGTCCGCGCCCAGCCGTGGCCCCGCCGGCGGCACCGGCACGGCCGACGCCTTCGCACGCTCGCTCGCCGAACTCGCCTCCTGGGACTGGTTCGGCGCGCGCATCGTGGTCGAGCATTGCGACGAGCACCGGCCCGGCCACCCGCAGCACAAGGGCTTCCTGTCGCTCGCCGACGAGCTCGCCGCCATCGCGCGCGCCAACGATGCCGCTCGGCGTCCGCTCGGCGTCAACGTCAACTGGGGCCGCTCGGTGCTGGAGACGCACGACGCCGGCCGCGCGGTCGTGCATGTCGAGGCCGCCGCGCGCGCGGGCGCGCTCTCGGGCATCATGTTCTCCGGCGCCTCGGCCGCCGACACGCCCTATGGCGCGTGGCAGGACACGCACATGCCGCACGCGCCGGCCGCGGGCCTGCGCCACGGCGCCGCGGGCTCGCTGATGACCGAGGCCGAGATCCGTCGCACCCTCGCCGCGGCGAGGGGCGTGGCGCTCGACTTCCTGGGCGCCAAGATCGCCATCCGCCCGCCCGAGGCGAGCGTGGAGGCGCGGCTCGGCATGGTCGGCGACCTGCTCGCCATCCTCGCGCGCGCGGCCTGAGCCGAGCCGCGCAGGATCCGGATTGACTCGGCGGGGCCGAACCGGCCCCATGGAGGGGAGCCGCGAGGGCGTCCGGAAGGCGCCGCCGCGGCGAATGCACCAAGGGGAGGAAAGCATGAATTTTGTCACTGGCCGGCGCGCGCCGGTCGCCGCCGTGCTGCTCGGCGCCGCCGCCCTGCTCGCGTCGTCGAGCCTCGGCGCCGCCTGGGCGCAGGGCCGCTACAAGGAAGCGCCGCAACTCGCCGAGGACGTGAAGGCCGGGCGCCTTCCCGCGGTCGACAAGCGCTTGCCGGAGAACCCGCTGGTCGTGCCGGTGGCCGAGCGCACCGGGCAGTATGGCGGCGTCTGGCGCCGCGCCTTCCTCGGGCCGGCCGACGCGAACAACTACGTGCGCGTGGTGTTCGACTCGCTGTTCCGCCACTCGCCCGACGGCGGCAAGATCGAGCCGAAGATCGCGGCCGGTGCCGAACCCTCGGCGGACTTCAGGACCTGGACGATCAGCCTGCGCAAGGGCGCGCGCTGGTCGGACGGCGCGCCCTTCGGCGCCGACGACATCCTGTTCTGGTACAGGGACGTCCTGCTCAACAAGGACCTGACGCCGTCGCTTCCCGGCTGGATGCGCAACAAGGACGGTTCGCCCGCGCTCGTCGAGAAGGTCGACGACGCGACGGTGCGCTTCGTGTTCGCGGAGCCGGCTACGCTGTTCCTCACCGCGCTGGTCGCGGCCGATGGCGGCGACCGCACCTTCGCGGCCTTCCTGCCGGCCCACTACCTCAAGAGGTTCCACCCCTCCTATACGGCGAAGGAGGAGGTCGACAGGGCCGCGCAGGCCGCGGGCTTCAAGACCTGGACCGAGCTCTTCGCCGCGCGCAACGCGCCTCCGGAGAACCCGGAGCGCCCGACCATGGCGGCCTGGGCCCCGACGAGCCGCGTCAGCGATCCCGTCCTGACGCTTAAGCGCAACCCCTACTACGTGGGCGTCGATCCCGAGGGCAACCAGCTGCCCTACATCGACGAGGTGCGCTTCACCTACTTCGCGGACGTGCAGGCGCTCAACCTCGCGGCGATCGCCGGCCAGTTCGACATGCAGGCCCGCCACATACAGATGACCAACTACCCGGTCTTCAAGGACGAGGAGAAGAAGGGGCGCTATCGCATCCTGACCTGGTCGACCTTCGGTGGCGCCGACGCGGCGATCACCTTCAACCAGACCTACAGGGCCGACCCGGAGATGGGCAAGCTGATGGCGACGCGCGATTTCCGCATCGCGATGTCGCACGCCATCAACCGCGACCAGATCAAGGAATCGGCCTTCCTGGGGCTCGGCGAGGCGCGCCAGGGCGTTCCCGCGCCCTGGCACCCGTACTTCCCGGGCGACGAGCACGCGAAGAAGTTCACGTCCCACGATCCGGCGCTCGCCAACCGCATGCTCGACGCGCTCGGCCTCGACAAGAAGGACGCGCAGGGCATCCGCCTGCTGCCCAACGGCAAGCCGGCGACGATCGAGATCGCCATCGTGCCGGCATTCGGCGCGTGGCCGGATGTCGGGCAGCTCGTGGCCAAGGACTGGGAGAAGGTCGGGATCAAGACCATCGTCCAGATCCGCGAGCGCGCGCTGCACTTCAAGATGCGCGACGCGAACGAGCTGATGGCCGAGATCTGGAACCAGGACACGACCGGGTTCCCCTTCACGGGCAACACCAAGTTCGACATCCGCATCCCGGCGATCCAGATCGGCAATTTCGGGCCGCTGCATGGCCAGTGGTACCGCTCGAACGGCCGAGAGGGCGCGGAGCCGACGCCCGAGATCAAGCGGATCGTCGAGCTGATCGACACCGCGAAGACCGTCGGTGGCGATGCGCAGGTCAAGGTCGCGCAGGACCTGTTCAGGATCTGGGCCGACCAGGTCTACGAGGTCGGCATCGTCGGCCTCACGCCGATGATCCAGGGCGTGGTGGTGCTCAACAGCCGCATGCGCAACGTGCCCGCCCAGGTCGGCAACGACTGGCCGCTGCGCACACCGGGCAACGCGCGCCCAGAGCAGTTCTTCTACCAGCGCTGAAAGCAAGGCCGGGGGCGCGCGCCAGCGAGCGGCGCGCGCCCCCGGTGTCCCTCCCGGCCAGACAGCTTCCCCCGCGCCCGCACGCATGATCCGCTTCGTCCTGCAGCGCCTGCTGCTGCTGCCGCTGCTCATGGCGGTCTTCTCGATCCTCGTCTTTGTGATCGTGGAGGCGCCGCCCGGCGACTTCCTGACGTCCTACATCGCGACGCTCGCCTCGTCCGGATCCTCGATCGGCGCGGAGCATGTCGAGGCGCTGCGCCGCCAGTACGGCCTCGACCAGCCCATCTGGGTCCAGTACCTCAAATGGGTCGGCAACCTCCTCCAGGGCGACCTCGGCCTGTCGCTCGAGTACCAGCGCCCGAACGCCGAGTTGATCGGCGAGCAGCTCTTCCTCACCGTCGTCCTGGCGCTGTTCTCCTTCGTTCTGACCTGGATCATCGCCGTGCCGGCGGGCATCTACTCCGCCATCCGCCAGCGCTCGGTGGTCGACTACATCCTCACCGTCGTGAACTACATCGGCGTCGCGACGCCGAACTTCATGCTCGCCCTCGTGCTGATGTGGGTGGCCTTCGCCTATTTCGGCATCAGCGTGACGGGGCTGTTCTCGCCGGAGTACCAGGGCGCGGAGTGGAGCCTGGCGAAGTTCCTCGACCTGCTTGCGCATGCCTGGCTGCCCTCGCTGGTGCTGGGCATCGCCGGCACCGCGCGGCTCACGCGCGTGATGCGCGCCAACCTGCTCGACGAGCTCAACAAGCCCTACGTGGTCACCGCGCGCGCGAAGGGCCTCTCCGAATGGACGCTGGTGCTGCGCTACCCCGTGCGCCTGGCGTTCAACCCCCTTGTCAGCACGATCGGCTGGTACCTTCCGCAGCTCTTCTCCGGCAGCCTCATCGTGGCGACGGTGATGAACCTGCCGAATATCGGGCCGCTGCTGCTGCGCGCGCTCGTGAACCAGGACATGTACCTCGCCGGCAGCATCCTGCTGATCTACTGCATGCTGACGATCGTCGGCACGCTGCTCTCCGACATCCTGCTGGCCTGGCTCGACCCGCGCATCAGGATGGAGGGCTGACATGGCCGGTGCAGCCGCCGACATGTCCGCCGCCGAGGAACGGATCTCGGTCGCCTCCAACTGGACCCTGGTGTGGTGGCGCTTCCGCAAGCACAAGCTCGCGCTGGCGAGCGCGGCGATCCTCGCCGTGCTCTACGCGATCGTGCTGTGCCCCGACTTCTTCAGCACCCAGCACCCCGAGCGCACCGACGCGCGGCAGGCCTTCATCCCGATCCAGTCGATCCACTTCCTCGACGACGGCAAGTGGGCCCCCTGGGTCCCCGCCGCGGTCGGCAAGCGCAACCCCGTGACGCTGCGCATGGAATGGGGCGCCGACCCCTCGCGCAGGATCCGCATCGGCTTTTTCGTCGATGGCCCGGAATACCGCTTCCTCGGCCTTGTGCGCGCGAAGGTGCGGCTGGTCGGGCCGCTCGACCCGGAGCAGCGGATCTTCCTGCTGGGCTCGGACCGCATGGGACGCGACCAGTGGTCGCGCATCATGCATGGAACGCAGACGTCGATGACGATCGGCCTCGTGGCCGTGACGCTCAGCGTCGTGCTCGGGATCGTGCTCGGCGGCATCTCTGGCTATTTCGGCGGCTGGACCGACCAGGTGATCCAGCGCCTGATCGAGATCCTGCAATCCGTGCCCACGATCCCGATCTGGCTCGCGCTCAGCGCGGCCCTGCCGCGCGACTGGACGCCGACGCAGGTCTTCTTCGCGATCACCGTGATCCTGTCGCTCATCGGCTGGACGACGCTGGGCCGCGAGGTCCGCGGCCGGTTCCTCGCGCTGCGCGAGGAGGACTTCGTGCTGGCGGCGGAGCTCGCGGGCTGCAGCCGCTGGCGCATCATCGTGCGGCACATGGTGCCGACCTTCCTCAGCCACATCATCGCGACGAGCTCGCTCGCCATCCCCGTGATGATCATCAACGAGACGTCGCTCTCCTTCCTGGGCCTCGGCATCAGGCCGCCGGCGATCAGCTGGGGCGTGCTCCTGCAGGAGGCGCAGAACATCCAGACTCTGGCGCTGGCGCCATGGCTGCTTCTGCCCGGCCTGCTCGTGATCGTCGCCGTGCTCGCCTTCAACCTCGTCGGGGACGGCCTGCGCGACGCCTCCGACCCGTACTCGAAGTGAGGCGCGGGTGACCGGTGAGGCGCTGCTCTCCGTGCGCGGCCTCAAGGTCGTCTTCGGCCTGGACGAGGGCAGCGTGCGCGCGGTCGACGGCGTCGGCTTCGACGTCATGCCCGGCCAGGTCGTCGGCATCGTCGGCGAGAGCGGCTGCGGCAAGAGCGTGACGACGAAGGCGATGCTTCAGCTCGTCGACCCGCCCGGCCGCATCGCCGCGGGCGAGATGCTCTTCCGCCGCGCCGGCGGAGAGGTGGTCGACCTCGCGCGGCTCGACCCGCGCGGGCGCGAGATCCGCGAGATCCGCGGCGCCGAGATCGCGCTGATACCGCAGGAGCCGATGGCGTCGTTCAGCCCGGTCCACACGGTGGGCGAGCAGATCGTCGAGGCGATCCGCCTGCACGCGCGCCAGTGGCGGCCCGAGGGCGGCGCGGTGAGCCGGGCGGACGCGCGCGCCATCGTCGTCGACCTGTTCCGCGACGTCGGCATCTCGATGCCGGAGCGACGGCTCGATTCCTACTCCTGGCAGCTCTCCGGCGGGCTGCGCCAGCGCGCGATGATCGCCATGGCGCTGTCCTGCAAGCCGCGCCTGCTGATCGCGGATGAGCCGACGACCGCGATCGACGTCACGACCCAGGCGCAGGTGCTCGCCCTGCTGCGCAACCTGCAGAAGCGCCACGGCACCGCGATCGTGTTCATCACCCACGACCTCGGCGTGATCGCCCAGATGGCGAGCCATGTCGTGGTCATGTATCTCGGCCGCGTGATGGAGGAGGGTTCGGTCGACGCGATCTTCCATGCCCCGCGCCATCCCTACACGCGCGCGCTGCTGCGCTCGATGCCAGGCATGCACGGCGAGACGCGCGTGGCGCTGCCCACGAT
>Ga0194133_10005608_pt1 | contig 15901 bp, 35 predicted proteins | sample TA2KigOf40mmetaG_FD_155448 | JGI IMG/M metagenome (GOLD analysis project Ga0194133, IMG submission 155448) | Freshwater microbial communities from Lake Tanganyika, Tanzania - TA2015055 Kigoma Offshore 40m | ecosystem: Environmental > Aquatic > Freshwater > Lake | place: Tanzania: Lake...
ATTTCAGTTATTGTGTTTGCATATACAACACCAATCAGTAATACATAAAATAAAAATTTACTCATATTACTTTTCTAAAGAAGCTAATTCTTTCTCAGCTTCGCCGCTTTTTACGAATTTAATAAGTTTTTTAAGATCTTTTATTTTTAATTTATTATACATCTCTTCTTCCCGCTGCCCTCTCAATTTTTCTTTGTTAATAATACTATTCCAATGTTCGTTCCATTCTTTTGTTACGTCTTTGCTTTTGTTTTTATGAATGGTTGAATCGCCATTCTTGTATACTTCCACCCATGAGCAAGTATATTTACCAAACAATTCTCTTGGGATAAGTTCGCTGAGTCCATGGCCTAACACAATAATTACTCCCCGGTGATCCATTTTCTTTACATTAAAGGTTGTACCTTTTTTGTAAGTAGTTTTTGATCCCATGCAATCAAGAGTGAAATCTTCATTGAGTGACGCTACTGTTTGCTTACGAAGTATCTTGTACAATTTATTCATAAATAAGTATCCTTATAAAACTACTAATTAAAATAATAAAAGCAACAACCATTAAAACCCTAGAAAGTAAATTCATTTATATTTTAAATCAACTGAACTCCTTTAATAATAATAGAATCTTCCTTTGTCGGCTTATCTTTATTTAATAAAACTTCGTGTTTACCATAATACCATTCAGTATTAACATTCAATTCAATATCGCACAATATACATTTATCTATATTATTTACTCCGCCTTCATATCCATGAACTACAACCATTAATTCAGGATCTAATTGGGATAATTTTTCAATCAATTCTTTTACTTTCATGTGTTTATTTCTTTTTTAATCTTTTCTCAATCAAAAAGGCGCAAAATTTACTCAAATCATTGTCTTTACTGTGTAGTGAATAAAGTTTAATCAGTAAAGATTTTGTTTTCATATTAATCAATATCTACTCTTTTCTTAGCAGCTATTTCCCATCCTTTATCACGATCAATTCGCAGATTCTTAATTACTTCTGCCGCGATTTGGGGCCATTCCTGCTTGGAATTTTGGTGCCAGTCTTTGAAATCTGGCGGCATGACAGCCGAAATGCAAGTATGGAAAGCATTTAGTTCTCTTTCTAATTTGCTGCACTCATTAAACAATTCATAGAATCCATATTTTTCGGTCATTTTGTAAGCTGCGTCTGTTCTTGGTGTGTCGCTCATATCAATCCTTCTTAATAAACCTACTCTTGATTTTCTTCGTATACTAAATAACCTTCAGAACAAATTTCTTTAAAAATAAATTTGCTTTAGGTTTTCAACGATTGTTTTAATTAAACTTTGTTTACAAAGTTCGTAATCGTTAAAGGTTGTTAGATTGCCAGTGTGTTTCCAAACGCTAGTTTTTGGTTTATCTTTTTTTTGATAATGCACTAGAAAACCGTCGCTAATTTCAGACCATTCGGTAATTGCTAATCCATTTAACAGTAAATTACGGCGATTTGATTGATCTTTGACGATATAAGTGGCATAACCATTATTATTTTCACTACGTTCAAAAATTAAATTTACTTGCATATATCTTTTTTATTCTATTTTTTGTTGATAAACCTACTCTCGATTTCCTTGAGAATAGCAATTGCAGCATCAATGTCAAGGCCAATTTGTTTGGGGTTCAGCTTATATTTTTCAAAATCAATTTTACCCCGCCGCCAATCTTGAAATTTTTGGAGCCGAAAAATTAATTGACTCAATTCAGAGTTCTTTTTTTTCATACTGATAGTGTCTGATATATAAGATACAAAACGGCGCAATGTCTGATTTATCTGATTTTAATTATTTATTTTAGGTAATTTCCAATCTGGCATTTCAGCTTTTCTAAACCAAAAAAAATCCTCTTCAAAAGAATAATAATAACCAATCCCAGTAGAAGGATTATCTGCGCGAATCACTAGTCTGTCTTTTATGGTAAATGTTTTACCTTTAAAAACAAAATTAGGATATTTATCTATAATCTCTTTTGAAACGTAACTGTTCATTAACTAAGTCGCGGCTTTGTAACACGAATCGTTACACCCTTAAAGGAAGATACTATTTCAGTCTTTTCACCTTTTGGCAAGTTTAATTTGAGGCTATCGACATATTCCCACATCTTATCGAAATCTTTTGTCTCATACAATTTATTGATTTTTACGGACTGTCTTTTATTGAGCTTATAATCTTTATAATTCTTATGCTCAAGAATGATTGGCAATGGCTCGTCACTAGCTTTTAGTGGCCCACGAAAATTAACAGTTGAACCGTAAAATCCATCGTTGTTTTTAACGGCTAAATATTCTTCTATTGTTTTTAGAATCTCGCAAGCAATTACAGCATCACCAATTTCAGGTGAATTAAAACCATATGCTGCATTTGTAGGCAGTTTTTTATGCGTGCTTTTACGAATTAATTTTTCTATAATATCTAATTCATCTCTATCTATAGAATAATTAAAAGCAGCATCTAATGCCATATTAATTTGCCCCGATCTTAAACGATAATAAACTTCAAGCGCAGTATTTATTACTGCCAAATGTTTATCTGTGACTTTAAAAGTATTCATTTTTTAGATAATTCAACAACAGGACACTCTGATGCCCAACCATCACAAATTAAACACTCAGCATTGTGGTCAAACTTACACGGAATTTTTTCCTCATAAATATTGGCGACAACTTCTGATTCTTCTTCAAGTACATAACAAAGAGGAACTGTATCTAAATTAGAATATAACATAACCCATCCAAAATCTTTCCATATAACTTTAGTAAAAACTAGCTTATCTTGATAGTGAGTGTCTGCAACAATATCTCCCTCATAAATCATTTTACCATTTTTATCCTTTAATCCGGTATATTCTTGTACTGGATATTTATCATTATACAAATATTTATCTGGATCTGGATAGTGAAATTGATTAAAATCAAAATACAACATTTGATTCTTCTCTGGTATAAAAACTCTGTATTTTAGTTCTTTCATAGGTAAACTCTTCGCAAAAGACTCTACGCTGTTTACAAGGTCTTGTCCATTAAATTCGGTGTCTTTTTTTCATGAGATTTCGACACAAGCTGATTTTAATTTTTTTATCAGTTCTTTTGTTTCTTCTAAATTGAGCGCGAATCTTAATTCTACCATGTTATCAAGATCTTGGGCTTGAATGATTATTAATTTATTTTGTTTATTATGACCAACCCCATAATGATATTTACCATAAGAACTTTCTATTGGATGGGTAATCATATTAATTTCTATTAAGTAAATTAGTATATAGATAATGCGCAAATCGCCAAAACCCGTATAATACTTTATCGTGTATAAGCACCACCGGGTATATACCTTTGTAGTATTGTTTATATAACTCAGTGTCGGGGTATACACGCGTACATTCTATCTTTTCAAATTTACACAGTTGTTCGATAAGGTCTAATTCTTGTTTGTAATTATCTGATGTAGGATATATAAGGTTAATTTTTATCACACCTTTGTATTCCAAACTCTAACAAAAATACCGACATGTGATGCAATTACTTCAGTTTCATCACCATCAGGCAATTTTAAATCAAACGAGTCTATACATTTCCATAACGATTCCAAATTTCTTTTAATTAAATAATGTTTTACTTTCTTTGATTGCTTCTTGTCGAGAGGGTAATCTTTAAATACCATATCACATTAATTTTCGGTACTAGAACGTTTAATATGGGTAGAATCAGTTTCAGGTATGATAATCTTAGCTCTTAAATACCAATTATTTTTATCGAGTGCTTTGTTATTAGGTGCCAGAGTAAAAGGGTTCGTATAAAGCTCAGATCGTTCAGTGGGTTCACTACCATCTAAAGTATACCTAATAGGTAAACCATTGACAAATGGTGCAAGTTTTATATTTGAACCTGTTGAAGATAAAGGTATTTCAATAACATTACCCTCAACCTCTTCGTTGTTTATATAAACTGTAATGTTTCTTTGAAACAAAACATTGAAAGTAATTGACGAATTACCTGATCTAAGAACATATACACCACCAGATGCTTCAAGAGGGTAGGGTATATTGATAAAGTTATTTGTCTCCCAATGTAGATGATCACCATTGTGATACCATGTAAAGGTTTTACCTGCAATCTCACCTCTTAATACATTAGGTATACCTTCAACTATTGTTACATTGTTTGTCAATGTAACCGCTTTTTCAATGAGTCTTACACTACCTAAAGCAATTTTTTTAACTTTATTAGTTGGATTATCAACACTAACAATAAATTTATCTATATTAGATGATTGACTTTCTAATGCAAAACTTAAACTTCTGTTTGTTATATCTACATTAGACTGAAAAGCTGCTCTTGGAAATGTCTTTTCTTTGGTAATCTTAGCAATTACATTATCATTTGTATTAAGTGCGGTAAAATCAAAGTAATACCTCCCCGGTAAAACCGTGTAAACATCTACTCCTATACCTTTAACTAAATTTTCAGGGTCAATTACTATCTTGTCATTATCAAGTAAAAATAGTAAACCATCTTGCGTAATAAACAAAGGACCATCTGCTGATAGTAATATCTTTGTATCAGCAGATGTTGTAATATCAACAAAATTGGGTAATGATGTACCTGCTATACCAAAAGCATTAGTTGTAATTTCTGAATCATAATTCCATTTGTTGATATTACTAACCTCAACATAGTTTCTATCAGAGGGGTAACAATTACTAGCACAGCATAATGCAATTGCTAGTCTATACAATTTAGATAATTTCATATTTCACTTATGTATTAAAATATTCTTCTGTATCATTTTTCCAAGGTCTATTTATTTCATCTAATTTGTTAGCTATTTCACGTAATATATCTGATTCAAAATAACCGTTGTTGTAATCATCAGGTCTAAAATAAAAACAGTTATTATCAATCTTGTCAAACTCTCCAACAATAGCATTATTACCTACAGTCTTTAATACGTATATATGTTCGTTTATTTTTTCACAAATTAATCTATTCATATTAGTTATTCATATTAGTTATTCATCATGTAAATTAATATTAAAATCTATCAGCTCATTGTGTAACTGTTTTCTAATATTTTCTATAGCTTCATCAGCACTTTTAAATTGATGACCATGTTTAAGATAACCCCTTAGTGTATGGTCAATAGTTGAAATTACAACACGCAAACTACTACCTTGAAGTGCAGCTTTATGCTCATACTGCTCCTCAGGTAAACTGAATTCAATAATTGCTTTCATCTTTAGATTCTTCAAATTTAATTTGACCAGCATTCTCTATAAGCGCTATATCACCAAAACCATTGTAAACATAATCAAATAGATACTCTTCCATAGATGTACCAATTTTAAGATTGAGTTGTTTACACAGCTTTTTGTATTCTGCTGTTTGTTCCTTCTCAAGCTTTTGAATTGAATTTCTAAATTGTTTAATTATTGTTTTTTGTTCCTTTGTAAATTTCATAGTTATTAGTCTAAGTCAAACTCTGTAATAATAATAATTAAAAAACTAATTAAAATCAAGAATATTACAATCCACAAAATAATCTTAAACATAGTAGCTATTCGGATAATTGGTGTTCTTCGACAAAATAATTATGACTATCTTTATATGCATTGCAATACTTCTCTGCATTATCTTTTATCAAATAAACCTTTTCAATTGTTCTATCACCACTACGACTTGAAATTACAAAGTAAACACTAATTGGTTTGACTTGTGGTATATTTGCCATCAAAATGGTTGAACATATAACAACGCAAAATAGTTTACTTATTTTCATGCTCTATAATTTTATATTGGTATACACTATTAAGTGTCTTGAAAAAATTATCACCTATTTCAGTTAATGGTGTTGTCATAAACTCTCCCAACGATTCAACACCGTTTCTCTTATCACGTAAAATTTTAATACCAAACCCAATTTCCATCTTTTCTATTAAAACACCCTCAATATTATACTCAATCGGTAATGAACAACCAAACGATGGTATCGTGCCAGGTGTATAATTTTTATCGGGTGGTAGACCACCTGGTGCTGTTGCAATTTTTTCGATATATAGTCTTGTACCAGGTTTCATCTGTTCCATATAAAATTATATTATACTTACAAATATAAATCAAGACTATTTTATAGTTTATTATCTCTTTCTGAAATTATTGGGTGCCAACAAGGCCAATGTATACCATATTCATTCCATTTAAGTATAAATTCCTTTTCCATTACACCGTTGTTTTCATGGTGAAATTTATAGTTATATACACATACGTCAGATAGAACTAAATAACCATTACCAAAACCAGGTGGTAAAAGTATTTGTTTTTTATTTTCATGTGATAAAATTACTTTTTTATATTTTAAGTATGTTTTAGATTCTTTACGGTAATCTAAAAATACACAGTATATTCTACCATATAAACATGTTATCAGTTTCCATGTTACAAAATTACCATGTAGACCCACCAACACATTTTTATATCTAACTGCAGTGTTATCTTGATTAAACTCCTTACCATCTACTTCATTTAAATACGTTACACTGCTCTGACCACGGTAATCCTCATAAAAAGGTAAAGTGTACTCTTTAATGTCTGTTAAATCTAAATTCATTTGTTGGTAAGTAATATACCATTAGCTGTATTTTGCCATCTACAACCATTATTCCATCTATATAAATTATTTATTGCAGGTAAGTAATTGGTATCATATTTGTAATAATAGTTGGTGTTGTTATCATATTTTATAGATGCAGTTGATGATAATTCATCTTGCGAATCAGCTGATGTGAATGAATTAATATCAATATGATTAAAATTCCAATTGCATAATTTTGCAATAATTGCAGTAAATGCTTCACTATGCCAGTGCGATGATTTATTTAATTCGTTAATTAAATCATTTTGCAAATCATCATTTGAAAGGTATTCAATAGATTTACGTAGCCAGTCTAAAATAAGTGTATTATGCACAATAACAAAATCGCCATTTACACCACCATGTGTACCAAATGAAAAACTGTGATCTGAATAGTTGTATACAGTATCTTTTTTAGTGAGAAATAATTTATCAAAAATGGGAAACAAATAGAGATGATCAGGTCTTGTTACAATAAAATAATCATAATTGGTAATATATTTTTCAATAATATTACTTAACTTGTACCAATTTAACCTGATATGTAAATTTGCTGCGTTACCAACTAATGGTCCTAAATAGTTGTATGATGCAGTGTAGATGTTTTTATCTTGTTCAATCTTTTTTTTAGAATGTGTTATAATTTTATTATAAAATGATTCTGGGAATGCTGTTGCAGGGTTGGGTTGTTCTCTAATATCTTCAACTATAATATTTGCACCTAATTTTCTTAATTTATCTACACGTGCAGTATCGTCTGAATAACATTTATTAACGCATACAATAACATCTGTATCCCATGGTTTGATTATATGTTCATATAAAGTGGGTAAACAAGTATTAGGTGCACGTAATGTACCGGTAAGACAAAGTGCAATTTTCATACTTTAATTATTTTTCTTTCCTTTATAAACTTGGCAGGGTTACCAGCATATACAGAGTAACTACGTACTGTTTTCTTTACAAATGAATTAGCACCTATAGTAGTACCTGTACAAATACGCACACCAGGCATAACTATTGCACCACTACCAATAATTACTTCAGAGTCAATATTGATATCACCCTTAACTACATCTTTAATCTTATCCATTCTCACACTTGTGTATACAAAACTAGAAGTGTAAAACACAACTTTATCAGCAATATCAACATGGTTACTAATTATTATGTTGCCTAAACTACCATGAAATACACACCCGGTATTAATATGGATATTATCACCAATAACAATTTTATGGTTTTTCCCTGCAATTAAGATACACTGACTGTCTATACGTACATTATTACCTATAGTGATATTTTCTGGGTTGTAAAATACCACATCATCAGATATTAAAGGGTTATCACCAACAATTAATTTTGATTTTTCGAGTACGTCTTTTGTATATGAATTAAATTGTTTTACCATAATTTGTGTAAACAGGAAAATCGCTTAGCTTTGGATAAGGTAGTTCAATATCTTTATTATGTTTGGGTGTACCATCTATATTGTAAAATTGACCCATTAAGTATAAACCGGTAGCAGCTATAGGTGGAGGCATTATATAGTTCCAACCTAACATATCTAGATTATCTTTCAAATAACTACAGTTGTTGCGACCGCTAAATCTAGCTCTTCTAAACCAGTGATACGCTTTTTCATCATCTAAAAGTATCATACCACCTTTGATAAGTTTTAATGGTTTATATACACCACTAAATGATATACACATTAATGTATTTGGTGTGTACATATTATGTGTAAATCTGAGAGCACTATCCCAAACTCTGGTAGGTTTTAATTGGTAAGCTCCTTTTAGAGTAGTACCTTGTACTGATTCAAAATTAACTTTACCACCTGCATGTATTATCTCACATGGTACACTTACATATGTTCTCTCTGGTATAGATATTGTTTTGCCTTTTATATTTTCGTAATATAGAGATAAAAACAATGCATTAGTCATACTATCTACAGCTACTGCATACGGAGCATTAGTGTATTTTGCCACACTTTGCTCAAATAAATCTGTTACAGTATATGCATTAGACATTGTACACCACCTAAAGTAAATTATTAGCGGTAGACTTGATATCAACTTCAGTTAATATTTTTTCTCTTTTTATAATCCTCTAATGCTGCTGTAAGTGCTTCAGATGCTAAGACACTACAGTGAATTTTAACTGGTGGTAAACCTCCTAATGCATCTACTATTTGCTGATTATTAAAATTCTTTTCTAAATCATCTATAGTTTTTCCTTTGATGAGTTCCGTAGCCATACTAGAAGCAGCAATAGCAGAACCGCAACCAAAAGTCTTAAATCTTGCATCTGTGATAGTGTTAGTATGTTCATCTATTTTTAGACTTATTTTCATTATATCACCGCAAGCTGCAGCACCTACCTCACCTATTGCATCTGCGTTTTTAAGATCACCCATATTACGTGGGTTGATAAAGTGATCCATTACGGTGTTGTTGTATAATGTATAACTCTCGCTCATGTAGCTATTTATTAAACTTTAAGCTCTGAATATAGGCCTCACCGTAGGCTTCAAGCTCACCTGTAAGTTTTTGCCAATCATTTTGTGATATGTTATCCATGTCTTTTAATTTATCGAGTAACTCTATAGCTTTATCCTTACAATGTGTGAGTGGTTTGTCAGATGGTTCACTAATTGCTTCACTATACGGTCTTGATTTAGCTTTAAAATGTGCAGCTGTTAAAAGTGAAAGACCACCTTTAGCTCTTGCTGATTTTTCTATTTTTGCAGCACCAGCTTTTCTTTTTTGGAGAAATTCTGTTATTTTTGTACCTTTGCTCTCAAGTATAGTTTTAAGAAGTTTTTCGAATATCATATTTTTATTTATTAAATATTGTTATGGCATATGTTCGTAAAGGTAAATGTGTATATAAAAAGACCGGTAAGAAAATGGGTTGTTCAAAAACTACTGCTAAAGCTAAAGCACATTTAAAAGCTCTTTATGCTGCAGAAAATGTATCGTTTAATAATTTATACAACACTCTAATTAACGAATTATTTAGATGAGTAGTGTTTACGTGTAGTGATAAACGAACGATTTAAAATTATTAACCCAGTGTTGTTATATAATGATTCTTCGCTTGATTTGTATAAATTAGTTGCAAGATGTTCTATTGAACTAAATAGTGTTTCATCAGACGTACCGTGAGTTTTATTGTATTCATCTAATGCTTGTTGATATGTAGTTTCATGTCTATTATCAAATTTAATAGCATCCTTATTACGAAAACCAATATAATAATGTATCGATAACATCTTACGGTTATCAAATATAGTTAAAGGTATTACTGTTATATTATCTTTTGTATCGTTTAAGAGGTTTGCTATATGGCTGTTTGTAAATTTGACATCATTATATACATATCTGCTATACTCTGTATCGGGGGAAAATCTTTGATCTACTGGAACCTTAAATCTTAAATCGGTTTTTACACCTTGCGGTTTAAAAAAAGAAAAAATATTCATAACTTATCGTAAAATTTCTTAAATATGGTATTGAGATGTACATCATGTGTTGGTGGTCTACCAAATTTATCGTCGTATGCTACATAGAATTTATTTATTGCAGAGAAACACCCATATATGTTACTACCATAATCTTTGACAAAATCTTCATATAGGAATTCAATAGGATCTGTTTCATCCACCGTATAATAATCTGAACCAGTGTTAAAAACATACTGTATTTCAATATCCTTGCCTCTTAAATGGGTGTGAAATTTTTTATCTGTTACCCACCCAACAAGGTTTGTATTGTTACGTTCTGCCGTATATACACCCATGTAATACGGTGGTTTATCAGAAACCGGTGTGGTGTATGATGAAGGTTTAATGAAATACCTACCTTCTAATATGTTTGTATCAAAATCATTAAAATTTATTTTTTTACTTGGTCTATACAAAAGCTCTTTAACAGATAAATTATTTTCCGGTGGAATGTAAATATTTACATCAGGTATATATATAAACGATTCACCATTGAATACCGAATTATATGCATAGGTAAGCATATTTTGACTATTGAGAACTGTGTTGTGGTAATCGTTTGTAACCTTAACAAAATCTTCCCCAAGAGGCAAACAAACATATGGTGGTTTAAATGTTAAGGTTTTATTACTCATATACGACTAATAATATTTATTGAACATATACGTTTTAATGTAAATATATGTATATGGCTACATTAGTTGAACTGCATCAACAACATCAATTTTCTACAGATAAAAATACTGCGCATTCCTACTTACCGTATTATGATGAATTATTAAGTAAATTTGCAAATAAACCAGTGAATTTATTAGAAATTGGTATATTTGTAGGGGGTAGTATATTACTTTGGAAGCATTATTTTGCTCCAGAATCTAATATAATTACAATGGATGTATATATGGGTGGTGTAAACGAAGAGCTTACTAAATTAGATAACGTATCTATTATATATAAAGATGTTAACTCCTGTAATGAATCCTTCTTAAAACCATTGATGTTTGATGTAATAATTGATGATGGTTCGCATTATTTGTCACATCAACTACATACATTTAAAACATTTAAAAACAGACTAAACCCGAGTGGTGTTTTTATCATTGAGGATATTCAGCCAGACTCTTTAGAAACATTTATAGAGTTAGCTAAAACTGAACCCAAATCTAAAGTAGTAGATTTAAGATCTAATAAGAATAGAGAAGATGATCTCTTATTTGTATATACTAATTAATCGTTTAACAAATAAGTCTTCTTTTTATCAGTTTTTTGTTCCGTAAAGTATACTCTATTATAACATTCGGAACATAATTGTCCGCAACCCTCTACATAGTAATTTCTAAAATCTACGTGAGTGGTTACATTATATTCAGTAGGTTTTTTACAAACAACACATTTTTCCTTTTCCATAAAAGTATTTAATTATTTTTAGGTGGTTGGTTGTTAGCCTTTGTGGAACAACTATCGATACCTTTTAGTTATACATATATTATAATTATATTTTATATTATCCAGTATAAATAAGTTTTGTACCTGAATGAAACGTGATTTTTTAATAGTTGGTGCAGGTTTATTTGGTAGTGTTTTCGCTAATTTAGCAAAAACTTATAACTATTCTGTTACGGTAATTGATAAACGCAATCATATAGGTGGTAATATATACACAAAAAATGAAAACAATATAGATGTACATGTATATGGCCCCCATATATTTCACACCAATTCACATGATATATGGGATTTTATCAAAAATTATACAACGTTTAATCAATATAAACACTCACCTAAAGTTTTTTATAAAAATAAAGTATACTCTTTTCCAATAAACTTGCTAACATTACATCAAGTTTTTAATATATCTACACCCGAACAAGCTAAAGAAATAATTGAAACAACAAAAGTAAAAAATATTAATCCAGAAGAAAATCTAGAGAACTTTTGTTTATATAACATTGGTGAAGAACTGTATAAGAAATTTATATACGGTTATACAAAAAAGCAGTGGGGTAGAGATCCAAAAGAATTACCTGCATCTATAATTAAACGTATACCTATACGGTATAATTTTGATGACAATTATTATAATGCTATCTATCAAGGTATACCTAAAAACGGTTACACTGAAATGGTAAGTAACTTATTATATAATATAGATTATGATTTGGGTGTGAATTTTTTATCCAATAAACCATACTATGAGAAAAAATTTAAATATATAGTCTATACTGGCTCTATTGACAAATTATTCAATTATGTTTATGGTAAATTAGAGTGGAGATCTTTAAAGTTTGAAAACGAATGGAAAGAAACAAACGATTACCAAGGCTGTTCGCTTATGAACTATACTGATGAATCAGTACCGTATACACGTATATGTGAACATAAACATTTTAATTTCAAACCAACAAGTAAGACTCTCATTACAAAGGAATACTCCATACCCTATGAAGAAGGTACGGAGCAATTATACCCAATAAATAACCAACGTAATAATAATCTTTATAAAGAGTACCTTAATTTAATACCAAAAAATTATATTATAGGTGGTCGGTTAGGTAGCTACCAATACTATGATATGGATCAAGTTATTGGTCAAGCGTTGAAAAAGTTTACCTCATTCATACATAAATGAGTGGAAGATAAAGCAGGTTATATTTATGTGGTAACCAACCCTGATTTCCCTGGATTTGTTAAAATAGGTATTGCTAGAAATATAAAAGATCGTTTGCGTACATATCAAACATCAGCACCCAGACGTAATTATAAAGTAGAGCATAAAGTTTTTCACCCTGATTGCCGTAAAGGTGAAAAACTAGCTCACGAAAAACTTAAAATGTTTGCTCTTAGTAGACGTAGAGAGTGGTTTGAAGTAAACCTACAAATTGCAATCAACACATTAAACGATACCCTTGTAGATGAAGAGCACCCTTTAGATAGTTTTTTTAAAAATCTTAGCAGTAACAAACTACTTCCATAAAATTTGTAATGCAACTATAACTGCAGATAAAAATAATAGCGTACCGGTTTTACAACCTATCTTCTCATCAAAATGATAGTTTGTTAAAATAGTAAATAAAACTATACCAATACTAAAAGTAAAAATCCTATTAGGCCATACTTGACCATTAAAGTATTCACTAATATATCTTACTGATAAAATGGAAAGATATGTAGTGGGTATACTTAAAAAAAGTAAATAGTTTTGGTTTTTCTTATACCAGTCACTTATAAACTGACCATACAACATATGCCAACCTACAGTATACGAAAGAGATAAAAAGAATAGACCGGTAAAGAGCTTTGCCATCTGTTTACTATATTTTTGATGTTCTAAACGTTTTTTGTGTAAGTACGTAAACAATAGCTTGAACCGTGTCCTGGTTCCATTGATTTTGCGGATATACCCCTAAACTACGCACAACATCACCTGTCAAAGTATTATATTTTGATGTAAAACTAATAACTGCAGAAGACAATGCATTAGGGTATCTACGCATTGCTTCCTTCAAAATTTGTTTATTTGTCATTTTTAAAATGATGTGCAGTAAACAATAACTGGCACAATGCATATAAACCTAATGACTGTAAAAAAGTGATACTTCTAACATCGAGTATTTCTACAACTACAGTATTCCATATCACCTGAATACCAAAGCCAACTAAGCAGATTATAAATACAATGAGTATAATAAACGGTATAATTTTCATTTTATTGGGGCTCATTTTATTCACCTTTATAAAAACTATCTTTCATTAATTTAAATTCTCTTTGGAGAACATTTAGTTCAGTGGTTAGTCTTTCAGCATATTCAATTATTGTTTCGATATCTCTCTCTAAACGTTGAATTTTACGATGTGTAATAGTAGGTTTGTTTCTTTCAAACTCACTTATACAGGTCCTACTATTATTATGCAATACTTCAAAATCATTACCTCTAGGTACTACGGTATTGTTCATACCTTTATTAACATTGTTTATTTTCATACTCAAGGTCTTTTTAAATAAAAAAATGGTGGGAGCAGTAGGACTTGCACCTACGTAGGTGTGAACCGGGAGATTTACAGTCTCCTGCAATTGCTGCTATGCGATACTCCCATTTAAATGGTAGCCTTGAGGGGAATCGAACCCCTGTTACTGCCGTGAAAGGGCGGTGTCCTAACCACTAGACGACAAGGCCTTAAAAAGGGTAATACATTGAAATTTATTCAATGCGTTATACTTATATGTATATATGCCTCGAAAAAGGTCAAAGATTATTTTGTGTAAAAATTGTAGCAAAGATACTGGGTGGTATCGATCCAATTTTTGCCCTGAATGTACTGAACAAGGTTGGCATCGTGTAAGGTTTAAAAACGCAAAACCAACAAACTTACGTACCATTCAAGAAATGATCGATAACCAATCATACCGTGCAAGTTCTAATAAGTATAATACAATAAGATTACATGCAAGAACATATATCAGAAAATTACAAGTACCTCTTAAATGTATTAATTGTAATTATGATAAACACGTTGAGGTTTGTCACATTACACCAATAAACACTTTCCCACCTGATACATTAGTTACTGTGGTAAACTCAAAAAGTAACTTAGCATTGTTGTGTCCTAACTGTCATTGGGAGTTTGATAATAAACTTATTACAGTTAAGAGTGTAACTGAAATAGAAAACCCCGCTGAAGATAAGCCTTTGTCGTTTACTTAGGAACTTACCACGACAGTCCTCATTGCTACAAATTTTGGTGGGCCTTGCCGGACTTGAACCGACAACCAACGAATTATGCTTACCACTATAGCTTTCGCTACCTGTTATTAACTCAATTCAAGGTTAATAAGAGTTTGTGGTCTGGACTATGCCTTTATCATGATAGAATCGCCTCAACACCTTTCGGCGCAGCATGTTACACTCTATTTTAGATAGGTGATTATAGTCTCTACACCTTCTGTATTTCTACAGCTTGGCTCGGCGTTGGGATATTAAACCGTTCACCGAATTTACACCATACACATACACAATTTCTCATGTATGGACCCGGTATACATTACTGTATACGCTAAGTTCGCTGCTCTAACCAATTGAGCTAAAGGCCCTAAATTTTTAAAAAGAACAAGAAAAAATGGTGCAACCGGACAGACTTGAACTATCAACCAATGCGTTAAAAGCGCACTGCTCTACCATTGAGCTACGGTTGCATCTAAAAGAACAATGTAATAATTTCTTATTACTTCTATATAATATAGAAATTACCTAGGAACACAAAATTTTTTTTTTTTATTTTTATAACCCAATTACTTAGATGATAAAATCGCATTGATGTTATCAGTAATTATATTGAAGTTTTGCTCAATATATGTCCAATACCAACTCCAACTTGGAGTTTGGAATTCTGTTACATTTGTCACGTAGATATAACCAGCATTGTTTTTATAGAAGTCAATTAGATTCTTCTTTTCTTGCGTGGTGGTTTTTGTGACGGAATTAGGGGTAGTGGTCGCTATGGCGGGCGGCTCTTTCAAGGAGGGAGAGCCTACCCTGGGAGCAATTTGCCCTGATGGTTTCGTCGCGGAGCCTGTCCATGAGGTGGGCTATGGTGCGATTGGCCTTAATCAGGCGGTCATTGAGGCTGTTCAGCTCTCGGACAATAGCCAAGGGCCTCCGGCTATAGAGCATCCTATCGTTGGGTGTGGTGATGGAGAATTCACCAGTCACACTCATCTTGGTATGGGTGTAGCGTTTCACTAG
>Ga0194133_10005612_pt1 | contig 15894 bp, 14 predicted proteins | sample TA2KigOf40mmetaG_FD_155448 | JGI IMG/M metagenome (GOLD analysis project Ga0194133, IMG submission 155448) | Freshwater microbial communities from Lake Tanganyika, Tanzania - TA2015055 Kigoma Offshore 40m | ecosystem: Environmental > Aquatic > Freshwater > Lake | place: Tanzania: Lake...
TCATGGTGCGTAGAACGTCCCAGGCGCTGTTCAACTGCTCAAAGATCCGGCTGATGCGCGCCAGCATCTTGAAAGCCTCGGGCGCGCGGTCGTCCGCAATGGCGCGGCGCGCGGCGTCCAGTTCGTGCAGGGCAAGGCGCATCCAAAGCTCTGAAGTCTGGTGCTGGATGATGAACAGCATCTCGTCATGCGCGCCGGTCAGAAGCTGCTGGGCCCCAAGGATGCGGTCGATCTGCAGGTAGTCGCCATAGGACATGCGGCCGTCAAAGGACATCTGGGCGCCATCGCGCGCGGGGTCATAGGTGGTCATGGGTCTCTCCGGTTGAAAGGTCAGGGCTCTGCGTCAGGCGCAGCTGCCCAACCGGTTCAAGACCGAGAGATTGCCCAGCCGACGCCACAAGGCGACCCAGCCGGCCGGACGGCACAAGGGAAGGCTCGCGGCGTTCATCTTGGCGCAAATACCCCCGCCGGAGGCATGGACGGCCGATCGGGGAGCCTCCGGCGGGGGTATTTTGACCAAGATGAACCCCGGCATGGTTCAGGTTACCTTCTTGCGGGTCTTGAATTCAGGGCGGTCCCAAAGCGACTTGGCCATGATCTCGGCCAGGATCTCGATCGCTTTGGCCACCTCGTCATGGGTGGTGTAAAGCGGCGTGAAGCCGAAGCGGATGATGTCGGGGGCGCGGAAATCGCCGATGACGCCGCGCGCGATCAGGGCCTGCATGATGGCGTAGCCTTCGGGGTGGCGGAACGACACCTGGCTGCCGCGCATTGCATGATCGCGCGGGGTGGCGAGCGTCAGGGTGGGGCAGGCCGCTTCGACGCCGGCGATGAACTGGTCGGTCAGCGCCAGCGAGCGGGCCCGCAGCGCGGCCATGTCGACAGTGTCCCAGATGTCGAGCGAGGCTTCGAGGGCTGCCAGTTGCAGGATCGGGGGCGTGCCAACGCGCATCCGTTCGGCACCGGTCGCCGGGCGGTAGTCCAGGTCGAAGGCAAAGGGCGCATCATGGCCCTGCCAGCCCGAGAGTGCGGGGCGGGCGCGGTCCTGATGGCGGGGGGCGACATAGATGAAGGCCGGGCCGCCGGGGCCGGAGTTGAGGTATTTGTAGGTGCAGCCGCAGGCAAAATCGGCGCCGGCCTTGGCCAGTTCCACCGCGAAGGCCCCGGCGGAATGGGCCAGATCCCAGATCGTCAGCGCGCCCTTTTTCTGCGCGCGCGTCGTGATTGCGGCCATGTCGTGCTTGCGCCCTGTGCGGTAATCGACTTGGGTGATCATGGTCACGGCGACGGTCTCGTCAATCGCCTCCATCACCTCTTCGGGCGCGACGATCTTCAGGCTGTAGCCATCGCCTAACGTACGGCACAGCCCTTGGGCCATGTAAAGATCGGACGGGAAGTTACCGGAATCGCTAAGGATAACCTTCCGAGGGGCGTTTATTTCCAAGGCCGAGGCCAGCGCCTGATAGACCTTGATCGAGAGCGTGTCTCCCATGGCGACCGATCCGGGTTCCGCCCCGATCAGCCGGGCGATGCGGTTGCCGACGGCCATTGGCTTGTCCATCCAGCCAGCCTTGTTCCAGCCGGTGATGAGCATTTCGCCCCACTCGTCCTGCATGGTGCGGGCGACCCGTGCGACGGCTGCGCGCGGCAAGGGGCCGAGCGAATTGCCGTCCAGATAGATCACCCCCTCGGGCAGGTGGAACTGGGTGCGGGTGGCGGCAAAATCGGTCATCATCGTCCTCGGGCTTTTGTTGAAAGTCGCATCCTTCGCGCCGCCGTTCAAGGTGCCGGGTACATAAATTTCAAACTTGAAATGTTTGACTTCAACTCTCGCGGTTGGGGTTGCAAGAAAGCGACGCTTTGTCAGCTGAAAGCGGTTGCATGCGCAGAAGCCATGGGCATTATGCAGGCGCAGAAGGCTGGGGAGAGGCCAGAGTGCAGGCACTTTTGGCAAAATGGTTCGATTGGCCGCCGGTCTGGACGCTGGGCGGTCTTTTGGCGATCTGGGTGTTGTCCTGGATCCCACTGTCTTTTGGCTTTGGCGGCTATGGCCCGGGTCTTGCGCTGGCCGCTTTGGTGCTGGGGCTTTGGTTGATGGGCATGGCGGTCTTCAGGATGCGCGCCCACCGCACGACCGTGATCCCGCACCGGTTGCCGCAGGCGCTGGTCAGCGATGGCGTGTTCGCGATTTCGCGCAATCCGATCTACCTGGGCGACGCTTTCATCCTTTTGGCCGCGACTTTTTGGACCAATTCGCCAGCCGGTCTAGTTGTGCTTGCGGGATTTGTCTGGGTCATCACAGAGCGGTTCATAAAATCCGAAGAAGACCGGCTTCTGGCGGCGTTTGGCGACAGGGCGGCGGAATGGTTTACACGCGTCGGGCGCTGGATCTGAGGCGAACAGAAACAAGAGCCGGGGCGGATGCGCCTTTGGGAAATGGGGGACTGTCAGTGAAAATCGGGGCTTTGAAGGAAATCTTCGAAGGCGAGAACCGGGTGGCGATGACGCCCGACTCCGCGCTTCAAATGGTCAAGCTGGGCCATAGATGCTGCATCGAGGCGGGGGCGGGGGCCAAGGCAGGCTTTGCTGATGCGCTTTATGCCGCCGCCGGGGTCGAGGTGTTGAAGAACGCCAAGGCGGTGATCGAGGCCGCCGATGTGCTGGTCAAGGTGCGTGGACCGGAAGAAAAGGAAGCCAAGCTGTTGCGGCAGGGCCAGACCCTGATCTCGTTCTTCTGGCCGGCCCAGAATGAGGCGCTGTTGAAGCTGGTGGCCGATCGCGGCGCGACCGTGGTCGCCATGGACATGGTGCCGCGCATTTCTCGCGCGCAGAAGATGGACGCGCTCAGCTCGATGGCCAATATCGCAGGCTACCGGGCGGTGATCGAGGCGGGCAACAACTTTGGCCGCTTCTTCACCGGTCAGGTAACGGCTGCAGGCAAGGTGCCACCGGCCAAGGTACTGATCGTTGGCGCGGGCGTGGCGGGGCTTGCCGCCATTGGCACCTCCGTGTCGCTGGGCGCGATCGTGCATGCCTTCGACGTCCGTCCCGAGGTGGCCGAGCAGATTGAATCGATGGGCGCCTCGTTCGTCTATCTGGAGTTCGACCCGTCGGAATTGCCCGACGGGGCAGCGACGGGCGGCTATGCAGCCCCCTCGACGCCCGAGTTCCAGGCCAAGCAGTTGGCCAAATTCCGCGAGCTTGCGCCCGAGATGGACATTGTCATCACCACCGCGCTGATCCCTGGCCGGCCTGCGCCGAAGCTGTGGACCAAGGACATGGTGGCGATGATGAAGCCCGGCTCGGTCATCGTGGACCTTGCCGCCGAACGGGGCGGCAACTGCGATTTGACGATTGCCGACGAAAAGATCGTCACGGAAAATGGTGTGACCATCGTGGGCTACACCGATTTCCCAAGCCGGATGGCTGCACAGGCTTCGACGCTTTATTCCACCAATATCCGCCACATGCTGACCGATCTTACGCCGAAGAAAGACGGCGTGATCGTGCATAACATGGAAGATGATGTGATCCGCGGCGCGACCGTGGCCCATCAGGGGGCGGTGACCTTCCCGCCGCCGGCGCCGAAAGTGGCGGCGATTGCCGCCGCCAAGCCCAAGGAAAAGGTCAAAGAGCCCACGCCCGAGGAGCGCCGCGCGGCCGAGGCGGCGGCCTTCAAGGCCGAGACGCGCACCCAGGTCGGCATGCTGGTGATCGGTGGGGTGCTGATCCTGCTGGCGGGCCTATTTACCCCGGCCAGCTTCATGTCGCATTTCATCGTCTTTGTGTTGTCGTGCTTTGTCGGCTTCCAGGTGATCTGGAATGTCAGCCATTCGCTGCACACGCCCCTTATGGCGGTGACCAATGCGATTTCGTCGATCATCATTCTGGGCGCGCTGATGCAGATCGGCTCGGGCAACTGGCTGGTGATCATCCTTGCGGCGCTGTCGGTCTTCATGGCGGGGATCAACATTTTCGGGGGCTTCATGGTCACCCGGCGCATGCTTGCCATGTTCCAGAAGTCGTAAGGAGGCCGAAATGGAATACGGATTTACCACGGCGGCCTATGTGGTTGCGGCTGTTCTGTTCATCCTGTCGCTGGGCGGGCTTTCGGGTCAGGAAAGCGCCAAGCGCGCGGTCTGGTATGGCATTGCGGGCATGGCCCTGGCGGTGGCGGCAACGCTTATGGGGCCGGGCTATGGCAACTGGCTGGTGTCTTTGGTCATGATCGCCGTTGGCGGCGCGATTGGCTGGGTGGTGGCGCAGCGCGTGCAGATGACCGAGATGCCGCAACTGGTGGCGGCGATGCACTCGCTGGTCGGCCTTGCGGCGGTGTTCATCGGTTACAACACGGAAATCGAGATGGCGGGCATCGCCGCCCTGCAGGCGGCAGGTAATGCCGATGCGCTGGCGGCGCTTTCGGGCTTTGCCCAGAAGATCGCCGAGAAATCCGCCTCGGAAATCGCGATTCTGAAGATCGAGACCTTCCTTGGCGTGTTCATCGGAGCTGTGACGTTTACCGGGTCGGTGATTGCCTATGGCAAGCTTGCCGGCAAGGTGGACGGCAAGGCGACCAAGCTGCCGGGGGGGCATATGCTCAATGCCGGGGCGGCGCTGTTGTCGCTGATCCTCTTGGTGATGTATTTCAACGGGGCAGGCACCTGGGCGCTGATCATCATGACGCTGGCGGCCTTCTTCATCGGCTATCACCTGATCATGGGCATCGGCGGGGCCGATATGCCCGTCGTCGTGTCGATGCTTAACAGCTATTCCGGCTGGGCGGCGGCGGCGATCGGGTTCTCGCTGTCGAATGACCTGTTGATCGTGGTTGGCGCGCTGGTCGGCTCGTCGGGGGCAATCCTGTCTTACATCATGTGCAAGGCGATGAACCGGTCGTTCATCAGCGTGATCCTTGGCGGTTTCGGCGGCACCACGGGGCCCGCGATGGAAGTCACCGGCGAGCAGATTGCCATCGACACTGATGGTGTGGCGGCGGCGCTGAATGAGGCAGACAGCATTATCATCATTCCGGGCTACGGCATGGCGGTGGCGCAGGCGCAGCAATCGGTGTCCGAACTGACTCGCAAGCTGCGGGCCAAGGGCAAGGAGGTGCGATTCGCCATTCACCCGGTGGCAGGCCGCTTGCCCGGCCACATGAACGTGCTTCTGGCCGAGGCGAAGGTGCCTTACGATATAGTTCTTGAAATGGATGAGATCAACGAGGACTTTCCGTCCACCGACGTGGCCATCGTGATCGGGTCGAATGACATCGTGAACCCGGCCGCACAGGAAGACCCCAACAGCCCCATCGCCGGGATGCCGGTTCTGGAATGCTGGAAGGCCAAGCAGGTGTTTGTGTCCAAGCGCGGGCAGGGCACCGGCTATTCGGGCATAGAGAATCCGCTCTTTTACAAAGAGAACACCCGGATGTTCTATGGCGATGCCAAGAAGTCTCTGGACGCGCTTTTGCCGCTGATTGATTAAGCTTCGGGCGTCAAAATCAGGCATCTGGCCCCGGGGACACCCCCGGGGCCTTTGCATTTCGGCAACAGGTGTGGGGCATACGCCGGTATGCTGCGTTTTTGCATGGCGCGAGGGGCGGGGGCTTGGGCAATCAAGGGCTTGCAACATCTGGATGACCCCCCATGCCTGCCTTGCCGAACCTGCCCGACCACCCCCAGCGCTATGCCATGGTGAACGAGTTGCACGCCCGGCCTTTTCCGGTGCTCGAGGCGCCCTGCATGGCGGCCTACATCGCCATCAAGGAGCCGGTCGAGGCGGCGAACCGGGATCGGGGGCTTGACCGGGCGCATCTTCTGGCGCTGCTGGATCGCAACGGCGCGGCCCATCCCCAGCCCGAGGCCACGCATTATGCCGGGCCAATGGGCCGGTCAGAGCTGAAATGGGAAAGCCATACCGAGTTCGTGACCTATTCTGCCTTTACCCCCGGCCTGTCGGCGCGGCCCTTTGATCCGATCGAGGCCGAGGTGTTCCCGGCCGACTGGATCGCGGCGGCACCGGGCAAGCGGCTGACCTCGGTGCTGATCCGGGTGGAGCATCTGCCCGAGGATGAGGCTGCGCTTCTGGCGCTTTTGGACAGCTGGTTCGTGGCCGAAAGTCTTGCCGTGGCGCGGGTGGTGGATGGGACCGCGGTGATTGCGGGGGATTTCCGGATTGATCCGGCCGGTCACATGCGCTTTGCCGTTTTTGTGCGGCCCGGCACCGGTGGGCGTCGGGTGGGCCGGATCGTGCAGCGGCTGTGCGAGATTGAAACCTACCGCGCCATGTCGATGCTGGGGCTGATGCGGTCGCGGCAATTGACGGGGCAGTTGAACGCGCTTGATCCAAGGCTGGCCGCGCTGGTCAGCGCGCTGGATGACAGCGAACCCTCGCCCGAAGTGGCGCTGCACAACCTTTTGGCCATCTCGGCGGAATTGGAGAGCCTTGCGGTCAAGTTCTCGTTCCGTTTTGGGGCAACGGCGGCCTATGAGGCGATCCTCAATCAGCGCGTCCAGGTTTTGCGCGAAGAGCGGGTGGCGGGGCGGCAGACCTTTGGCGAATTCATGATGCGCCGCTATGACCCGGCGATGCGCACGGTGAAGTCGGCGGAAAAGCGGCTGAAAGAAATGGCCGAACGGGCCGAACGCGCGGCAGAGTTGTTGCGCACGCGGGTCGATGTGGAGCGGTCAGCCCAGAACCAGAAGCTTCTGGAAAGCATGGACCGCCGCGCCGATCTGGCGCTGCGGCTGCAGCACACAGTCGAAGGGCTGTCGGTGGTAGCGATCAGCTATTACGCGGTCAGTCTGGCGGGCTATCTGGCCTATCCCATGGCACAAGGGCTAGGGATGACGAAAGAGAGCCTGACGGCAGCCCTTGTGCTGCCTGTGGTGGGTGCGGTTTGGTTCATGGTGCGGCGCATCCGCAAATCCATGGGCTGACACGATTCTTGGGCCAAAACTCCGTGATGCGGGCGGTTAGCGCCCGCGTGCCTTGGGGTCCAGCGCATCGCGCAAGCCATCGCCGATGTAATTGACCGACAGCACCGTCAGTGAAATCGCCAGACCCGGCCAGGTCACGCGCTCGGGGTAAAGCTGCATATATTGCAGCCCGTCAAACAACAGCCGTCCCCATGTCGGGAAATCGGGCGGAAAGCCAAGGCCAAGGAACGAGAGCACGCTTTCGGTGATGATCGCCTCGGCAATGCCAAGGGTGGCGGCGACCATGACGGGCGAGATCACATTGGGCAGGATGTGGCGCAGGATCACCCGGCGGGGCGGGGTGCCGATGGACCGCGCGGCCAGCACATATTCGCGTTCTTTCAGGGCGAGCACTTCGCCCCGAACGATGCGGGCGGCGTGCATCCAGCTTGTCACGCCAATGGCAAAGACGATCAGGATGAAGGCGCCCATCTCGGGGCCAACCACACCCGCGATCTTGTCGCGAAAGAGCATCACCATGACGAGGAGAAGCGGGATCAGCGGCAGGGCCAGGAACATGTCGGTGAACCGCATCAGGGGCCCACCCAGCCGCTTGAAATAGCCTGCCAGCACGCCGATGAAGGTGCCGACGAAAATGGCGATCAGCATGGCGGCAAAGCCCACAGCCAAAGACACGCGCCCGGCCTGCATCATGCGTTCAAGGATGTCGCGGCCGATCTGGTCGGTGCCCATCGGATGCGCCCAGCTGGGCGGCTTGTTCTTGTTAAGGATCTGCTGGGTTGTCGTCAGTTCAGGGGCTTGCCAGAACAGCGGGCCGATCAGGGTAAAGACGATCAGAAAGCCCAGAACGCACAGGCCAAAGACCGCGCCCTTGTGCTGGCGGAACTGCCGCCAGATCGCCGCCGCCTGGCTTTCGGGTTTGTCGAGAGCGGAGGTGTCAGTCATAGCGGATCCTCGGATCGAGAAGGCCGTAAAGCACATCGGCAATCAGGTTGAAGGTCACGATCAGGATCGCAAAGATGAAGGCCAGCGTCTGCACCATGGGCAGGTCATTGCCTCGGATCGCCCCGATCAGCGCCGCCCCGATGCCGTTCACGCCGAAAAGGTTTTCGGTGATGATCGCCCCGCCAAAGATCGACGGGATGCCGAGCGCTATGATGGTGACGACCGGGATCATCGAATTGCGCAGGACGTGTTTCAGGACCACGGTCCGTTCGCTCATCCCCTTGGCGCGGGCGGTGCGCACATAGTCCTGGCGCATGTTTTCCAGCATCGACGACCGCATATAGCGGCTGATCGCCGCCGCATTGGCCAGACCCAGCACCATGACTGGCATGGCCATCTGGCGCAATTGCTTCACGAAGCTGTCCCAGTCCGTCACCTCTAGCGTCGTGTCATATTTCGTCGGGAACCATCCCAGCCAGACGCCAAAGACGATGATGAAGACGGTGCCGGTGAAGAAGGTCGGCACGGAAAAGCCGATCATGGCGAACATGGTGCCGAACTGGTCGAACAGCGAATACTGCCGGTAGGCCGAATAGATGCCGATGGGCAGGGCGATCAGGACGCCCACCAGATAGGCTGTGCCGATCACGGTGAGGGTTTGCGGCAGACGCTCGCCAATCAACGGAAAGACCGGGCTGCGGGTCTGATAGCTGATGATGCGCTGCATGCCTTCGGCGTAATTGGTGCCAAAGAGCCAGTCGATGCCATTCAGCGGCTCCACCCAGAAAAACTGTTTCAGCCACAAGAGATAGCGCACAAAGATCGGTTGGTTCACGCTTAGCGATTCCAAGATCTTCTCGCGCACCTCAGGGGGCACAGTCAGCGGAATTTCAGATGCCGGGCTGCCGGGGGCAAGATCGACCAGCAGGAAAATCACAAGACTGATCAGCAAAAGCGTCGGGATGGCCAGAAGAAGCCGTCTCAGCGTGTAGGTGAGCATGGGCGGTGCGCCTTTGGTCAGCAGTCTTGAACGGGAGAAAAAGGGGCGGGCCGCTGCGGGCCCGCCCCCTCAAACGCCTAGATCACTTGATGCGGAACCAGTCCTGGGCGTTCCACAATTCGGTGTCCCAGGTGTTCAGAACCACGCCGCCAAGGGTGGTGGACGCGGCCGACAGGCGGCCACGGTCAACCAGCGGCACCACGACCATGCTGTCTTTGGTCAGCATGTCGTTCATCTTCTTGGCCAGTTCGGCGCGCTTGCCCATCTCGGCGGTTGCCGACATTTCCTTGACCAAGGCGTCATAGGCCGGGTCGCAGAAACGGTTGATGTTTTCACCCTGCCACTGGTTGTCCGGGCCGGGGATCTTGTCGCACATGTACTGCGCCAGATAGGGCTCGGGGTCGGTGCCGTCGAAGTTGTTGGCATACATTTCGACGTCGGCATAGAACTTCTGGAAGGTGTCGGGCGATCCTGCATCCCCGCCGAAGAACACCGAGGCGTCGATGTTCTTCAACTCGACTTCCACGCCGATCTCGTTCCACCAACCCTTGATCAGGGCCTGAAAGTCCTGACGGACGGGGTTGGTCGAGGTCTGGTACAAGAGCTTCAGCTTCTTGCCGTCCTTTTCGCGGATGCCGTCAGTACCCACAACCCAGCCAGCCTCATCCAGAAGCGCCTTGGCACCTTCGATATCCTGCGTCAGGCAGCCGGTGTTGTCCGAAGCAAACATCTCGGGCGCGGGCACCAGGTTGCAGGTCGGACGGCCGGCGTTGCCATAGCCCACATCGACTAGGATCTGACGGTCAATCGCCATCGACAGCGCGGTGCGCACACGGATGTCGGTCAGGATCGGGTGCGGATGCTCAGTGGTCGAACGCTCGCCTTCCGGCAGGTCTGCCGAAGGATCGGTCATGTTCATCTCGATCCGCTCAACCAGCGTGCCGAAACCGTTCAGGAACACGCCATTGCCGCCGCCAGCCATGGCTGCTTGCAGTTCGGGGTTGATCTGGGTGTTCCAGGCATAGTCAAACTCGCCGGTTTCCATCACAGCGCGTGCTGCGGCTTCGGCATCGCCGCCGCCCTTGACGGTCATGGTTGCGAAGGCGGGCTTGGCCGGGTCACGGTAGTTGGGGTTCGCGGCCAAGGACACGGTGTCATTGGTCTTGAACTCGGTCACGACAAAGGGGCCGGTTCCGATCGGGCCAAAGTTCTGCTCGGTGCAGGTCGAGGCCGCTGCGCCAAGGCAGTTGGCGAATTGTGCGGCCTGCAAGATGGGCGAGGTGCCGCCGACAAAGGCGGTGTAGGGGTTCGGCTTGGGGGCCGAGAACTTGATGACGATGGTCAGATCGTCCGGGGTTTCGATGGCGGTGACGCCCTCGTAACGGGCCGCTTGGGCGCAGCCGCCTTCGGGATGGGTGCAGTATTCCTAGGTGAACTTGGCATCGGCCGAGGTCACGGGCGTGCCATCAGACCACAGAAGGCCGGGCTGCAGCTTCCAGGTGATCGAGGTCAGGTCAGCGGCCACGCCGCCGTTTTCCACGGTCGGCACGCTTTCGGCCAGACGAGCAACGACTTCGCCCTTTTCGTTGAAGCCTGCAAGGCCCTCAAGGATGAGCGAGGCGGTTTCAACGTCCTTGGTGCCCGAGGACAGGTAGGGGTTCAGCGTCGACGGGGCCTGCCAATACAGCACATTGACATTACCATCGGCGCCACGTTCGGCGAAGGCGGCCGGCGCAAAGGCCATGGCGCAAGCAGCGCCCAGAAGGGCGGTTTTCAGTTTCATGTCGTCTCTCCTTGTTGGTAGTGCTCTGGAACCTCGGTTGCGCCGGTTGATCCGGCGGCTGGCGTGTAAAGATGGCAGGCCACAAAGCGGCCGGGCTGAACCTCGGCCAGCTCGGGGCGGGTGACGCGGCAGATCTCCATCACCTTGGGGCAGCGGGTGCAGAAGGCACAGCCCTTGGGCGGATTGGCGGGCGAGGGCACGTCGCCCTTGAGGATGATCCGCTCGCGCCGGGCGCGGTTCGGGTCGGGTTCGTTAACGGCCGACAAGAGCGCCTCGGCATAGGGGTGCAAGGGCCGGTCATAAAGCGCATCGCGCGGCGACAGCTCGGCAATCCGGCCCAGATACATGACCGCCACCCGGTCGGCGATGTGACGCACCATCGACAGGTCATGGCTGATGAAGAGATAGGTCAGGCCAAACTTGTCCTGCAGGTCTTCCAGAAGGTTGACGACCTGCGCCTGGATCGAGACGTCAAGCGCGGCAATAGGTTCGTCGCAGACGATGAATTTCGGGTTCAAGGCCAAGGCGCGGGCAATGCCGATGCGCTGGCGCTGGCCGCCGGAAAACTCGTGCGGGTAACGGTTGGCGAAGCGGCGGTTCAGGCCGACGGCATCCATCAGCTCGAACACGCGGGCCTGTCGTTCCTCGGCCGTCATGGCGGTGTGTTCGACCATGGGTTCCGAGATGATGGCAGACAGGGTCATGCGCGGGTTCAGGCTGGCCTGCGGATCCTGAAACACCATCTGCATCGCAGGGCGCTTCTTGCGCAGGGTTTCGGCGTCAAGCGTGGCAATATCGTCGCCCCCGATCACCACGCGTCCGGCGGTGGGTTCATAAAGCCGCAGGATGGCACGGCCCACCGTGGATTTTCCGCAGCCGGATTCGCCCACAAGGCCCAGGGTTTCCCCGGCCTGAATGGTAAAGGAGACCCCATCGACCGCCTTTACATTGCCCGTGTGGCGGCGAAAGACGCCGGTGTAGATCGGGAAGTGCATCTTCAGATCTTCGACCTGAACAAGCGGCATGGATAGGCTGTCACGCATGGCCCGCCCCTTCGCGTGCGGGGGGCGTCCAGTGACAGGCCACATCATGGCCATGCCCGAGCGGCGCGCCGTCAACGGCGCGACGGGCGGGGTTTTCAGCCTCGCAGACGGCCATGGCATGGGCGCAGCGCGCCCGGAACGGGCAGGCGGTCGGGGCGGCGGAAAGGATCGGTGGCTGGCCCTCGATCACCTGCAGACGCGCCTCGCGCGCCCCTGCGATCGACGGGATCGTCTTGAGAAGTGCGCGCGTGTAAGGGTGGCGCGGGTCGGCGAAAATCTCTTTCACCGGGCCATGTTCCACGACCTGGCCGCCATACATCACCATCACCCGGTCCGCCACGGCGGCGATGACGCCCAGATCATGGGTGATCCAGATGATCGCCATTCCCAGCTTTTGGCGAAGTTCCTTCACCAGTTCCATGATCTGCGCCTGAATGGTCACATCAAGCGCTGTGGTCGGCTCGTCGGCGATCAACACATCGGGATCGCAGGCCAAGGCAATGGCGATCATCACACGTTGCCGCATGCCGCCGGAAAACTGATGCGGATAGGATTTCAGACGGCTGCGCGCATCGGGGATGCCGACAAGCTCAAGAAGCTCGACCGCGCGTGCCTCGGCCTGGGCCTTGGTCATGCCCATGTGCTCGCGCAGGGGCTCCATGATCTGCATGCCCACAGTAAAGACCGGGTTCAGGCTGGTCATCGGATCCTGGAACACAAAGCCCACCTTGGCCCCGCGCACATGGCACAGCTCATCCGGGGGAATCTTCAGAAGGTCGCGCTCGCCCAAAAGCACCGCGCCATCGCGGATTTCGGCAGGAGGAGAGGGCAAGAGCCCGATCAGGCTCATCATGGTGACGGACTTGCCCGAGCCGCTTTCGCCCCCAACGCCCAGCACTTCGCCGCGGTTGAGGTGGAAGCTGACCGAGTTGGCGGCGTGCATCTCGCCCCCGCGGGTGCGGAAGACGGTTTTCAGCCCCCTGACTTCAAGGACGGGCGCGGCCCCATCGGGCATATGTTACTCCCCAGGCATTTGTTTTTATTATAGTTATCCTGGTCTTTTCGCTTTATGGCTGCGGTTCTTGCAAGACAGGGTTCGGGAAGTCTTTCCGATTTTGATGCACCTATCAACCCTGTTTCTTTGTGCCGATATGGCGGCAGGGCACGGCAATCTGCATGATCGGACAGGCAACATTCCATGGATTGACAGCGGCATGTGCCAGCGCCACCTTCGCCCCAAGATATGGGGGGCAAGCCATGGACGAATTGACGCCACGTCAGGTGTTGGAGCGGCTTGTGGCCTTTCCGACCGTCAGCCGCGACAGCAATCTGGCGCTGGTTGACTGGCTGGAGGGCTATCTGACCGGGCACAGCATTGAATGCCACCGGCATTGGAACGAGGACCGGCAGAAAGCGGCGCTGATGGTCCATGCGGGGCCGCGCATCGCGGGGGCTGTGGTCTTGTCGGGCCATTCCGATGTGGTGCCGGTGGATGGGCAGGATTGGTCGTCCGATCCCTGGACCGTGGTCGAACGCGATGGGCGCCTCTATGGGCGCGGTACCTGTGACATGAAGGGCTATGTGGCGCTGGCGGTCTGGGCTTTGGTGCGGGCGCAGAAGATGGGGGTGCGGCGACCTGTGCAGCTGGCGCTGTCTTATGACGAGGAGGTGGGCTGCACGGGTGCGCCGCCGATGATCGCCACCATGGGGCAGGTCTTGCCCAAGGGCAGCGCTGCGCTGATTGGCGAGCCGTCGAACATGAAGATCATCACCGGGCATAAGGGTGGCACTGGGTTTCATGTGCATGTGAAGGGGTTTGAGGTGCATTCGTCTCTTCTGCCCTATGGTGTGTCGGCCATCATGGAGGGCGCGAGACTGATTGGCTGGGTCAATGACCGCAATGTCGAAATTCAGGCGCGGGAGCCGACCCCGATTGCGGCGACGTTTTATCCGCCCTTTACCACGCTGCATGTCGGCATGATCTCGGGCGGCACGGCGCATAACATCACCGCCGCCGATTGCCGCTTCGCGGTGGAGATGCGGGTGTTGCCGGGTGAGGAGGTTGAAGCGCATGCGGGCGCGTTCGAGGCCGAGGCGGCGCGGCTGGACGCGGCTTTGAAAGCCGTGCGGCCCGAGGCGGGGGTGCATCTGGAGCGGTTCTTTGGCGTGCCCGCGCTGGTGCCCGAGGTCGACGGTGAGGCTGAGGCGATTGCGCGCCGCCTGACCGGTGACAACGCGACCGGGGTGGTCAGCTATGGCACCGAGGCCGGGCAGTTCCAAGAGGCGGGCTATTCCGCCATCGTCTGCGGGCCGGGCGATATTGCGCAGGCGCATCAGCCTGATGAATACCTTGAGGTCTCGGAGTTCGAAGCCGGGCAGCGGTTCATGGAGCGGCTTTTGGCGGAATGTACATGAGCGGCTTTCCGATTTCCATGGCCACGCCTGCGCGGTTTACCGCGCCCCTGCCCAAAGCGGCGGATGTGGTGGTGGTGGGCGGCGGCATCATGGGGGTGATGACCGCTTGGTATCTGGCCGAGGCCGGGGTGCGCGTCGTCTTGTGCGAAAAGGGCCGCGTGGCGGGCGAGCAATCCAGCCGCAACTGGGGCTGGATTCGGCAGCAGGGTCGCGATCTGGCCGAATTGCCGATCATGGTTGAGTCGATGCGCCTGTGGAAAGGGCTGTCGTCCGAGTTCGGCGCGGGCTTGGGCTTTCGCCAAGAGGGCGTGATGTACCTCGCCCGCACCGAGGCCGAGATGGCCGGTTTTGAGGACTGGCGCAAACAGGCGATAGTACATCAGCTTGATACGGTGATGCAGACCCCCGATCAGATCAAGGCGCGGATTTCCGGGGTTGCAGCACCTTGGGTGGGCGGCATGTTTACCGCCTCTGATGCGCGGGCCGAGCCTTGGGTGGCCGTGCCGATGCTGGCCGAGGGCGCGGTGGCACGGGGCGCTGTGATTGTGGAAAACTGCGCGGTGCGGCGGCTGGACCGGGTGGGCGGGCACATCACCGGTGTCTATACCGAACAGGGCCACATTGCCTGCGAGCAGGTCGTAGTGGCGGGGGGGGCTTGGTCGTCGTTGTTCCTGCGGGCCGAGGGGGTGGATATTCCGCAACTGTCGGTGCTGGCGTCTGTCGCGCAGACCGAACCGATGCCAGAGGTCTTTGCCGGCAATGCGGCGGATGATCTGTTTGCCTTTCGCCGCAGGCAGGATGGCAGCTATTCCATCGCGCCGGGATCGCATCACGATTTCTTCCTTGGTCCCGATGCCTTTCGACATTTTTTCAAATACTTGCCCACGCTCAAGGCCGATTGGCGCAAGACGAGGTTTCGCGCGGCCGCGCCGCGCCATTACCCCGATGGCTGGCGCACCGCGCGGGGCTGGCAGGGCGATGAGATATCGCCCTTCGAACATTTACCGGTGCTGGATCCCAAGCCGAACATGGAGACTCTCTCGGGCGTGCAGGACGAATTTGCAGCAGCGCTTCCGGGGTTGGGCCGTCCCAAATTGCGCAGCGCCTGGGCCGGTATGATCGACACCATGCCCGATGTCGTGCCGGTGATCGACCGCGCCCCGGTCGAGGGGCTGGTGATCGCCACCGGGCTTTCGGGACATGGCTTTGGCATCGGGCCGGGGATGGGCCGGGTGGTGGCCGATCTCGTGCGCGGGCGCGATCCGGGGCATGATCTGTCGCGGTTCCGGCTGTCGCGGTTTGCCGATGGCTCAAGGCTGAGGGTCGCGCGCGGGCTGTAGGCGCTTTTCACTGGACGCCGTCGGCGCGGCCCCTATGAGGGGGGCCTTGCGCGGGGAAAGAGCATGACCGAGTTCTGCGGCATCGACTGTGGCACATCGAACTCCACCGTCTCATTGGCCGGGGCTACCGGGCCAGCGCGGCTGATTGCCTTGGAAGAAGATCACCTGACGCTGCCTTCGGCGGTGTTCTGGGCCGAGGATGGGCCGGCTTTGTTCGGGCGCGCCGCGATGGCCGCCTATATCGAGGGCGATGAAGGCCGTTTGATGCGCGGGCTGAAATCAACGCTGGGATCCGGGCTGGTGGACGAGCGCACCGTAGTGGGGCGACGCGCAGTGACATTTCGTGACGTTTTGTCAAAGTTTATCAGTCATATGCGCGACGTTCTTGCGGTGAATTCGCCGGGGGTTCACAGGGTCGATCTGGGCCGTC
>Ga0194133_10005614_pt1 | contig 15891 bp, 2 predicted proteins | sample TA2KigOf40mmetaG_FD_155448 | JGI IMG/M metagenome (GOLD analysis project Ga0194133, IMG submission 155448) | Freshwater microbial communities from Lake Tanganyika, Tanzania - TA2015055 Kigoma Offshore 40m | ecosystem: Environmental > Aquatic > Freshwater > Lake | place: Tanzania: Lake Tanganyika...
TATGTTCCAGAATCAAGGCATCACTTCAAAGAAATTATAAAGCACGTTGAAAAATTGGAGACGTTAAAAACACCAGTTTACGGAATTGAAAGGGATCACAGCTTTAAAGAAATCATGGGGCATATTGAGAAGATAAAAACTTTGCAAGGTCCTGTATATGATGTTGGATCACCAAACCACCACTTCTCCGCAATTGAAAAGCATGTTGAACAACTAAAAAGTCTTAAGGGACCTGTTTATTCAATTGAAGGAGGCCATCATTATAATGAAATAGTCAAACATGTTGAGACTTTGAAGACTTTGCAAGGTCCTGTCTATGAATTTGGAACAAATCCGGATCATAAGTTTTCAGAACTTCTCAAGAATGTTGAAAAGCTACAAAGTCTTCATGGGCCAAAGTATGATATTGATTCACAACATCATTTCTCAGAGATTGTGAAGAATGTTCATGAGTTGAAAGAACTCACTGGCCCAGTTTATAATCTCGGTGAATCAAATCATCATTTCTCTGAAATAAAAAGACATCTAGAATCAGTGAAATCTCTTCAGGGCCCACTTTACATAGATGAAAGACACAGTTATGGTGAGGCAGTGAAGAAAGGAGAGACTATCAAAGAAGTGCATGGACCTGTCTACCTTGAAGGATCTGGATCTCACCATTTTGCTGAGATACTGAAAACTATAGATTCCGCAAAAACACTTCAAGGTCCAATTTACCTAACAGAGGCACAAAAGCACAGTTTTAACCAGATTGAAAAGCACGTTGAAGAGTTGAAGACTTTGAAGGGACCTATTTATAATCAAGATGGCACACACCATTTCAATGAGATTCTTAAACATGCTGAGACTTTGAAAAATCTTCAGGGGCCAATTTATGAAACTGGTGCAGGTGTTCAACACCACTTTTCAGAAATTACAAAGTCCACAGATACACCTCAATCCTTGCATGGCCCAATGTATAAAGTTGATCATGAACACCATTTCTCTGAAATTATCAAAAGTGCTAACGAGTTGAAAGACCTTACTGGACCTATTTATTCAATTGGGGAGAATAATCACCATTTTTCCGAAATGTTGAAGCACGTAGACACATTGAAGCCTCTTTTCACACCATTGTACATAGATGAAAAGCATCATTATAGTGAGCTTGGCAAGAAACAAGATGTTGTTAAGCAAGTTCATGGACCTGTTTATATTGAGGGCTCTGGAAAACACTCCTATGCAGAAATCAAGAAAATTCTAGATGGCGTGAAAAGTATTCAGGGACCTGTTTACATCACAGAGGCACATAAACACCATTTCAATGAGATTGAAAAACATGTGGAAAGTTTGAAGCAACTTTCAGGACCTGTTTATGACATTGAACACGGTAATAAGTTCAGTCAGATAATTTCAAAAGTTGACCAAATGAAGCAACTGAAGGGGCCAATCTATGACATTGGAAAGTCTGATCATCACTTTGCTGAACTTTTGAAAAACATTGATCAACTTAAAAGTCTGGTTGGTCCAATTTATAAGTTGAAGGATAGATCACATCATTTCAATGAAATCATGGACCATGTTCAAATACTGAAAGACTTGACCGGTCCTGTTTATCACATTGATATGGAGCATCATTTCAGCGAGATCGGAAAGCGAGTGAATGGTGTGGCCAATTTGGCAGGACCTATTTATGACATTGGAGAAGTTAAACACAACTTCAGTGAGATCAAAAAGAATGTTGAAGCCCTGAAGGAGCTTAAAGCTCCCATTTATTCAGAGGGAGAAAGACACCATTTCAGTGAGATTGTGAAAAATGTTGAACATTTAAAAACACTACAAGGGCCAATTTTTGACATTGTACGGGATCACAAGTTCAGTGAGCTGGCAAAGCATGTGGATGATATCAAGACATTAAAGGGTCCTGTTTATGATATTGGAAAATCATCTCATCATTACAATGAATTGCTTAAGCATGTTGAAACTTTGAAAAGTCTCAAAGGTCCAATATATGACATTGATCATACAAATCACTTCAATGAAATTGTGAAACACACAGAGGGGCTTAAGAACTTAACTGCACCAGTGTTTGATGTAGAGCACAAAAATCAGTTTGATGAAATTCTGTCACATGTCAATGATATTCAAGGACTGCAAGGACCTGTCTACCACATTGGTCACAATGCTCATGGTTACTCTGAAGTAGGCAAAAGAACAGAGACCATCAAAAAACTCGAGGGACCAGTTTACGAAATAGAAAAATCTGCTCACCATTACTCAGAAATCCTCAAGAATGTTGAGGGACTAAAACAATTGAGTGGACCAGTTTATGATTGCAACCATGAAAATAAGTATTCAGAAATAATTAAACACACAGAAAAGCTTGAAAAACTGGTTGGCCCAGTTTATCAGTGCGGACACAAGAGTGGCTTTGCCGAAGTAATTCAGAATGCTGAGAAGATTAAGTCACTAAAAGGACCTGTTTATGATGTTGAACATAAAAGCACATTCAATGAAATGCTTAAAGGTGTTGATTCCATCAAAGGCCTCATGGGCCCAATCTATGATGTTGCAACGAAACACCATTTCAATGAAATATCTAAGCATGTGGATGATTTAAGAGGATTGAATGGGCCTGTCTTCAAAATAGACAGAAAGCACCATTTTGAAGAGATTCCAGACAGGATTTCAGGTATTCAAGACCTTCAAGGACCTCTGTATCAAATCCCTGACAACCAGCACCATTTCAATGAAATATTAAAGCATGTAGACAGACTTCAGAAGCTAGAAGGTCCAGTTTATCAAGTTGACTCACCTCAGCATCATTACTCTGAGATTGTGAGAAATGTAGACTCAATTAAAAACTTAACTGGTCCAGTGTATGCTTGTGACCATACCAACACATTCCAAGATATTATCAAGCACACTGAAAAGCTTGAGAAACTTGTTGGGCCTGTTTATGATGTTGACCATAAAAGTGGATTTCAGGACATTATAACTCAAGTGCAAAAAATCAAAAACCTAGCAGGACCTGTTTATGATGTTGATCATAATAGTGGTTTCAAGGAGCTTGTCAAGAGTGTTGAGAAAATAAATGCTCTCGTAGGACCAATTTATGAGGTGGAGAGCAAGCACAGCTTTAGAGAAATATTAAAGCACATTGATGAGCTTAAAAACCTTTCTGGGCCAGTGTACAAAATTGATCGGAAGCATCAATATGGTGAAGTGCCCGACAGAGTTTCTGGGAATCAAGATCTCTTTGGCCCGTTATATCACATTCCTGACAACAAGTATGACTTCCACCAGATAATCCATCATGTTGAGAAGCTAGAAAAACTTGAGGGACCTGTTTACCTGCAAAATTCCCCTCAGCATCACTATTCGGAGCTCAAAAGGAATGTTGATAGTGTGAAAAACTTGAATGGTCCTGTTTATGATGTAGATCATAAAAACACATTCACTGAGATAATAAAGCACACAGAAAAATTGGAAAAGCTTGTTGGTCCTGTTTATGACTGCGGACATAGTAGCAGCTTCCAGGATATAATTCAAAATGTGCAAAAGCTAAAGAACCTTGCTGGCCCTGTTTATGAGGTAGACCATAAAACAACTTATCAGGAAGTCATCAAAGCTGTAGACTCAATTAAAAAGCTGGTTGGCCCCATCTATGATGTTGACAGCAAACACCATTTCTCTGAAATAAAAAGTCACATTAAAGACCTTCAAGATCTCCAAGGCCCAGTATATCATATTGAAAGAAAACACCACTTTGATGAAGTTCCTGAAAGAAAGTCCGGCATTCAAGATTTACAAGGACCTCTGTACAACATTCCTGATAATATCCACCATTTCAATGAAATACTCAAACATGTTAATAAACTAGCTGACTTATCAGGTCCAGTTTATGATGTTGAAAGGGACCATCATTTCAAAGAGATCAAGCAGATTGTTAGTGGAATCAGTACCCTTCAGGGTCCAGTGTATGATGTTGAAGGAAATCATCACTTTGCTGAGATAATCAAACATGTTGATAAACTGAAGAACCTTCAAGGACCTGTCTACGATGTTGATAGTGGTCATCACTTTGCCGCAATAAGTCAAAAGGTTGAGGAACTGAAATCACTCAAAGGTCCAGTTTACCAGATAGAAAACAAGCATCAATTTAATGAGTTTGAAAAGCATGTACAGTCTTTGATGAAACTTGAAGGCCCTGTTTACGATATTGACAGGAAGCACCACTATGCTGAAATCTTAAAACATGTCTCTGAAATCAAAGATCTTCAAGGTCCAATTTACCAGATTTACAGGAAGCACAACTATGATGAATTCACACAGCCTCCAGAGTCTGTCACAGATCTCACAGGCCCTGTTTACCATGTTGATCATGACCATCATTACAAAGAAATATTCAAGCACTTAGACAGACTTCAAGATCTTCGAGGGCCTGTCTACAATCCAGTTGATATTAACCATCATTACAACCAGATTCTTAAAAGTGTTGAAACCATTCAGAATCTCACGGGGCCAGTGTATGATATTGAAAGACAACATCAGTTTAATGAAGTGAAGAAAAATGTTGAAGATTTAAAAACACTTTCTGGCCCAGTCTACCATATTGATGGTATTCACCATTTCAATGAAATAACCAAACATGTTGAGCAGTTGAAGTCATTGAAAGGACCTGTGTATGACATAGAGAGTCAACATCACTTTAAGGAAATCATGTCCCACGTTTCTCAAGTGAGAAAACTTGTGGGCCCTGTTTATGAAGTTGCTCATGATCATGGTTACAAAGAGGTATTGAACAAAGTTGACAATTTGCTGAAACTTCAAGGACCAGTGTACAATATTCAGAGAGAACATAAGTTTTCTGAAGTAGTTGCTCATGTCAATGACATTAAAGGCCTCACTGGCCCTGTTTATGATGTAAGTAATGAACACCACTTCAATGTTATTGAGAAGAATATCAAGGCTCTGAAGGATCTGGCAGGACCTGTTTATGATGTTGCAAGAGAACATCATTACGATAACATTCTTTCACACATCTCTGGTCTTAAAGACCTAAATGGGCCTGTATATGACATACAGAGAAACCATCACTTCCAAGAAATTGAAAAGCATGTGTCAGGATTAGAAAATTTGAGAGGACCTGTTTATCAGGTTATGCATGAACATTGTTTCCGAGAAGCCGGTCCCAAAGCAACAGATTTACCAAGTCTGAAGGGGCCTGTTTATAATGTTGGCCATGAACATCAGTACAAACAAATTTTAGGTCACTTAACAACGCTCAAAAATCTCCAAGGTCCAGTTTATGATATAGAAGCTGACCATCATTACCAAGAAATACAGAAGTGCCTCTCTGACTTGTCAACTCTCACTGGTCCTGTTTACCACATAGATAGAAAACATGAGTTTGCAGAAGTTGATATTGTACCATCAGATATCAAAGCACTGAAAGGACCAGTATATGAGATAGAAAGAGATCATCATTATACTGAAATCAACAAACACCTCTCAGACTTGAAACAACTGAGTGGACCAGTATATGAAATTGATAGGAAGCATCACTTTGGAGCGATTGAGCAACATGTCATAGATTTACAAAATTTGGCAGGTCCAGTTTACCATATTGAGAACAAACACAACTTTGCACCTGTGGATAGCAAAGTTTCATCAGGCTTAAAATTAGAAGGACCTGTCTATGACATCGAGAGATTGCATCATTTCAATGAAATTCAAAAGCACCTTGACCAAATGAAGAATCTGAATGGGCCTGTTTATGCTATTGAAAGTGACCATCATTTCAAAGAAATAGACAAGCACATTGCAAGTATAAAAACTTTGCAAGGACCGGTTTATTGTGTTGAGCGTGAGCATCATTATCATGAAATTGATAAGCACATAGCTGACATCAAGTCTTTGTCTGGCCCTGTTTACAAGATTGACAGAGGTCACAACTTCCAAGAAATTGAAGCTCAATTAGTTGAACTCAAATCTCTCTCAGGCCCTGTGTACAATGTTGACCATGAGCATCACTTTAATGAGCTGGAAAAGAATCTGTCTGATTTAAAGACGCTTTCTGGACCAGTTTATGATTGCAACAGGGATCACCATTTCACAGAGGCAGAGGCACACTTTTTGAACCTGAAAACTCTTACTGGGCCAGTTTATGATTGCAATCGGGAGCATAACTTCCGTCAAATTGATGGCCATTTTGCAGACCTTACAAGCTTGAGTGGACCTGTTTATGATATTGATAGGAAGCATCACTATTTGGACTTGGCTACTCATGTTAATGAGTTGAAGTCCTTGTCTGGGCCTGTTTACCAAGTGCAGAGGGATCATCATTTCAAAGAGATTGAGTCACACTTCAACAATCTTAGAACACTCTCAGGCCCCGTTTATGAAATAGACAGCAAGCACCACTTCAAAGAAATTGAAAAACACATGACATATCTAAAAGAACTGACAGGCCCAGTGTATAATATTGAAGGAAATCACCATTTCCAAGAAATTATCAAGGGAGTGAATGTGCTTAAGCAGCTACATGGCCCTGTATATCAGGTTGACCAGGAACACCATTACAATGAGATATTATCTCATGTGGATAATTTAAAGAATCTGTCGGGGCCAGTTTACAGAGTTGAAACACGGCATAGCTATCCAAGGGAAATACCAAAAGCAGTTGATACGGGCAGTTTGATGGGGCCTGTTTACGACGTTGGCAGCCGTCATTCATATGGAAAAGATTTCTCTGGCCCTTCCTTGGGAGTTGAACTTGTTGGTCCAGTTTATGTTGACAGGAGGCATAGATATGGTCATGATTATGCTAAAAAGATAGAGAAGAAAGAGCTTATTGGGCCAGTGTACCAAGTTGATACTAAACATCAGTATGGAGAGGCCATGATGGGTCCAAAGACAGATCAGGAGTCCATGGGTCCAATAAAGACTCTCCCACAACGTCACCACTTTAAGCATCCTTTGACCCAACCACATCTTAGAGATCTTCAAGGTAAGAAGGGACCAATTTATGAGGTGGGAGAAAGCCATCACTTTAGGCAGAGCGAAACCCACAGAAATGACATGTCAGCAATGGTTGGTCCTGTTTATAACAAGGTAGACCTTGTCAAGCACCACTTCTCAGATGGTTATGTTGCTCCAAATCTATCAAAGGAGCAGCAAGAAAAACAAGTTGCTCTTGTAAGCAAGTTCTTCCAAAAAGAGCAAAAGTCAGTGTCTGCCTCTTTCAAATCAGAGATGAACCAGAATCAAGAGATTCGAGTAGAGCGCCAGTCTGAGGTCCAGATTGAGGCTGCAAGAAAAGCAGGTATGGAAAGAAAGCATGAGGCTCTGAAGAGAAGAGAAGAGTTTGTGACAAAAAGAGAGCAGGTCAAATCATCCCAAGAGCTACATAGAGAAAGGGAAGAAATCATTCAACGAGAAGTCCTCAAAATCCAAGAGGAGTCCAGGGTCATGATGGAAAGATACCTTGATGAATGCAAAAGAAGGGAAGAGATGTTGAGAAAAGAAAAAGAAAGACAAGAAGATGAAGAAAGGAGGAAAGAAGAACTCATGAGGATCAGAATGGAAGAAAGAGAAAAGATGGAAAAGCATAGAAAAGAGGAGCTGAGAAGGCAAGAGGCTCTACTCAGACAAGGTAATAAGATATACTGACTTACCAATAATAATAATAGTCAATCATTATTTTTGTCCTTTTCTTAAAAAAGATCACCTGAAGCGCGAGGAAGAAGAGCGCAGAAAGCGAGACATTGCCAACAAGCAGGAAGAACAACGGCTTCTGGATCAAAGAAGGCGTCAAGAAATGGCCAAGTAAGTTGAATATTAGTTTTGAACCCCTATGGGGATACACATGTAGAGTGCAATTTCAAATGTCGTGAATATCTCCCAAAAAATAAAACTCACGTTGTTAGTATTCTGAATCTATATTATTACGGACTTCCAAATTACAATTCCTTTGTTCCAACTTCTAAAAGAGTGAAAAAGAGGAAGGGAGTGAAAGCACCAATTCTGAGTATTGAAATGTGAATTACAGAGTGGGTATAAAATTAGCAGGGACCCCATAGGTTATAGAAACCAAGCTGGACTATCAATAGATTTACGTTACAACTTATAAATCTGTATTGCCAAAAGCTTAAAGAGTCAGAGCTCCTAAGTGCAACTTTTGCAAATTAATCTCAAACACATCCTTATTCTATGCTATTATTATAAACTAAGGCGTCAAGAAGAACAGAGTGTTGTCGATTCACGAAATAAAGAGGAAGAGCAAAGGCGTGCAGAACAACGAAGGATTGAAGATGAAAGAAGACAGAGGGAGCTGGAGAGGTTGGAGAACCTCAGAAACCAGGTATATTCAATATGAAAAAGTTAAGCCTGAAAATTCACAGTTAAATTTTGCTTGCCTACCCTGCTGCCCCGCTCTGCGGTGCGTATGGTATGGTTAGTATTTTGATTTGTTTCCTAAATAAAATTATAAAAAGAGTTCCAACATCCTGATACTAATATGAAATGTTATTTACAGGTCATGAGGCAGCAAGCCAGCAACCAAAAACAGTTTTCACAGTCTTCAGAGTTAAAGTATTACTCGAATACAGACAGTCGTCCTGGAGATGTTCATGGTTTTGGGTTTGGCAATGTTCAAACTGGTCAAGTGAGCTTAAGGAAAATTTCTTTCCTTACAAGGTAGAGGACATGATATTTTTTATAATGGCAAAATATAGCATACTTTACAACTTTTCAGGGCATCCTCAGTTGGTCGTTATGACGATCGTGAAGGATTAAATCCTGAAGTTAAACCCTCAGGAGCTAGTGCAAGGTCCAGTCCAGCTCCACCTGTTTTCAGACCTCAAATAAAAGGTAACTTATTTGTAACAATCTCTGTGATAAGTATTGTAGTCTGGAGTGTGATACACATATGTGAACGAGTAGCAAAAACACGGTGATGACATTCGAAATTAAGAAAGGAATAAATATAGAGCTGTTTATTGATGGAATGGCAGTCCTTTACAAAGGAGGAGCACAGATCAATATTGTGACCAACAGAAATGGCCAAAGGGAATGAACGTCTTTAGTTGGTGCTTATAGAGGGATACGTTGTATCATGTATAAAGAACATTTGCTCATAAAGTGTCATGAATGAAAGGAAGCTTTCTGAAATACCTTGAAATGACTTTTAAGGTAAATGAGAATGAATTGAAGATTAATCAACGATATATGAAATATGGAACGCTATGAAAGTAGACCGCATGATATGATAGTTGATCTCGATATGGAAAGCCGTATTTGAAATCATAATTTTTTTAGCTGGAATCCAACAACAATCTCAATCGGTCCATGTTGTGAGTGATGTTTCCAAAGTGGAAAGTTCAGGGTCCTTTCAGTGGTCCCAGGTACTTCAAAATTAGTTTTTTTTATCAGCGGCCCTCGATGGGTTACTTTCCAGATGGATTTTACATCCAGCTTTTTGGGATGAAATTTGCCATGAATTGAAAAAATATTTTTTTAAGGAATCCACAACATCTTTGGCAAAAACAGATTTTGCTGCCAAAACAGCCCCATTGACCACAGGACTAACCAGGTATAAAATAATTTGAAAACTCGAGTTTTATAAATTGCTTCTTTTGGTACAAAATTGTAGAGAACTTATGAAAATTTTCAATATCTATTTTGACCAAGGAATCCATGATGTTTTTCATAATAAAATAAGAGTCTGACTAGATACAAACTTATTTTTGACATATGCCTTGCAAGTCTTTGCTCATTTTAAGGTACATCTATTGATGATACCATGTCAAACTGGCTAATAATCTTTCGTATAACAGACATTTCGCCTACAACGGTTTGCCTTATGCTGTTTTGCTTACTATGTCAGCTGACCAAATAGTCAATTCGACTACTGCAATTTTGCCTAATGCCTGGTTGCCTAATCAGCCTTTAACCAAAATGCCATTTATTGCCAACCTAACCTAACCTAACCTGACCCAACCAACACCCGAAGGCATGTTCCCCCCCCCAACCCTGCAGGTTAGGTAGGGGTAAACTGACATAGTAGGTGAACTGTTCATTAGACAAACAGAAGTAAGGCGAACTGACGTAGTAGACAAACAGACATAAGGTGAACCGACATTCGGCAAACTGTCATTCACAAATCAATGTTTTCCCTCTAATTATTGTATTTAGAGGGGATTACTCTGGGTGCAAGGCAATCCCCAGTTTGCAGGGATGGTACCCTGGCGTTTAATTCTCCAGACCACTCTGACTCCCCAGACTACTCTTAGGGTACTTAGAGTACTATAACAACTCCTTTACTTTATACTCATGTTCTTTTGATCAGGATCCCCATAGTTAAGTTGCGAAGCATCAGGTTGAAGACCAAGGCGTCATGGACTTGAAAATCTGCACTTTCATTTTTAAAGCTACCAATCCAGGCAGCAGCTCACCCCCAGTTGCCATGAAAGCAGACCAAATCTAAAATAAATAAGTTTAAAGCCATAAAAAGCATCCAAAAAACTTAGTTGCGCAAGTCGCCATTCAGTGAAATTGTTAGAGCATAAAGCACCGTGAGTGCAAATATACATTGTCATTCCCAATAAAATATGAGCCCAATTAGTCTTTATCAATTAAGGTCCTAGTGATCTAACAAAAACCAAGGAGTCATAGCTTTGAATCTCAATGCATCTCTTAGCCAAGACCTGACCCAGGAATCCTTTGCCCCCAAGTTGCCAAAAAGGTGCGCTTAAAAATTAAGAAAAAAAGTTTACGCATATAAAAAGCAACTGAAAAGCTTAGTTGTGCTTGTCGCTTATCAGTGCAGTTGGTCAAGCATAAAGCACCATGATGACGAATAAAAATATGTTTCAGAACCCGAACATCAAGGTCAGAATCCAGATCCATTTCATCACCCACATCATTTGTTCAGAGCTCTTCCCTGACCTCAGGCCAAACAATGACCTCATCAAGTGCAATGACAGGAACTCAAATGAGCTTTGGCCAACTATCAGGTGTTCAGGTGGATTCTTCACAGTTTACAGGCATGCAAATGTCTGGCTCACAAGTTTCTATGAAGCAAATGTCAGCAGCAAACTCATTCTCTGCTACCCAGTCTTCCTCATCCCAATCCATGTCATCCTCAACAATCCAAAAGTCTTCATCAAGCTTGACAACATCAACATTAGCAAAGAAGCAAATCTCATTTGCCCAGTAAATTTGATGTTATTTTTTTGACTAAAAAATGCTTTGAATTCCCTCATAAAGATGACATTTTGTCCTATTGCTCAATTCAGATTAAATGTTTTTAATTTGTTCTTGGAAATTTACTAATAAATTACACTAACAATATATAATGCATGAATTAAGATTAACAAATAACCAACTGAATCATAATTATCAAAATGATGCAAAAATATAGATTTAAACTTGATCTTCTTTATTTATTCATCAGGGCTTGACTGGATCAATTTTTTTGGTTATTTTAGGAAAGTATTAAATGATGTAGATAGCCCACACGGATTTGAGAACTTAGTTTTAAGGCTATGGTATTTTAACATTTTTGAACACGCAACCTTTCTATCCCCTGATCAGCGTGCTCCTGTTTCACATGTCCATAAAAAGGCTCGCTTGCCTTAACAATGTTAACTATTGTTATTTCTCTTTGTGCTTCAACGAAAGTCACCAAAGTAGATAATTAGATTTAGACTTAAGTTTTATTTTAGTACTGTAAGAAAAGATAAAGTATTTACAAATCCCAATAAACGTATTATGAACATTTGTTTCAACATTCTTTTATTTTTGTAAAAGAAGTTCTTAAGATTGGGTCATGATGTAAGAGTTATGACCGACATCCCTATTTCATCTTGGCAACTCTATACTCGCAATCAGAGATAGTTTATACTGGAAAACTGGAATTCTCTCTTCGAGACGTATGTTAGCACATAAAATATTGGATATACTTTTATTACTTTTGTGATGACTCAACAAATAAAACAAGAAATTAAGGAATGTCAAGCCAGGTTGGGGTAAATCACAATGCAATTATTTTTAAGTGACAGAGTTGTGATATTCTGGTGGTCTTGTTTTCCCCTTGTAAGAAAAAGTGTATTTTGTTAGATTTTTTATTACCAAAACCTTTTTGTTGATTGACAACTTTTGGGAATACGTCTTTTTGCCATATTCCAGTTCGCCATATACCAACTCGCCATATGTCGATTCGCCATACAACGAGCGCGCGCGCCTTGTTAGCCCCGCAGGGTTAGGTTAGCATACGCGCGCGCGCTCATTAGGTTAGGTTAGGTTAGCAATGTTAGCGTGCGCGCTTGTCGTATGGCAAATTGGCATATGGCGAACTGGCTCATATGGCAAACCGACTATGGCAAATCGGCATATTGCAAACTGGAATATGGCGAAACGACGTCGTATCACAACTTTAACTGGTAGTATCCTTTTAATAATACCCCCAATTCTTCCCTTCGAATACTAGCCACATTTCTTTCAATGCTTTGGTAAATATGGATACAACTGTGACCGCCAGAACTTCTGGACCACTATAATTTTTGATCCATATTCAATGTAATTAAATCCACCTCTTCCTCAAATAAACAGTTAAAGAGTCATTGGTCGTATTTCTTGACATTTAAATCTACTCACCTTAATTTGCAAAAGTTATTTCAAGACGATATTATGTGAAGTCGCCGAATCCGAACATGCGAATCCCAACTCATCAAATCACAACTCGTCGAACGAATGAACTAGTTGAACTGGCAAACTCCTTTAATCACAACTTGTCTTTGAATGGACGAACTTGTGGAATCACAACTCGTCGAACGAACAAACTTAAATAATTTTTTAAATGCACAAAAACATCCAGATTTCAATGAACAATCATTTATTAAGTTCTTTTGGCTACTTTTTCACCACTATAATTTTTAATAAGCAACTTCAGATATAACCAATAAATACAAACTGTTTATAAAGATGACCAAATTCAACAATTGAGTAGCAATTCTTAGAATTGATAAACTTAAGAATGTGGAAATAAGGTTTGAAAATGGAAAAGAAAGCTGGTCATATTTATTAAAGTAATTTATTATTGAAAAAAGTCTTCAAATTTTTGTGTTCTAAGTAAATTTTAAATGCTTTTTAAAGGATCTTTTTAAAATCTCTTTTTAAGTGGGAACTAAAAAAGAAATGCTTCTAAAAATATCACAGTTGGCATAACAGTGTAAAGAAAGCAATTTTAGCTACAAAATGTCAAAAAGATAGCTTCATTATTACAAATAGTCCATTAATTGAGTGTTTATTATTTACAATTTTCATTTGTGCACAGTTGATGAATTCATGCAAAAATCAAACATTTTGTGTCTCTATAACTTTGGGCTTTCTTTTATCTGGATAAATTATTTTGAAGTGCATAGAAAAGAAATTGGATCCAAAAACTTTGAAGCCACTCCAAACCCAACAAAGCAATTGAAATGAAGGGGCTATTTGAGTAATAAAAGTTTAAGTTTTTCAGCATGGATTCTTAAAAAAATCAACATTGTATATTCATTCTGTAAACTTTTTATATAATGTATTTTTTCTCTGGTTGCTTATCTCTCCATAAAGCAATATTAATCTTTGGCAGGTACCCTGATTTGGATTTGTTCAAAAAATAACCAAATATTAATGGTTGGAGTTGGAGTTGTATTTTAAACAAATCAAGTAGTGATTGGGTTTTTATTAAAATAAACAAATACTTATAGCAAACATCTTAATTCAAATTTTCAATCCATTATTATGAGTTTCTGTAGTAAATTTAAAGCTTTTTCAATAACCTAACCAATTGAAGTTTAACTGTAATAAAAACTACAAAGAGTGACTCCTATGTCCTAACTTGATAACAGTTGTCTAAACCCAAGTTCCTATCTAGTTCATAAAACTATATCATTAATCATTAAACGTGTTGAGTATTTGTCATACAGGTTCGTAGTTTTCTTAAACAAATCCAAAATACGAGTTCTAATGGGTACTAAACAAATATCCTCTCACCTGAAGCTACATAGACTTCTATTACTTGGATTTGTTTACCTGTAAATATTTGCTTATTAAACTGGTAAAACAGATACCTGCCAAAGATTAGGTTTGGTGATGATGTTTGTTATGAGAGTCTAATTTTGTATAACATTACACGTAAAAAGTATTGAGCCCTTTCGATTTTCATCCATGGGGTTATAGCGAATGAATGCTATTTGTCGTATGTATAGTTTGTATGTTCCCCTGTGTCTATCATTGCAGGTTTTGTTGGAAAGACTCCATCGATGCTTTCGATTACACTTACTTTCTTGAGACAACCCTGGTGTTATAGTATTCGCGAGGCAGTAATAAAGCGGATTCTGAACTGAAAGGTTGTTTCATTTGGTGCAATTCATTTACAATAAATGTTTTCTTGTAGCATTTTTTAAAGTTTTAAGGTTGAAACTTGAAGCAAGTTGAGGTAAAAGTATTGGTTCCTAACACTCTTGCTTGTTGGATTTAAGTTGAAACAAGTACTTGGGAGGTATTTCATTTGATAAAATCAATAAAGAAATAGTGTAAGCTTAGTAAAATCACAGAAAAAAGATGCTTTGACAGTTGGTGATATAAGTTGGAATCTTCATGATTCCCATTGTTTCTTCCTAGAATTTGTGCCTAAGCAAGCCCTTGGTGCATTGAAGGATCTAATGGTTTAATTTGTGGGTCATTAAAGTGTTCGATATCTGGATGGAGCTTGGTAAGCATGAAATAGGCAACTTCTGGATTGTTCCAATAAGCTGTGTGTGATGTGATGGCTGCAATGTAGGTATTGCCAGTCTCTTTAAGAATATAGTCCATCCTATAGGCCAGCCTTTGTCCATCTGGCAGTTTAACATCTTGATGAGGCGGTGAGTAATAGCTTGAGGGCCCATTATTTGCCATTGTGCTGTGAAGTTAAGAAAAGTATATTATACTATATTGCAAAAATCTTGTTTTTATAGGCATTCAATTAATGATTATAATAATTTTCTGATATATAGACCCATCTGATGTTAATACGCAATCAACATAAGAGTCTGGCCTTAAACATAGAATTTTATCAATAGTCGCGTCAGATGACTAATACCCTGTAAGAGGGTGCCTACTTAAATATTTTCCCATGCGAAGTTGAAAAATTGCTTGCATGACTGAGGATTCAACCTATATGCTTAGATCTTGGTTCACAGTCAAGTGCCTATGACTTCTCGGCCATGGCCATTAAGACCGAAGAAGAGCTTTAAATGAGGGTGGTGCCACCAGGGTATGAGAAGGAGGAGTTCTAGCCTGACGGGAAAAGCAAAAACTCCATAAGGGAGGCGTGATGGTCCCAGTTCAAGCTATTTAATGTACACCTCTTGATAGTATAGTTTTCCGTTTTATTCTTTGGGATTCTTTTTAGCTGTTTCAAGAAACTCTCTCTTTCAAGGGCTCTTAGGCTACAGTCCATTTGATCTTGAATTTTCTGCCTCAAGAGAGACTAGCGTCATTATTGATATAATTATTGAGAGTCGGCTATGAAATAGAACTTATTGAAAACACACGTGACTTTTATCTTTGATGGACCGTTTTACAATAGGCTGTTGAGGCTGTGACAAGAGATATAGTTTACAATTTGCTCAGGTATGTTGTTGTTTACCTTTTAAGTCTTATTAGTCATCTGACATATTTAATCATGCAGTCTTATGAAACAACTAGCTGAGGGTAACTGGTATTGCCCGGGTTAATTTTGAGGCCTTACAAATATTTTCAAAAAATACCAGGTACTAGTGATGGGTCCGGGTCAAAAGTTTTTGACCCGGGTCGGGTCGGGTCAATTTTTTGTGGCTCGGGTCGGGTTGGGTCGGGTCAGCCATTTATGGTTTTGGTTAG
>Ga0194133_10005620_pt1 | contig 15880 bp, 12 predicted proteins | sample TA2KigOf40mmetaG_FD_155448 | JGI IMG/M metagenome (GOLD analysis project Ga0194133, IMG submission 155448) | Freshwater microbial communities from Lake Tanganyika, Tanzania - TA2015055 Kigoma Offshore 40m | ecosystem: Environmental > Aquatic > Freshwater > Lake | place: Tanzania: Lake...
TATCAATCAATTCTCCAGTATCAGAGTCTACTAATATTAAGTCTGGTGCTGAAGTATAATTTTGACCACCATTTAAGATAGTTATGGAATCAATAGTATTTGCCGAGGAAATATAAACAGACTGTGGAATAGTTGCAGTTGGTCTTAAAGTCTTATCTGATGCGTATTCAAACCCTTCATTTATAATCCTACTTTGTGTAATCTTACCAATAGTATCAGATGATGGAATAATAAATGCACCTTCACCATTTACAGAGTTGGATCCAGTAAAACGAGGTAGTGCTTTATAACCATAACCACCTGAAATAAGATTTACTTTACTAATACCACCACTTGCATTAGTAGAATTAGTAGTGTACTCTAATACATCACAATCGCTATTTTGATATGAAAGTCTTTCTGGTGTATTTTTAAGAGAAATTGTAAAAGTTGTATTTGCTACACCAATTACATTATAATCTCCAGTATATTTACTGTCTACAAAAGTTATTTCAGAATAATTAACAACATCAGAGTCTGCAGTACTGATATATCCAGATTTCTCTAAATTATAGTAGAGTTTTTCGGGTACAGAATCAGTATAGTTGAAAGTTAATGAAGCATTAGTAGACACACCTACAGTACCAACTCCAGAAATAGAAAGGGATGTAGTAGTTGCAACAGAAACAAATTCCTTACTAAAATCTCTATCATAGTAAATTTTTAAATTATAACCAGATAGTGAAGAATCTGATAGATCAAAGGCAAGATTATTATTTTTAATTACTTCAATTTGTGGATTAATAGGATAAATGACTTGGTTTGATCCTCCAGTAAATGCAACTGAAACGGCATTTACTGGATACTCAGTCACATCTTTATATGTTTGGCCTAATTTAAATTTATTATTGTCAACTCTATGAACATAATATTCTCCATCATTTAATGGAATAAATGAACTTGTATTGCTTTCATATAAAATTTTATCTCCAGTTTGTAATCCATGATTTGTAATTTGGAAATAACTTTCAAGATTTCCTGGACCATAATATCCACCTAATCCAAGTCCTGGAGTAGTAGCAAATCTTAAAATTAATAACCCATCATTGAATGGCGCAACAACTCCACTACCATCTACATCATAACAAGAAGTAAAAGGTGCAGTTCCAATTGTGCTACCAATTCCTACACCACCAGTTACAGAACTAATATATGATCTAATTGCAGTTGCTGTTGTTCTTGTTGCATCTTCTGGGAAAGTAATACCTGTTGTTAAGGCAGCACCAGCAAAAGCAGATCCAAACATTTCCCTTATAATTAATGTTCCATCGACAGAACTAACTATACCATCACCATCTACATCAAAATTATTATAGTTGTCCCAGATATAATCATAAATTTGCTGAGCATTTCTTGTTGCTGAAAGTGATATTACTTTATCAATCCATTCAATTGCAATTTCAGAATCTACATTTGGTTGTCTAGTTGCCGAATCATAATAAATTGAAGATGGAAACACACTTTCTGATCCAAATCCAATCGGATTAATTACTAATTTTCCATATTCTGTATTGTATAATACTTTTATAGAAGATGACGTTCCAATACCTACAGATAAATCTGGTTTAACTGACAATGTTACTTTATCGCCAACCAATAAACTATGAGATGTTGAAACAGAAACCACTGTGTTTATTTTGTTAATATCTGCAGTAACTTGAGTAAAGTTTGATTCAATCGAATATTGATAATTATCATTTGCAGAAGACCAACTGGTATTCCTAAAGAATAACCCATTAGTGCTTGTAGTTAATCCAACATTAGTTACGATACCAATATAATCCTTAGATTTATTAATTGCATATAATGTCTCAGAGTTTCCATCTAAGATGTTAAAAGAGGCACTTGTGGAAGTATTTGAAACAGAAATAGGATCTCCACCAGTTGGTTTTCTAAAAATTAACTGTTGTCCAGTGGTAAATGGATGATTAGGTAAGAAAATACTCTGAGTTGGAATAAAAACGTTATAAGTTGTGATTCCAATATTATAATTTACATTTATACCAGTTCCTACTGTTGTTCCAATTCCTACGGATTTTGTAGGATTGTAATATACCTTATTGTTTACTTTAGATTCAAAATAATCTGTAGATTTATTTGCAGTAAATGAATCTGGAAGGAAGTAAACTGGAGTTGTCTGAGTATGTATTCCACCGCTAGTATCTCTACTTACTCTAACAATGCCAAAATTATTGTAAATATTAAGAACTGAGAAAATCTCATTATCAATTTTAAAACTACTTCCAATTGAAATGTTGTCTGGAATAGATGTTAAATAAACATCCGTAACTATTCCTGTTGAGGCATATGTAGGAATTTGCTTATCTAATATTGTAGAGTAAGTTGTTAATCCAATTTGATATGATCCATTAAGATTAGAAAGTTCTACAGGAAATCCAGATATATTAACATTATCTCTATTTAAAAATTCATGATATGGTGAAACATAAACCCTAATAGTGCTTCCATTTACCCAAGTAACTAGAGAGTCATTGTAAGATTGAATAGATGTATTAATTTCATTTATTTGTTTTCCTGTTACTTTAGATACTTTTGCAAATATTCCTCCACCCTCAGTATTACTTTCATCAAATGTTATCTGGTCATTTACTTTATAATCTGATCCAGAATTTATAATTTGTAATGAAGAAACACTACCTGAAGAAACTGATTCAATCAGTGTTTTTTGTTCTATAATTTCATTTGACTCTACAATAAAATCATTGTCTGCATATTCATCATTTACTTTATATGGATATGTATTTCTAATTAAAGATGAATTATTAAAATCAAAAGTTTGGTCTAATTCTATATTTTCTTCAATATATGGAGATCTATACTCATTTCCGATGAAGTATGGAAACTTGCCAACTATATTTTCATCATCGTTAGTTTCAACAGTTGCAAAATATGCATAAACTCCCTCTGGAAAATCTTTAGTCTTTCCAAATCTTCCGTTATATTGGTCTAAATCTCCACTATTTGTAAACTTATAATCCTCAACAAAATAACCAACAGGAAAAATGGAAGTGGATGGGCGATTTTCGATATTTGCTTGAGTATATCCAGGTTCTAATTTTTTAACAAGTCTAGTATCATCTGGATCAGAGTATCCATATGACCCATAGATTGGATTTCCATCATATGCCCACCCAATAATGTCAGAGTGGGATGCAGTTCCGCCACCATCTTTAATATTATTTTTTATATCCCCAGAATAACCAACAACAGCATATTCTAAATTATTGTTAGTCTCAACTAATATTTCATTTGCAGGATCCCTATAACTTTCCTTCTGAATTCCATACTTATATGAATTATTCAGAGTTAGAGATCTAATATTAGATTCAAATACTGCATTTTTACCTGCAGAAATAGCACGAACTACTGTGTTTGTGTCAGTATATCCTGCTCCAGGGTTAACAATGATAACATCTATAATTTTATTGTTAGAAACTACTGGTCTAAGATTTGCCCCAATACCACTACCAGAAACAACTAAATCTGGTGTAGAATAATAATCTTGTCCACCATATAAGACTGACACATCAACGATTCTGCCATTCTCAATCACAGGTTTAAACTGCGATTCTTTTCCATTTTTTACGATGATTTGAGGTCTTTGGTGAGTATTTAAAATTAGAGATCCATAATCAGATCCTTTATCATAAACATAAACTTGGTCAATATTTCCTCTAATTATTGGAGTTGCTGTAATAGATCCTCTAACTTGAGTACTTCCCAATCCAACAGATGTATATTCAACTGATAAAGCAATGTCGGGATAATTAAAAATCTGATAACCAGATCCAGTTGTTGAAAACTTTACATAGTTTTTTCTTTGATAATTTGAAGTTTCCGTTCCATCAGTTCCAGCATAGCAAAGTCTAAAAGTGTCAGAATCTAATTTTATGATTTGATATTTTACTGAAGTTGATAAACCAGTTATTCCAGATGTTTCATAATTGTAGGTTACAATTTCTCCATTTGAAAATCCATGATTTTCAAATTCTACTGTATGATTATAAGTAGATATTCCAGTAGGACTTACTCTTAACTTTCTATTTGTATATCCACTTCCACCATTAATTACTTTTATTTCAGATAGTTTATTCTTTACTTCAGTTTTAAACTTTTGAATTCCAAAATTTCCAATTGTCGTAAATCCAACAGTATTAATTCCAGCAGAATAATCTGATAGACTCTGGTAAATTTCAATAGTTTTATCATTGATTACCTTAGAATAATAAGTTGCACCATTTACAAGGGTTTTAGATTGATCTAAATCTGATCCACCAAAAGTGCCAATTCCAATAGGACTGGAATTATTACTATTATAAACAATAGGTTGTCCGTTTATTAAATTATGATTTTTTATAAATGCAATTCTTTCATTAACAAAATCTAAACCTCCACCACTAGAAAGTGGTCTAGCGTCAAATTCAATTTCTCTAACATATTTCTCTATAATAGGTTGAAAACTTGCACCAGATCCATTACCACCTGTAAGTGCTACAGAAACTACGACATCTACATCAAAATCTTGAGGATCTACAAATATTTTTTCAACAGATCCTTTAACTACAGGTTGTATAAGAGCATTACCAGTTGATAAAGTCAGTAAAGGTGGATTTATAACATCATATCCATTTCCACCACTTAATACATTAACATTATCTAAAGGTCCATAGTAAATCTTATCTTGAGTTTTATAACTATAAATTTCAACGCCATTTTTTAATAGTCCAATAGGACCAGGAACAGTTTCATATTTTTTGTTATCACCAATTGTCTGATTTAACTTAAATTTTCTAAGAATTTTTTGTGGAGAAATTGTCTTAGATTTTTGTGAATATAGTACAAATCTATGTGTTCCTGTTACAACACCATTTGATAATTTTCCAAAAGAAACATAATCATCAGACCCTATAGTAGATTTACTGAGATATAACCTAATTCTTGTATTGCCAATATTTGGATCAATATTAGATAATACCTCGACATAGTAAGGTCCTTCTACTAAACCTTCTATAAAATTATTGTTTTGGGTATAATAATATACTTTATCTCCAGTTATAAACGAAACTGGATTTTGAATACCAAAATCAATTACACTATAATCTTCATTATCACTTTTTACTAATAAACTATCTACAGTATACTCAAAAATGTTAGTTTGAATTGGATATGATGGAATGGAATTTGAAGCAATATATAAATTTTCAGAGTCTTCATCATATAGATTTTGCACATCAGCAGTTATTTTATCATTTCCAAACTGAATTGGTACAATAGTAGATGATGCCTTTTTAACTTTTCTTCTGATATCATATTTTACATTTGGATTTAATGAAGAAGTGCTTACATCAACCGTCAGTTCATTTCCTGAGATTGATACTACGTTAACATTTTCAAAACCTGAAACTACAGTTTCAGTATTTTTTTGCAAAACTTCAATTGTATCATCAATTGCTAAACTTGTATTATCAATTGAAGACTTTGTTGTAATAGTATTAGAAGTGAAAGAATCTATTTGATATCTAGAACTGGTATTATAAATCCATGTATTTGCAAAAATTTGATTTATTTCATCACCTTTGGATATAATTTTTCCAAGATTTTGTGGATATATTTTTTCACCTTCTAAGAAACTATATGAATCTGAATCAATGACAACATTGGATAATACACCTGTGATTATAAATTCTACTTTTCTTGTAACATCTCCATCCTCATAACCATAGTAAGTATCATTAGATATGATAGTAGAAGTTTTATCAATATCAATTGATTGGGTAGAGTTTGTGTAACAACCCAAAAATTGATTAATAGTTTTTTCAGAATAGAATATTTCATTACCATTATAAAAAATACTTCCAGATTCTGCAAATCCTACAGTAGAATCTACAGTAATTACTGTTTCAATATTACTTAAAGTGACATTTTCAATTACTTTAGTATTTGGTGTTATGGAAAAAGTGCCAGTAACATTTGGATAGGTGTCATCATATCCAATAAAGAAATTGAGTTTGTAGTATGTTTTTCCCTTTCTAGTAATTGTTTCTACTTCAGAAACAGATGCACTTGTATTTTCATCAGTAGACTTCCTGATTGTTTGTCCAGATAACTTAGTGGGGTCTCCAGAAATTACATCAACTACAGCAACATCTCTCCTTATAAATCTAGCATCAGAAGGTTTGATTAAAAATTTCTCTAGGTCTACTACAGTTGGGGTTTCTCCAAATAAAACATTAAATAAAATTCTAAAGGATTCTGCAGTTCCTTTTGATTCATAAAGAGATCTTGCCTCTTTTATAAAGTTTCCAACATTTAAATTTGCAGTAAAATCTACTCCCTCTAATCCCGGAGTTAAACTAAATTTAATTTTTTTGTAAAATTCTTGTAAAAATAATGAACTTAAATTTTCAATAGACGCACCAACAGAATGAGATACTGCTGAAGACTCAGTAAAAACTAATTCTTCATATTGAAGATCTTTATGGTAATTTGTAATTCCACTAAATCCTCTAATACACCCAGTAAAAGAAGTTTCAGTAGATCCTGTATATGTTATTATCTCATCATCAATTTTCAATAACCCATATTGAGAGGGAAAACCCTTAGTGCTACTCACTTCTATAATAGTACTACTACTTGTTATAGAGTTATTAAGAGTTATACTACCAACTATAACCTCCGGAATAAGACTATCGAGGTTTATATACTGATCTAAATTTTCAACAATATCTGTTGGGCCACCCTGATATTCTTGAGAAATATAATACTGCTTTAAAAATTCAGATGCTTTAGGATTTTCATCTAAAATAAATTCTGGTAATTGACTATCAATTATTTGCTGTACTTTTACTCTTGACTCGAAACCATTCTGTACCATATTATGACCTCGTTAAACTCCCATTTGAATAACTTGAGCGATAAGAATTTTTTGTGAAGACAACACCAGAAATATCCTCACCAGATGAAATAGTATCTTTTACCATATTTATTTGACTTTTTGAGATGTCAAAAGAGATATAAAGATCTTTTAATCCTACAACATCATTTGATTCTGGATATGCTTGTATTTCAATGATATCGTTATCAAGTGAAGTTGATGTAATAGTAACTGTATTAATAGTTATTTCTCCAGTTTCATAATTAACCACCCCAGCAGACTGAACAATAACAAACGGTTGCAAAGAAGTATTGGACTGTGTTTGTGCAGAAACTTCCGTTGAAGGTTTTACGATTGCAATAACTCCAGTTTTTCCATCAGAATTTGGAACATCGCTAAAATAAACAACATCTGGTTCATTTTGTATTCTAAATCCTGATGATTTAATATTATAACCATATTGATTTACATGAAATTGATTGCCAAAACAAATTTCATATTGTGCTTGTTGATTTACAAGTGCTTTTAAATCTCTCCGTATTCTAACTTTGGTAATATTTGATGTAATTGCATTATCGGTATTATCAATAACTTGTAAGATTTTACTATATTTGAATCTTCCGCCAAATTTATTCAAATCAACAGACTCGGAATATTTTGTAAGTGAATTATTTACTCTTGTTTTTAAATTAGAAGAACTTGCTACTTGACTTTCATTGTAGTAAATGTAAGATTCAATTTCAACATAAAGAATCTTGAGATCTATAATTTTTGCATTGATTCCAGAAACACTATATTGCCTTAATTTTGAAAGTATATTTTCCTTGTCAAAATCTGAAACAAAAGTGCCATTCTTAGGTTTAATACTGATTAAAACTGTTCCAAATTGAGGTGGTGTCAATTCTTCTCCACCAATAACTGAAACTGATTCAGCATTTCCATAAATTTTAGATTTTATAATTGTTTCATAGTCACTTGCAGTTACTGCCCTATATTGAGAAGCATATAATCTCGGTGCAAAATAACGAACAGAGTCTATACTTTCAATATCCGATCCATTTTGTGATTTTTGATTTGTAGTAACTGTGATTGTTTGTGAAATTACATTATTATCATCAGCATCTCTTAAAGAACCTGCAAAAGAGAATGTTTCTACTCCATTTCCATCTTTTCCACTTGTTATAATATAATTAGTGGTTATAATTGCTCCATTTTCAAGTTTTTGACCAAAAAATCCATCACCAAAGAGTAATTGATATTTTTCGTCTTGAACTTCTTGAATTAAGAATACTTGAGAAGTTGAGTTAACTTCAAAAATATTATCAACTAAAGAATACTTTATTCCGAGTCCACTATCACTCGAACCTTTTACATAAACTCTAATTGTAGAACTATCAATAAAAGAGTTATCAAGTATAAATCTTTGATCTAAGGAAGTATTTACAGTAAATCTTTTGGTAAGAAAGGTTCCTTCTTTGATTGATATATTACTAAATGTTGCTACACCATTTACTACTGGAACTGTGACATTCTCCGGAATTGAAAAAACATAAGAGGTTCCTTTTACAGATCCAGTACATACCAAACCCGCCTGTAAGGTCACTGTAGGGGTATAAACGGGTGTATTGTCCTGTAGGAAGTCATTAGGTTCTACATTTACTGTAAACGATACAGTAGCAGTTGCAGAGTTTCTAGAGTAAGGTACATATCCAATATTTCTTGCAAGAGACACTACATTTTCTCTCACTGTCGCAGAGTCCAAAAAGGACTCATTTATGACCATGTTAGAATTAAATGCTGTAATATATGTGTTATACGCTAGAGTATCAATTAAAACAGAAAAATTAGACCCTTCAAAGTCAAAATCCGTGAATGTAGAGTTAGCACGGAGATAATCTTTGATAGAGGTCTTTATCTGATCGAAATCTAGATTTGTAAATTTAGTAAAAGGCATTTTATCTTGTTGCCTCTAGTATGAATGAAAACTGTTGTGCTGGTATTTCTTGTCCAATAATATCAAATGTAATAGTCACTTCAAATTCATTAAGATCTGGTATAGGATCAACTTGAACAATTACATTTGTTACTCTTTGTTCATAATTATTAATTACTTCAATAATTTGATCTTCAATCGTAGAAGCAGTTGCATAATCAACAAAATCAAATAAACTGCTTCTTACGTTTGATCCAAGTGTAGGGTTAAAAAACCTTTCAGTTGGAATTGTTTCGACTAAATTACGAACTGAGCGAATAATTGCACGTTCATTTGTTAAAACAGATAGATCTTTAGTCACAGGATGTGGGTCAAAAGATAAACTAATATCCTTAAAAGATCTGGATATCCTAGTGACTGCCATTTTTAGATAAATTCTTTACTTATTTATGATGATTTCCAAGATGTTCCATATGTTGGTTCAGTTCCATAGTCCCAATCATCATAATCATCATCATTACGAATTCTTTCATGTAATTCTTGTTGTTTTTTTAAGTCATGACGAGGTGCAAGATCGTGCATAACTTCTTGAATAACTCTTTTTTGAGGTTGGGATTGGTAATCAGTGATAAGATGTGTAGTTCCCCACATCGATTTCATGTATTCCCAATCTCTATCAACGGGTAAATTTGACATTTTAGATCCTGTTTTAGTGAATAAAACAGAACTTTTATAAAGGAGGTTGCTATCTCCTTATTTGTATTTAACGATCTATTTCTCTAATATTATAATTGTCTGAATTTAAGTATTTTAAGAGTTCTAAAGCAATTAATTTTGGATTTCCATCCCCACAAGTATAAACATCAACTGCTAAACACCCATTTTCTGGCCAAGTATGACACGAAACATGACTTTCTGCGAGTGCAATGACCACTGTACACCCTTGAGGAATAAAACAATGTGAAAATACATTCAAAATTGTCATTTTTGCACGATTTATGCCTCTAATCATGGCATCTTGAAGTAATTTAGCATTGTTAATCACTTCAAAATCAACATCATACACCTCTAGGAGCAGGTGTTTACCCATTGAGTACTGTTCCAATTCAGTTTTGTGTAAAAAGTTATTTATTTTACCCAAAATCCTTTCCTATAATAATCAACATCTTCAATAAAAGACATATTTTCTACTTTTTCATTGTCCCATACTGGTATTGCCAATGTATTGTTGTATCTAAAGTCTGGATTTTGGCGAAAATGAACCTCAATCAGTCTTCCACCAATAAATTCACAATTAATGTACTCATAATCACCTTTTAAATCATTCAAAATTTCTGGAAATTGAACATCCAGGTCAATTTTTTCCCATTTTTTCCATTTATAGTAAGGGTCATCATCATCACGAGTTCCAAGAACAACTAATTCTGACTTCTTTTCTTTAAAGTCTACACTTAAATGAGCACCTTCAAAGATTTCACACCAAAATTCTGCTGGATGAATGTGATCAGTGTGCTTATATAACCATTCTTTACGGGCAAATCGTCCCATTCCAAGTAAATTAAAGGATGGACGAACAATATAAAAGTCGGGTTTAGGAACTGTAGTCCCAATAGGACCACAAGTATAACCTAAAACCCGACTTAAAAATAGTTTATTATAAACCCAGAGGTCTGATGGATGTATTTGATTCCATTCATCATTACCATCTAGGTGATACATTATCCTTTACCTTGACCCCTATACTTCTTACGTGCTTTATTACGAGAAGACGAAGCATACTTAGTACCCCCACCGTCCCCTTGACGAGACTTCTTAGGTGGACCAGGATTATAAGAACTATTTTTCAGTGATCCGACTTTTGCCATAATTGATTCTCCGTTAAAATTTCAGTTTCAAGATCTTCAGGTCTTGGAGAACCTGTCTGATAAAACTCTATCGACAGATCCTCCATAACATTGAAATATTCCTCCTCTGTAAGACTTGTATAGATTCTACGACCCTTACAGAGGATATTGTAAGTTTCTGCCATTGCATCAAATGATTCTTGTTTTTTCGTGACCGACACGAATACGAGGGTCACACCAAATCTCAAATCCTGCTTCTTTTGCGTCTAGGCAGAATGATACATCTTCTCCACACATATCTTGAACCTGTCCAGATTCAAAGACTTGCATTTTGGGAGCAAACCAAGGATACTTCATTTCGGAATGTTCAAAGACTCCGTTCTTAATTAGAAGCCATCCGAATCCTGCATAGTCAACTGTAAATGGTTTCCGACGCTTTGAGATACTTTCAACGGTTTCATGATTCATCACACCACCGTTTCCTCTGAAATCATCCTCATCCAACCAATGCGCCACTGAAGTTGTGTGTCCATCCTCTGTAGCATACCAACCAGAAGCAATATCCTTGTCCATCAGAATTAGTTGCCAAAACTTTTCAGTATTGAAAACAATGTCAGAGTCAATCCAAAGTTGCCAATCATAATTCAGTTTGCCATCCCAGGGAATCTGATCTGGTCCACGCAGTACATTCGCACCTAAACATTTGCATCTTGCAAAGTTTACCATTGATGAATAGTCCTGAGAGATCTGAATGCTTGCTCCCGATTGTACAATATCAAAACAAAGTTGTACAAAGTTCTTTAGATAGGTATATGAAACTCCTCTTCCAGGTAGGCAAAAGACAATGGATTTTCCCTTTACCATTTCTCTTGCTAGATTATAGTCCCATTCTTGTTCTTGTGAGGCAACTGGTGCCTTTGCTTTTACTGTAAAACCACGCGCCATAATTGAAAAGTAGTTACTGTCATATCATACATCATTATCTATAAGAAGTCAATCCGCCTCTGATAGAATGACCTCTCCACCTTCAACTGAAAATTTAATTTGAGTATCTTCGTACCACTCCAATTCATTCATAATTTGTTCAGGTATGGTAATATAATACTGTCCTGTAATTGGGTCGATCTCTATGGACTCAAAAATATCTCCGGAATTTTTTTTCATTGTAGGGGAATATAAAAGTTATTTTTGTTTTTTATATAGCAGGGAATTTTTTTATTTGTGAAGAATACTGCACCTTATATTTACTTTTGTAGGTTAGGGTAGTGTTGGGTTTTTATATCGCATCCCCCCGATCCGCCCATAAGGATCGCTTAACTGTCAAACACGAACGCATAAGATAGTATTATCAGTCGCAGATAGGGCGGCAAAGTATACCTAACTGCCGCCCACGAACGACTAACTTAGTCGCGCAATCCTAGGTGCTTTGCCACAACGTATGCCATAAGTGTGACCTCTACAGTGTAGTCGAACTCACCCGATTCTGTCGGAATAAAAGTAACGTACCATCCGCCAGTTCCAGTTATAGTTGGAACTGTGCCCTCTAATTGACACTTAACCGCATAATTGTAAGCGATTGTTCTAATGTAGGACGCCTTACTTTCAGCGTTAGGTGAACCGTTGCGGTTAATTTGCATTAACACGTTGACTGTATCCTCCAGACCAGAGTATTGCCAATCAATGCTAATTTGATTTGAAAGTGTAGCGGTCATGGTGAGAATTGCGATGGGAAAGTGTAATTAACCGATGACAAAAGTGCAGTCAGGGTGATGCGATTCTGACCAGAATACAGCAGTCTGCCCTATACTTTGCAGGTGAGAATTGAGGCGATCGACTTCATTCTCCGCTTGTGATTCTGTCAGGTGAGAGTAATGAACCCTAACGACATTCTCGACTTTAGAATAGATTGCGAAGGTCATTTGTCTTGGTAAGTGTAAAGAATTGGGGCAGAATTGACTGCCCCTAAGTGTCAGTTAATCCGCAGATAATGGGTCACATTCTTTATAACGAACTCGCCAAGATGATCGAGTCGCGCCTTCTCTGCTTTAAGATTTGCCTCTAGAATCTTAACAGTTTGCCCGTAATCTTTAGAGGTTCGAGTGCAAACTGTAACCGTACCTTCTTTAACTTTAACGGCACCAATGTTTTCGGCGTTAAGTTTCTTCAAATAATCATTCTTTAGGCGCTCAAAATGATCCTTTGCCTTCTCCAATTCTTTATACTCTGCGATCAATTCTGCAGCGAGAGAATCAATAGAGAAAGGATCTTTAGCGTGGTTGGCAGACATGATCTGAAGAACGGGGGGGATAGTGGTTTGCCCCGTTGAAACTACAATAACCCCCAGCGGCACCCCCACAACCACCTAGGGGACAGTCTGCGGATTGGCACAAGGGGGTTCAATGTTATAAAGAATTATGCTATAATTACAAATAACTCATATAAAGATATGCGGGAACATCCAACTTATAAAGGTTACTTTCTGACAGAAGATGGTCGCATTTATAGTAACAAACGAAACCCAATTAAGTTAATCACACCACAGAAAAACTATCGGGGTTATTATTATATTGATCTGTATGTTGCCAAGATTAAATATAGAAAATACATTCACCGATTAGTTGCAGAAACTTATATCGAGAACCCAAACAATTTACCGCAAGTTAATCATATTGATGAAGATAAATCTAATAATCATGTTAATAATTTAGAATGGGTTACTAATCAATATAATGCAGAACATTCTCATTCAAAATGTTATAAGATAAAGACCCCTAAAGGTGACATTATAGAAGTTTACAATCTTAGAAAGTTTTGTAGAGAAAATAACCTAAACACAGGACCTTTATATACTATTGGAAAAACCAAAGGTTATTATATTGTATGATGAATGATTGTGTGTATTCTCGTCGAGATGTGTATGTGTGATCTCGACGAGATTGTATGATGAATGTGTGTGAATCTAGTCTAGATGTGATGTGTGAATCTAGACTAGATTATTTCTGTCGAGATTCAATAATGATGCTTTGACATTACATTGTTGGGATCATTGTACCACTCAGATTCTTCGTAAGATTCTGTCATTCTGAGCATCAAATCATCAGTAAGTTCAACGATTCCAGTTGTAACTAACTGGAGGATTTCATCGGCGGTGAGGAATGTTTGCATGGTGAGAAAAATGTAAGGAATGAAGGGGGATTGTGAGTCCCCCGATGATACTCAGAGAGTGTTAATCACCCAGACATTAAACTCTCCCAGGTCGATTCTCTCTCCTTCCATGTGACCGTATTCTGCAGAGAATGCGTCAGGAATCTTACAAAGATCAGCGCAGACTTTAGCGTACCAGTAGGACACTGTGCCGTTGCTGGGTTCCATGTAGGATGCCAGCGCCCGCAGGTAGTGAATGGGAGTAGGAGCGTTCATCGGTGGTGTGGTGTGAACTGAGAGAAGTCTACAGGATGGGTGGGGGATCTTGCAATCCCCCTGATGGACGGTTCAGCGATTGGCACGACGGCGACGGATCTCATCACCATAGGTGTGTGCCTCATCATCGTAGCGACCTTCAGCGATCGGATTCCATCCGCGCATCGCCTCAGCAGCACGGCGGGCATCCTGGGCGCTCCAGAGCAGTTCGGCATCGGTCATACCCTTCGCCCGCTCCTCCCAGGTGGCGAAGTCTTCAGCGGTGGCGTAGTTGGCGATCACGGTGGTGTGGTGTGAACTGAAGGTAGTATGGGTCCAAACGGTGCCAGAGTCAAGGGGTTGAATGATCAGGAATCCTTATCAGTCAGGGGGTTGACCCAAGGTGGGGGTGGCGTGCTAGGATTGAGGTAGAATTTATTGTCAGAAGCAAAATTATAAAAAAAGGGAGCGAATTTGCTCCCCTTAAATGTTACTTTTGAATGCAGTATCCAGTATCATCAATGGGGAAGTCTTCGTGATTCCAAAACTCCTGAAGATCCTCCCAGTTCTCTTCAATGTACTCCTGAAGATCAAGTGCCCGATCTTCTTCCAATTGGCGGCAGTTGGTGATGGGATAGTTCATTGAGTGGTGTGGTGGTGAACTGCAGGAATCCTACCATAGGAAGGGGGAGGGATCAACCTCCCCCGTAGGGTTCAACCGATCAGGGCGGCGGCGATCCGATCGCGCCAGCGGATCGCATCGGGTTCAATGCTCCAGTGCTCACGCTTCCCAGTCTTCTCATTGCGGGTTGCTGAGAGCGTGCCAAGGCGCTCCAGATCGACCAGAACGGCATGGATGGTGCCCTTGTGGCGAGCAGGATCCAGACCCATGGCACGGACGATCTCAGCGCCTCTCATTGAACCCTGCTGAATCAGGATGCTGCGGACGGCAATACGGGTGAGAAGGTGGAAGTTCATCGGAGTGGTGTGGTGAACTGATACCAGTATGGGGGCAAATGGTGGCAGAGTCAAGGGGTTGAACGATCAAAAATCCTTATCGGTCAGGGGGTTGACCTAAGGTGGGGGTGGCGTGCTAGGATTGAGGTAGAACCTTTTTTTGTGCTTGTGCCAATTATGAAACTGTCCACTGTGGTGGTTTTATGGGTCGGTGGTGCCTGTAGACTATGGGGACAATCAGATGAGGTGGGGGGTATCACCGTAGATGAAAAAGGTCGGTACCTAACCTGCCATAAAATAATGGCAAAAAAAGTATAAAGAAAGGGGGCGGACTGTGCCCCCTCTTTTATACTTTAGGATCAGACTTCGATCTGTTCAATGTCACCATGCTTCAGAGCACGGTTGAACAGTTGCCCCCAAGATGTCGCCGCTTTGTCTTCATCGTTGGAGAGAAGTGCAAACCAGCGTTCACACTCTCCTTCATCCTCCCAAGCGTAGCGGTATACTTTGTCGCTACTGGTGAATGTTACCAGCAGATCGTAACAATCACCCTCGGCGCGGATGATCTCAAGATGGGCAATGGCGCTGGATTGAACCTTGGCGCTGATCGTGAAGTCGGTTGCGGTTGCCATGGTGTCTTGTGTGGTTGACCCTTAGATTCTACAGGATGGAAGGGGGGATCAGATCCCCCCAGTGTGCAGGTTGTCAGACTGTCACAATGGCATTAACTTTATTCTTTGCCACGCCGTGTGCAGGAAACGCTATCACAAACTCACGGTCGGATTGTTGACACAAACCGCAAGTAGCGCAGGT
>Ga0194133_10005622_pt1 | contig 15879 bp, 15 predicted proteins | sample TA2KigOf40mmetaG_FD_155448 | JGI IMG/M metagenome (GOLD analysis project Ga0194133, IMG submission 155448) | Freshwater microbial communities from Lake Tanganyika, Tanzania - TA2015055 Kigoma Offshore 40m | ecosystem: Environmental > Aquatic > Freshwater > Lake | place: Tanzania: Lake...
TGATATTCTTGGCATAAATAAAAAATCAACACCTGAGGAAATAAAAAAAGCATATAGAACTTTGGCAATGAAATATCACCCTGACCGAAATCAAGGTGATAAAACTGCGGAGGCTAAATTTAAGGAAGCTTCTGAGGCCTATCAAGTTTTATCGGACCCTAAAAAAAAATCATCCTATGATCAGTTTGGTCATTCTGCCTTTGAAGGAGGAGGTGGAGGCGCAGGTGGATTTGATTTTGGTGGATTTGAATCTGGAACATTTTCTGACATCTTTGATGATTTTTTTGGCGACTTTATGGGCTCTGGTCGAGGCAGTGGGCGATCTAAAAAATCAAGATCAAATAGAGGATCTGATTTAAAAATTAATTTAGAGGTCAGTTTAGAAGAGGCTTATTTTGGAAAAAAACAAACTATAAATTTATCATCGAATGAAAAATGTGAAAAATGTTCAGGAAGCGGAGCTGAACCTGGCTCAAAACCAAAAAAATGCTCAACATGTGATGGCTATGGAAAAGTTAGAACCCAACAAGGCTTTTTTACACTTCAACAAACTTGTCCTGACTGCGGTGGAGATGGTGAAATGTTATCAAATCCTTGTAAAGATTGTAGGGGATCTGGCGCAGTTAAAACTAAAAAAAATCTATCCATTCAAATTCCAAAGGGAGTTGATGATGGCACACAAATGAGATTATCTGGCAAAGGAGATGCAGGTTACAGAGGAGGATCCAATGGAGATCTTTATGTTTTAATTAATGTTCAAAAACATAAAATTTTTCAAAGATCTGAGGAAAATTTATACTATAAATTACCTATTTCCATGACCGACGCCGCATTAGGCGCTGAAATTGAAGTTCCAACAGTTGATGGTGGAAAATCAAAGGTTAAAATCCCAGAGGGAACTCAGTCTGGAAAACAATTTAGGTTAAAAGGCAAAGGAATGCCAATTTTAAGAGAAAATGATTTTGGTGATCTTTACCTTGAAACCAATGTAATAATTCCAGAGTCTTTAAGCAAAGAACAAAAGGATTTGCTCTTAAAATTTAAATCTTTAGAAGATTTAAATAATAACTCTGAAGTAAAAAATTTTATTAATAAAGCTAAAAAATTTTGGGACAAAATAAATAATGATAAACCTTGAAGAAATCGTAAAACTTCAAAAACAAGGTGAGTTTAAAAAAGCAAAAAATTTATATTTAAAAATTTTAAAAAAAGATCCAAATAATTTTAAGGTACTCGCGCTACTTGGAGCAACACTACTTCAATTAAAAGAATATGATTATGCAATAAATTTTCTTCAAAATGCAGCTCAAATCAACCCTAACATTCCATCAATATACAATAATTTAGGTGTAGCTTTTACAAAAATAAAAAAATACGAGGAGTCTATAAAAAATTTAAAAAAAGCTTTAAATTTAAACAATAAATATTACGGAGCTTATAATAATTTAGGAACAAACTTTAAAATGCTTCGAAAATATAAAGATGCTTTTGAAAATTATAAAAAAGCAATCCAGTTAAATCCACATTACCATGAGGCCTATAATAATATGGGAATTTTACTCTCTCAAATTAACAACTACAGTGAGTCAATTAAATGTTTTGATAAAGCAATAGAACTTAATAAAGGCTATATTGATGCATTTCAAAATAAAGGATCGATTCACACATTAAATAAAAATTATAATTTAGCAATAAAAACTTATGAGGACCTAAAAAATTTAGATAATAAAAATATTTTTTCATATGATATTAAGATTTTATTTAATAAAATTATGATTTGCGAATGGAATAATTTTAAAAATCTTTGTTCATCTTTGAAAAAGAATATAAAAAAAATAAATTTGCCTCCTTTTAATTTGTTATATTTTACCGATGATCTTAAATTAATAAAATCCTACACTAAAATTTTTAATAAACAAACTGATCTTGGTAATACCTTTAAAGATATAAATGTAAAAAAAAATAAAAAAATAATAATTGCTTACTATTCACCTGATTTTAAAGAACATGCTGTCTCTCGTTTAATTGCAAGCGTTTTTGAAAATCATAATAAAAATGAATTTGAGATTATTGGATTTCATTTTAGTGAAAGAGATGATGATAAAATGACTGATAGAATAAAAAAATCATTTAATCAATTTTATGATGTAAGAGACTTATCAGATCAAGAATTAATAAATTTTTCTAGAAAACTTAAAATTGATATAGCAATTGATTTATCTGGCTATACACGGAGCAGTAGATCTAACATTTTTCACAATAAAGTTGCCCCAATTCAAATAAATTATCTCGGTTATCCAGGAACTATTGGTAAACATATGGATTATATAATAGCAGATCGTAACTTGATACCGCTAAAAAATCAAAAATTATATTTTGAAAAAATAATTTATATGCCAGATTGTTATCAGCCATACGACTCAAATTTAATTTTAAACAACTACGATTATAAAATTAAAGAATTTGAGCCCATTAAATCAAAATTTATATTTTGTTGTCTAAATAATTGTAGCAAAATTAATCCTGCAATATTTAAAACATGGATGAATATTTTGAAAAAAACACAAAATAGCGTTTTGTGTCTCCTCAAAACAAATGAAATAGTTGAAAAAAATTTAATTAATGAAGCAAATAAAAAAGGAATTGATAGAAGTAGAATAATTTTTATTCCCTATCTAAGCGATAATTATGATTACGAAATGCATCTGCAAAGATTTAAGCTTTGCGATCTCTTTTTAGATACATTTCCATATGGAGGACACACTACCGCAAGTGAAGCCTTATCAAATGGCCTTCCAATTATTTCAATTTATGGCAATTCTTTTCATAGTCGAGTTGCCATGAGTCTTCTTAAGAATTTAAAACTTGATGAACTTATAATGAAAAATATTAAAGAATACGAGAATTGTGCAATTATGTTGGCAAATGAACCTGACAAATTAAGCCTAATAAAAAAAAAATTACTATTAAATAAAATAAATACCAATACTTTTAATGCAAAAATTTATACTAATAATTTAGAAAAGGGATACAAAAAAGCATATCACATGTACTTAAAAAAAATTCATCCCAATCATATTTATATTTAAAATAATGAAAAAAATTAATATTTCAATCACTGGGGCTAAAGGAAAAATGGGTAGAATTCTCATAAAAAAAATTATGAGGGATAAAAGATTTTGCTTAATTAGCTTAACGGATTTAGATACCACTAAAAAAATTGAAGGTATATTGATACAAAAGAATAGTTTAAATGCTTTTAAAAAAACAGATGTTATTATTGATTTTTCGCGACCAAAATCGACTATTCAAGTTTTAAAACTTGCAAAGATATTAAAAAAAAAAATAGTCATAGGAACAACCGGATTTAACAAAATTCAAGAAAATCAAATAAAAAATTTTTCCAAAAAAATTTGTATATTTAAATCTGGTAATATGAGCTTAGGTATAAACTTACTTGAATATGTTGCAAAAATTTTATCAAAAAATTTTCCAAATAATTACCAAATTGCAATTTCAGATAACCATCATAAAAACAAAATAGATTATCCATCTGGAACTGCATTTATGCTAGCTAACGCTGTTGCAAAAGGGAAAGGTAAAAATTTAGATAAATTAAAAGGAAAATTTTATTTTAATAAAAAGGGAGATCTTCAAATTAATAAAATCAATTTTTTCATTACCAGAAAGGGTAAAACTGTAGGCAAACACTCGGTCATTTATAATAATAAGATGGAAAATATTGAATTAAAACACACTGCTTTTTCAAGGGAATTGTTTGCTGATGGGGCATTAAATGCTGCCATTTGGATAAACAAAAAAAATAAGGGCTTATTTAATATGCAGGACATGTTTTATCTTAAATAGTTAAATTTCCTATCATTTTAATGGCATTAAATAAATTACAAGCCCTAAAACTTATTCAATTTTTAAACCAGCATATTAAAAATCCAGAAACTTCACTTAAATATAGGAATCAGTTTACGCTTTTAACATCCGTTGTTCTCTCTGCTCAATGTACGGACACAAATGTTAATAATGTTACAAAAGATATTTATAAAAAATATTATACACCAAAACATTTTGTTGATCTTGGAGTTACAAAAATAAAAAAAATGATTAAAAGTATTGGTCTTTTTAACATGAAAGCTAAAAATTTATTTAATCTTTCAAAAATTTTAGTTGAAAAATATCAAAGTAAAGTTCCGAATAATTTTGAAGATTTAATAAATCTTCCAGGTGTTGGTAGAAAAACTGCAAACGTTGTATTAAATGCTGCTTTCGATAAACCAACAATTGCGGTGGACACTCACGTATTTAGGGTAAGTAACAGAACTGGGTTAACAAATGGTAAAAATCCTAACCAAGTAGAGGAACAACTTTTAAAAATTTTACCAAATGAATACTTAAAAAAAGCCCACCATTTAATCCTGTTGCATGGTAGATATATCTGTAAATCTAGAAATCCACTTTGTACAAAATGTGTAATTAATAAAATTTGTCTATATAAAGATAAAAATGTCTAAAAAGATTCTTGGCATTGGCAATGCCATTGTGGATGTGTTTGTAAAAATAAATGATGATTTTTTATTAAAAAAGAATCTCACCAAAGGTTCAATGAAACTAATTGAAAAGCAAGAATTTGATAGTTTAAAAAGTACAATTAAGATTGAAAAAATTGAAGCAGGTGGTTCTGTGGCTAATACCATGGCAGGCATCGCTTATCTTGGAGGAAATCCTTCATTTATAGGTAAAATTAACTCTGATGAATTTGGAAAGATTTATAAAAAAAGTCTTAAAAAAATTAACGTAAATTTTCTCTACTCTGAAAAAAAAGAGAATTTACCAACTGGCGCATCCATTATTTTTATAACACCAGACTCTGAAAGAACTATGTGTACATATCTTGGTATTTCATCTCAGCTTTCAAAAGAAGATATTAATGAAGATTATATTAAAGATTACGAGATTATCTTCTTAGAAGGATATCTTTGGGATAAAGGAATAAGTGAAGAGATGTTTAAACATGTCATTCAACTAGCTAAAAAAAATAACATTAAAATTGCAATGAGTTTATCTGATATTTTTTGTGTGGCCAGACATCGAGAAGATTTTTTTAAATTATTAAAAAATGATTTAAATATTCTAATTGGAAATGAAAATGAGATAAATGAGTTAATACAAAAAAATAGTTTACTAGATAGTTTGAATGTACTTAAAAATATTAATAAGCTTATTATCATTACGAGAAGTGAAAATGGTAGTGTAGCTATTTTTGATAATGAAATTACAAACTTCGAAAGTATTAAAGTTGAAAAAGTTTTAGATTTAACAGGTGCGGGCGACTTGTTTGCAGCAGGGTTTCTAAAAGAATATTTAGATAAATCTAATATTAAAAAATGTCTTCAAACAGGATCGAGACTTGCTGCAGAAATTATTCAAAAAATTGGTGCAAGACTTAATTAATTAGTTAGATAATATTGAGAATTTCTTTCAACTATAAAATTTTTATCTTTAAAATATTTATTAATTTTCTTTCTTAGACGGTGAAGATGTGTTTCAAAAGCATGGGTTTCAAGATCAAGACTGTGTTTCCAAATACTTTTAAGTAAAAAAGATTTGTTTAAACCATTATTATTATTAAGAGCTAAAATTAATTCTAGTTCTTTTTCCGTGAGTTTGACTTTTATTTTTTGCTTAGCAATAGAGCGTTCATTAGAATCAATTTCATAATCTTTAATTATAATTTTAGATTTTTTAAAGAAATCATATTTTATGATTAAAATATTTAAAATTTCTTTAAGTGATAAAATTTCAATAGGAAGTTCTAGACTCACATGAAAATCAAGTAACTTTAAAGTATTTTTTTTTATGTAATCTTTATGATTTAAAAATAAAATTATAGGTTCATTTTTTAATAAATAATTCTTAACTTCTTTTATTTTTAAATTCTCTGCAAATAAAATTTGAACGAATATTTTTTTATCACTATGATTTGATATGTTGTTTTGATTTAAGATATTATTAAATTCAAGTTCATTCAACATGTCCGAAAATTTATTAGATCCTAAAATGTTTAGATGAATATTGTTCATAAAGGCATATATAATACATAAAATATGATTATTATAAATAAATCTGGCTACTTAAAATACAGAAGTCTAAAATTTAGATGTGCATTAGGAAAATCTGGTATTGGGAACAAAAAAATGGAAGGAGATAACATCACTCCAAGGGGGATCTTTAAAATAATTAAAATTTATTACAGAAAAGACCGATTAAAAAAATTATCTTCAAAATATACGCTAATCGAGATTAAGAAAAATGTAGGCTGGTGTGATGATCCAAAAAGTAGAAAATATAATCAACCTATAACTTTACCAAATAAATATAGCCATGAAGTTCTATATAGAAAAGATAATATCTACGATTTAATTCTAGTTCTTAATTATAATATTAGACCTACAATTAAAAATAGAGGTAGCGCCATCTTTATTCATGTGGCCAAAAAAAATTATAAAAAAACCGCAGGGTGTATAGCAATAAAAAAAAATGATTTAATATCCTTGGTTAAAGAAATTAATAAAAATACTAAGGTTATTATAAATTAATCACTACTGAAAATTTTACTACCAACTCGAACAAAGGTTGCGCCGTTATTAATTGCACATTCATAATCATTACTCATTCCCATACTAAGTTCTTTCAAATTATTTACCCTTGCAAGTTCAGCTAAACTTATAAAATATTGAGTAGGGTCATCCTCTACTGGGGGTATACACATCAAACCAATAATATTTAATTTTAAATCATTGATACAAAATTGAATAAAATGATGAACTTTATCAATTGAAATCCCACTTTTTTGGGTCTCATTTCCAATATTTACTTGAATAAAATATTTAATTTTTTTTATTGAATTGTCTTCAAGCTTTGCAAAAATTTTTGCCAACTTCTCACTATCTAAGGTATGGATGTAATGAAAAATCTCAAAAGCATCTTTTGCTTTGTTAGACTGCAACTTTCCAATGAGGTGAAGTTTAAGTTTAGGATTAGAGATTAAGTATTTCCATTTTACTGAAGCCTCCTGAACTCTATTTTCACCAAAATGAAAATGATTTAAATTTATAAGTAAATTAATATTGTCTATTTGTTGGTTTTTAGTGACTACAATTAATTTCGTTTCTTTTGAAAGAGATTGTATAGAATTTAAGATGTAGTTATAATTTTTAATAATAGACATTTCATTTATATATGCTGAATAAATTATTTTATAAACATTATGTTTTTTTAGATGAAATTAATGATTTAATTAAGACAAATTTACTTAAATTTAAAAATATAAGTATAATTATTGATATAAATCAGCTAGATAAAAAAAATTCAGCTAATCAAAATTTTATAATTGATTTTGCCAAAAAAAATAAAATTCCATTTTTTTTAAAAAACAACTTTCAAAACTGTATTAAATACAAAGCTAATGGAATTTTTATTGATTCATTTAATAAAAAAATAATAAAACCCTCTTTATTAAAAAAAGAATTTAAGATTATTGGTTCTGTTCACAATCAATTAGAATTTGAAAAAAAATTACATCAAAGTTGTGATATTTTAATGCTTTCGCCTTTATTTTTTAATGAAAAATACTCTAAAAACCAAATATTAAATACTCATAAATTTAGGCATATATCCTTAAATTGGAATGTGAATTTATGTGCACTTGGTGGCATAAATGCAAATAACTTAAAAAAAATAACGATTTCAAAAGTTAGAATAGTTGCATTTAAAAAATTTATCTTAAACCCTAAATAAAAAAACCTGCCTACAATTTAATGTAGGCAGGTTAATTTTAAAGATTAATTATAAAATAATTAAAACTTAGTTGATAATCTAATGCCAAGTTCTTTAGCATCATTACCTGCTGTATTAGCTACATCTTCAGCTTTTGAAGCAGAAACGATTAAGGCAACTGGTCCTAAATTATAACCAAGTTGCAATGATCTAATAGTCTCGTCTACTTTACCAGCAGTTTCATTGTCAGTTTTTAATTGAGACAAACCAACAGTTATTTGTTTAGTTGCGGCATAAGTTACTGCGATTTGTTTCATTGTTAAATCTTTATTTGCAGTTTCAGATGGGCCTGTTCTGTTTTGCTTGTGTTGCTGATATCCACCTGTGAAGCCTTGTGCAGCGTAAGAAATTGTAAACGCTCTTCCTTCAAGGTCGGAAGTTCCAGTAGATATAGCTTTTTCCTCTTTATTTTTAAAGAACGATAAGCCAAGTCCTTTTACACCAAAAGCATCAACACCAACTACACCGTATTCGTAGGCTGAGTTTCTGTCGTTTGTTGTAGCATCTGCTGCTTGATCAGTTAAACCATAGTCACCACCGTTTGGAGTATAGTTATATGAAGCTGTTAAGCCAGTTCCTGGAACAACTTGAACTATACCAATTCCAAAATTTTCTTTTGGATTCGCACCCACACCGTTTGTCGCGTTGCTACCAAGTCCTGCTCCAACGTGATCTATTTGTGATAACACTTGAGGAATTTCTCTAGTGATATTTTGAATATGGTCTACACCAACTGTGATAGTTGTTCCTGGAGTAAGTTCAACATCAATGTATAAATTTTCATTTGATATAGAAGCTGCTTCAGTTTGTGTTAATGTTTGTGCGTTAGTTGTGCTTGTTCTAGCATTTCCATCAAACTCTAGAGAAAAACCTGCAACATAGTTCATGCCGTTTGCAAGTTTTCCTTTGTTTGCAACGTTAACTTGTGACTCTCGTCCAAATCCACGTTTAGATGCTGCACCACCGCTTAGATCATAGCTTTGAGATTTAAAAGCAATGGCTAGGTCGCCAGATATAGTTGTCTGAGCGATTGCTGAACCACCAACCATCAATCCACTAATTAAAGCAGATGAAAGTAATAGTTTATTTTTCATGTTTTACCTTTTTTGTTATTGTTAACAGCAGTTTTTTAACAAAAAATATTAAAGACTTTAAATTTAAATTGTTATAATCTGTTATTTTTTAAAAAATGTTGCTTAAATACAACACTATTTTTACATGAAAATAATATTTCAAATTTTAAGATTATTATGGATTTTATCAATATTTTTGACCTTCACCGTTAGTTGTAGCTCAACCAGCGATAATGACGGCAAAGTTTTTGAACCATCTCCTGAAAAAAGAGCTAAAGAATTTGCTGAAAAAGGAGGCGGAATTTTTGGCGACATAAATAATAGAAAAAAAGGGTCTACAACCTTTGAGTTTGCTAGTTCTAATGTACTTTGGAGAGCCACATTAAAATCTTTGGAGTTTTTACCGCTTATTAATGCAGATTATTCAGGTGGAGTTATAATTTATGATTGGTATGCGGCAAGTAATAATTCAAATGAACAAATAAAAGTCACTGTTAGATTCTTAGACAATGAACTTCGAGCTAATTCAATTAAAGTTATTGCTCACAAAAAAACCTGTAATAATTCCGGTGTATGCTCCAATTCTTCTTTGGATGAAAAATTTTCAAGTTCAGTTGAGGAAAGTATAATAGCTTCTGCTAGAGCTTTAAAGATTGAAGAAGCCAAAAAAGAAAAAAAGTAAATTTAAAGGATGGAAAATTATAATCCTTTAGTCGTTGAAAATAAATGGCAATTATTCTTTGAAAAAAATCAAATATTTAAAACCAAGAAAAATTTAAGTAAAAAATTTTATTGTCTTGAAATGTTTCCTTATCCATCGGGCAACATCCATATGGGCCATGTTAGAAATTATACTTTAGGCGATGTTATAGCTAATTATAAAAGACTAAATGGTTATAATGTTCTTCATCCCATGGGTTGGGATGCTTTTGGTCTTCCTGCTGAAAATGCGGCCATTCAAAATAAATTACATCCTGGAGTTTGGACTAAAAAAAATATTAAAGTTATGAAAAGTCAATTACAACGCCTTGGTCTTTCAATTGATTGGGATAAAGAAGTTTCAACCTGTGATGAAAATTATTACAAACAACAACAAGTTATTTTTTCATTCTTTTTTAAAAAAGACTTAGTTTATAAAAAGGAAAGTTATGTCAACTGGGACCCCATAGATCAAACAGTTCTTGCAAATGAACAGGTAATTGATGGTAAGGGCTGGAGATCGGGTGCGATGGTCGAGAAGAAAAAATTAAGTCAGTGGTTTTTAAATATTACAAAATATTCAGATGAACTTTTAGAATCCCTTGAAAATTTAAAGAGCTGGCCTGAAAAAGTTAAGTTAATGCAAAAAAATTGGATAGGAAAATCTACTGGATGTGAGATTGATTTTTTAACAAATAATAAAGAAAAAATAAAAATTTTTACAACTCGACCTGATACAATTTTTGGAGCATCCTTTATTGCAATTGCTCCTGATCATCCTTTCACTAAATTTTTTGAAGAAGATAAAAATTTTTTAAATTTTAAAAATGAAGCACTTAAAAATATCGCAATTGAATCTTCATTATCAAAAAACGAAAAATTAGGATTTAAAACTCCTTACTTTGTCCATCACCCATTTGTTAAAGATAAAAAACTGCCAATTTATGTAAGTAATTTCATACTTATGGATTACGGCACAGGTGCAATTTATGGCTGTCCTGCACATGATCAAAGAGATCTAGAGTTTGCCTTAAAATATAAATTAGAGGTTTTGCCTGTTGTATCACCTGTAAAATCGCAAAATATAAAAATTAAAAATGAAGCTTATGTAGATGATGGTTTTGTAATTAACTCTGATTTTTTAAACGATCTTAGCATTAGTGAAGCGAAGAGAAAAATAATTAAAATTGTTGAAGACAAAAAAATTGGAAATTCTAAAACTATTTACAGATTAAAAGATTGGGGAATCTCAAGGCAGCGATATTGGGGGTGTCCCATTCCAATTCTTTACCGTGAAGATGGTAAAATCATTCCTGTTCCTGAAAAAGATTTACCCGTTACTCTTCCTGAAGACATTGATTTTAGCAAACCTGGAAATCCTTTGGAAAACCACCCAACATGGAAATATACAAAATGCCCAGAAACTGGAATGAAGGCCATTCGTGAAACGGATACTCTTGATACCTTTGTAGATTCTTCTTGGTACTTTTTAAGATTTTGTTCGCCCCTTGAACAAAATTACCCTTTTAATAAAGAGGATGTTAATTATTGGATGCCCGTTGATCAATATATTGGCGGTGTGGAACATGCAATTTTGCATCTTTTATATTCAAGATTTTTTACCTTTGCTTTAAAAGATGAATTTAAATTTAAATTTTCAGAGCCATTTCAAAATCTTTTTACCCAAGGAATGGTTTGTCATCCAACCTTTAAAACTGAAAAAGGAGACTGGGTCTTTCCAAAGGATGTAAAATTTGAAGATGGGAAATATTTTTTAGATAATAAATTAAAAGTATTAAAAGGCGACAGCCAGGCAATGTCAAAATCTAAGAAAAATATTGTAGATCCAGATGATATTATAAAAATCTATGGCTCCGATGCGGTAAGATGGTTTATATTATCCGATAGTCCTCCAGATCGCGACATTCAATGGAGCGATAGCGGTATTCAAGGTGCTTATAAATATATTCAAAAGATTTTTAGAACATGTGAGAAAATATCAAATTATAAAAGGACAAATGAAAATTTTGATAAAAATTTTTTTATTAAAGTTGATATTTTAGTAAAAGAAACTTCAGAATGTGTTGAAAAATTTCAAATGAATGTCGCAGTTGCAAAATTATATACCTTTTTAAATCTTATTAATGATGAAATTGAAAAATTAGGGGTTGATAAAAATAGTTTAGTTGATGTTTTTAAAAAGTATTTAATAATTATTTCAGCCTTTATTCCTTATGTTGCAAATGAATGCTGGGAAAAAATTACAAAAAAAACAGATCTAGCCATTCAGGAGTGGCCTAAATTTGATAACGAATCATTAAAAAAAGATGAATTTAACGTGGTTGTTCAAATTAATGGTAAAAAAAGAGCAATTATCAACGCTATCCACAATGAAACGGAGGAGAGTATTTTTAGTAAATCCTTAGCAATTAAAAATATAAAAGTTATATTGGAAAAAACTACTATAACAAAAAAAATATTTGTTAAAAATAAATTACTAAATATTGTCACCAATGAAAAATAAAATATTTATAATAATTTTACTTCTTATCACTCTTTCAAGCTGCGGATTTTCTCCTGTTTATATGGGTAGCTCAAAACAAATTGTCATTTCAAAATCAGAAATTATAGGAGATAAAGATCTTGCCTTTAATCTTGAACAAAAATTAAATTTTAGAAAAGATGAAAAGGATGTGAATGCTTATATATTTAAAGCACAAATTTACGACACTGCTGAAAGCTCTTTGGTAGATAATAGAGGAATAGCCACTGAAGAAATTATAAAACTCACTGTCAGTTATCAGTTTCAAGACAAAAATGGATTGGTGATCTACCAAGATGCCATCTCAAAAGATAAACGAGTTGCAGTTACCGACAATTTATCAAATAATTCTATCATCAAGAACAACGAAAAAAGAATACTATTAGACTCCACAATTCAAAATATATTATTTAAATCTAGAGTCTCGTTAAGATAGTTTTCATGATTGTAAAATCACAAGAAATCTCTTTTAAGAAAAAAGATTTCTTACTTAATAAAGTCATTGTTCTTTACGGAGAAAATCAAGATTTAATAAACGATCTAAATGATCAAATTCTATCTTTGTGTAAAATTAAAGATCAAAATTCAAAAATTATTTTTGAAGATGATATTTTGAAAAAACCAGATGATATTGTTAATTACTATTTAAATGGATCATTGTTTGAAGAAATTAAAAATATAACCATTATAAAAAATTGCTCTGATAAAATTTTAGAAATTATAAATTCTATTAAAAATAATATTCAAGATACTTTAATAATTATAAATTCTGAAATTTTGCAGAAAAGTTCAAAGTTAAGACAATTTGGTGAATACGACAAAACTTCTATTTGCATACCTTGTTATCAAGAGACTAAATTTGATATCAAGAAATTTTTAATGCAACAAGTTCAAATCCATAGACTAGAACTTACTGAAAACCAAATTGAGACTATTTTAAATTTTTCATCCCTTAAAAGATCTAAGATCAAAGAAGCGGTTGAGAAAATAAATATTTATAAAAATACGAAAAAAATCACTGATAAAATTGTTGATGAAATTTGCACCGAAAATGATCTTAAAAAAAATGACGAAATTATTGATATTTTATTGTCTAAAAATGAGAAAAACATTAATGATTTTATATCCAACATGTCTAATTACGAAAAAAATTTCATAGAAATTATAATAATCTTAAGATCGTTTATTATGAAAATTTTAGATATTCAAAAAATGGATAAAAAACTTTCAACGGATGAAAAGCTTGAAAGATATAAACCACCGATCTTTTGGAAGGATAAAGACAGAATCAAGAATATTTTAAAAATTTGGAGTTCTAAAAATCTTGAAGAATTACTAATTAATTTAAATATTATCGAGACAAATTTTAAAAGAAGTGAATTGGCCCAAGATACTCAGTTTTTTTATTTTTTAACTCAAAATTTATCTAAAGTATCCTTTAAGAACACTAATAATTTTATTTAACTGTTCGAGATTTTTATATGAAAATTTAATTTCGCCTGAATTATTTTTTTTATTTTTAATATCAACTTTTATTCCCATACTAAGTTCAAGTTCATTTTCTAAAGATTTAATATTAGTATCTTTATTAAATGATTTAATTTTTTTTAGTGTTCCAAAAACTTGTTCTTTTTTAACTAAAAACTCTGCCTGCCGAACGGAAAGATTTTTATTAACAATTATTTTTGCAAGTTTAATATTATCTGGAACATTCACCAAACATCTTGCATGTCCAGATGTTAATAATCCATCTGCAATCATTTTTTGTATCTCTTCGGGCAGTCCTGCAAGCCTTAAGGTATTTGCAATATGACTTCTGCTTTTTCCCAAAATTTTAGATAAAGTTTCTTGTGAATAACCAAATTTTTTAACCAAATTATCATAACCTAAGGCTTCCTCAATTCCGTTTAAATCGGATCTTTGAATATTTTCTAAAATTGCAAACTCTAATGATTTTTTATCATCAATATTTAAAACGATCACAGGTACTTCATGAACTTTTGCAAGTTGTGCAGCTCGCCATCTTCTCTCGCCTGCTACAATTTCAAAATTTTCCTCTGATTTTTTTCTAACTAATATAGGCTGTATTATACCTTGCTCTTTGATTGAATCAGATAGTTCATTTAATAAATTTTGATCAAAATTTTTTCTTGGTTGTGATGGGTTTGGAAATATAAAATGAATAGGAATTTTCTCTGCTAAATTTTTTGTTTCAATATTTTCAGGTCCAACATCCCCCATCAATGCTGACAAACCTTTTCCAAGACCTTTAAATTTATTTCCAATCATTTATGCTACTTTTTTTTCCTGTAAATTTTCTCTAACCAAAAACTCTTCAACAAACTGATTATATGCAAGGGATCCTGCACAATATTTATCATATAGGATCACTGGCATTCCAAAGGAAGGAGCCTCGGAAATCCTTACATTTCGCGGTATATTTACGCTATAAACCTTATCTCCAAAAAAATTACGTCCTTCTTTTTCAACATCTGCACACAATTTATTACGCTTGTCATACATAGTTAAAACTATCCCTTGTATTTCTAAATTCTGATTTAAATTAATTTTTATACGATCGATGGTTTTTACTAATTGACTTAAGCCTTCCAGTGCAAAAAATTCAGCTTGTAATGGCACAACTAATGAATGCGAAATTACTAAAGACATAATTGTTAAAAGGCTAAGAGATGGTGGACAATCAATTATAATGTAAGAAAATTTTTCTTTTTCTAAAATATTTTCTGAATCATCAATAATATTTTTTAGTAAAAAAGCTTTTTGAGAATTATTTGCAACTTCAGTTTCTAAACCAGATAATTCTGCATTTGCAGGAATGATGCTTAAATTTTCTATTTTTGTTTTTTTTATACATTCTGCAAAAGAATCTTTTTTTATTAATAAATCGTAAATAGATTTTTCTCTTTCACTTTGAGTTATTCCAACACCTGTGGATGCATTGCCTTGAGGATCTAAATCTATTAATAAAACTTTAAAATTTTTTAAGGCAAGGCCTGCGGCTAAATTAATTGCTGTTGTAGTTTTACCAACACCACCTTTTTGATTTATGACAGAAATTATCCTAGGCATTTACAACTTTAAGTTGTATTAAGTTTAATGTTCCTAATTTTGATAATTGATGATTCATCGGATGTAATGCTTCTAAATTTTTCCAGCTCAAAAGTATATTTTTTTTTTGCATCATCTATTTCCTGTTGATAAGTTTTCCCTTTTAATAAAACTAATTCTTTAATATTTTCTATGTTTTTATAAAGAATATTAATTGTTTCTAAAGTAGATTTAAATGCCCTAGAAACTACAGTGCTATTTTTTACAAAGTCATAAATTTCTAATCTTTTATTTTCAATTTTAATTTTTAAGTCTAATTTTATGCACAAATCTCTTAAAAAATTCGATTTTTTTGGACTTTTTTCTATTAATATAATATTTCCATTTAAATTTTCATTTTCCATAAGAATTTTAACGATAATTCCAGGAAAACCAGCTCCAGAACCTATATCTATTATATCTAATTTTTTATCGATTAAATAGTATATCTGAGCTGAATCTTTAAAATGCCTTGAAAATATTGATTTTTCAGTATTTTTACCAATTAAATTAAGTGTTTTATTTTTTTCTATTAAGAATTTATGGTATATTTTTAATTTTTCTATTGTTTCACGTGAAACATTGAATTTTTTCTTAAAAAAATCA
>Ga0194133_10005624_pt1 | contig 15877 bp, 13 predicted proteins | sample TA2KigOf40mmetaG_FD_155448 | JGI IMG/M metagenome (GOLD analysis project Ga0194133, IMG submission 155448) | Freshwater microbial communities from Lake Tanganyika, Tanzania - TA2015055 Kigoma Offshore 40m | ecosystem: Environmental > Aquatic > Freshwater > Lake | place: Tanzania: Lake...
CCATACGTGTTCAGGTAATGAACGTATGAGGCAGGCCAATGCCTCGGTGCGTAAGCATCGCCAGATGTGTAGATATTTGCATGCTTCCAACACATCGCGATCATTTCATCCGTCCAAGGTGCGCCAATATGGATACCGATTAGCGTGAGTTCCGGAAAATCAATCGCCACCTGATCGAGCGTGATCGGACGACCGACACTGGGCAGACGCCGCTCTCGCGAATACACGAGGTTCTGCCCCACCTGCATCATGATCGGGATATCAAGCTCCGCACACTTCGCGTAGTACGGGTAGTACTTTGCGTGATCGGGCGCGAGTCCGAACCAATGTGGGTATAGATGTGCACCGACGAAGCCGAGACTCCGAACCGCGTGGGTCAAATCAGCGAGTCCCTTCATTCCTCGAAAGGGATCCACCCCCGCAAGCCCTGAGAATCTGTCGGGCCAGCGCTCGCAAACGGCTGCAACACGATCAATGGGTAACTCGAAAGATCCTCGAATATTGATATCGCCCGCGCGGACCGCGATAAGTAATGAACGCTCGATCCCTGCCCGATCTATTTTACGCTAATACTGACTGATAGGGATCCCATGCCAGTAACGTTTATCGAGCCGTACTTGGGCTTTGAAGGTGTCATCAAGACCGGTTTGCCCGAGCCGCACTGTCATCGGATCGAACAGGTTACAGACAATGTCGATAGCCCCACTCACAGTTGGCCTCGATGAGATTTTTCCCCAACAAACATTCTTACCCGGCAATTGACTTTAGCATAAGTCAAGTTGACCCGTGTGACAGGTCCCCAAAATTAACGGACAAGTTGGGAAGTGAGTTTTGCGACAAAATTAGTCCTACGGGGCAGGAGGTTTTGTCGGAAAGAAGAAGCGTTTGTCGGTCGAACCCATAGGGGGGATCTTAAAGGCGGGAGACCTGGGGACTCCGATCTCGGAGCTCAGAAGTGGTCCCGCTTCGTCGGACAGTTTTTCATCGGATTCAATGAAGACTGTCCTGCGGTTTAGGCAGCCAAGGCTGCCGGATGGGTTGATGCAAAGTAAACCTGATCCGGGGTCTGACCGTCCAGTGCCGAGTGCGGCCGGGTACGGTTGTAGAAGGCGAGGTAACGGGTCAGATTTTCTCTCCCTTCTGATGTGCATTCATAGGCTCGTAAATAAACCTCTTCGAATTTCACCGTGCGCCAAAATCGTTCAATGAACACGTTATCGCGCCACCCGTGTCTTGAATGCGGCACCGTGGTTCCGTCTCGGTCGTCTCATGCGCTGCTCTTCTCGTCATGGGCGATATCTTCGCCCTACAGAGCAGGCCAGTCACTCCCTCAATCCACCTGTCCGAAAAAGCGGAACCACTTTTCGTGAACGTTGAACCAGCGATGCGTGCCCCGCCATCGGTTCGAAACTCAACAATACGCCTCGCGTGTCAGTCGACCAATCCGCCTGAACCTTCAAAAAGGACGCCTTTTTCGGCAAAACACTCGACTTAACGCTCAAACCGGGGGGGCAGCAGTCCGACCGACTACGAACGTTCGAGTCACCATAGCGACATGCTCACCGTGAACTTCTGCCGTTGTGATATCTGCAATTGGCGGGGCAATTTCTGCTGGCTCGTCGATATTCGCCTGGGCCATAACCCCAATGTATCCCGCCATTCGATTGAGATCGTCTTCGCTCCCTTTGCTTGAGTAGTTTCCGCCGAGTAAACGCATGGGCACCCAAATCATCCCCATTTGTGAGGCAAAGATAACCATTTGCTGAAGGCAGTTTAGTTTGTCCCCACTACGCCCTGCCGATACTGTGAACCCAGCAGCGATTTTATTGACCCATAGTCTATTCAGCCAAACATCATTAGAGAGCAGCTCGATAAACTGCTTAAACCGGGCGGCAACACTCCCGATGTACGTAGGTGATCCGAAAATGATAGCGTCCGATCGGTGGAGACGTTCCCACTGCTGCTCAGCATCCTCGATTCGCAGCAAGACCACATCAGTATCAGGAACGCGCCGCGCTCCCCGGCAAATTGCTTCCGCTAGTTTCTCAGTTTGACCGCGAAAGTTTGAGTAATAGAGGATGGTTATTGTGATCATATACAAATCGAAAAGTCCGCGCCTTCATAACCGTCTACAAAAAGAACCGTCTATCAAAAGCTTATCGACGCCAGTGTGCTTTCGGAGCTTTAGGCCCAAGCTTGCTTCAGATGTAGAGTTGTAAGCGAATGCGCGAATAACATCTCCATACTTCGAAGTGCATGGTTATGGCGGTCGACTTCCCATTCAGCGACTGCATCTGACAATACGAAAGTCCGATAATCACGCTGCGCGGCATCCCGAACGGTTGTCTCGACGCAACAATTAGTTGTGACGCCGCACACTACGAGGTCCCGCACGCCGAGGCTCGAAAGATAAGTCTCCAGCGGGGTACCGAAAAATGCACTCGGCCGATTCTTATCAATCACATAATCAGCGGGCTGCGGCTTTAATTGAGAAACGATCGAATGATCCCAACTGCCTGCGATCAGGGCTCCCACCGAAGACAGCATCGGGAATTTTTCCCGAAGCATAAACCCGCCATCGCCAAAATCTGATCGGTACGTATACCTCGTGAAGATCAGAGGTACAGCCGCCCTGCGCGCAATGTCAACGGCTGTAGTACATGGCTCAACGGCCGATTCCAAGACGCCGGAGGGAAATCCCGCCCTGACGCAAGACCCAGAGGACTCGATGAATCCGTTCTGCATGTCCACAATAATTAGAGCCGATCGAGAAGCGCTGGGACCAAGGGGTTCGCTCATAGCCCTTCTTCCGATAGTTCGGGGGATTACACAGGTTACAAATGCGAGCCTGACCTAAAACAGGCAGCAGCCCCGCAAGGTTACCAGTTGTACCCGAATTCAACTCCAAAACTCCGAGGCGGCGCGCGCCAAAGTGCGTCGACTAGCCCCGGCAGAATGGGAATAACCTCGGCGTTATACGCTTTATCGGTCAAATTTCGACTCCATGCCGCCACGCTCCAGGAATCAGACTCGATAGCTAGTCGTGCGTTGAGTAGACCAAAAGACGACCGAGCGGACCCTGGCGTGTTAGCCCAATCCCAATAAGTCTTTCCAGTATAGTTGTAATCGAGTCGGACAACCCCCGACATTTTTTCCCCAATCGACCAACGATAGGTTCCAGCGGCAGAACCCGTGACTTTGGGTACCTGCGGACGCGAACCACCCACAACGGTTGGTTGGCCCGAGAACTTCTTGATTTCTGTATCCGTGAAACCTGCCGCAACCTGAAGAGTGAGCGCACTCGTAACGGCCGCCGTGATATCAGCCTCAATGCCCTTCATATCGATTTCGTCGGCAGTTGAGATGGCGAGCAGCGTCGCCTCTGGTCGGAACTCTAGTAACTGAGCATTGGAGGTATCCGAGAAAAACGCTGCGACACCGAATCGTGCCCGGCGGTCTAAAAACTCGGACTTCAAACCGATCTCATATGTCTTAGCCTCCTCCTGATCAAAAATATCCTGAACCGTTGTATCTTTGTTGAAAACCTGCAGTAAAGCGCGCGTTCCGAACGGATTGAACCCGCCAGTTTTGAACCCTACTGCGTAGGAAATATAACTCGACATTTCGTCAGAAATGTCATAACGCAGCGCTATCTTGGGCTGAAACCTATCAAAAGTTGCATCCCTTTTCGCCCCTGGACGTCTCACGAATGTCGGTGTAGGAATATTCCGTCTTAAAGTGGAATCGCAAAAAACGGCCCCAGATACAATTACTTCACCAGGCGCAGCTGCGTTACAGCCGACAAAGTTCTGCTGTTCTTTTTCATCCTTGTCATAGCGGCCCGAGATATCTAACTCGAGCTGATCTGAAAGATCGTACGAGAAGTTCGCAAAGAAGGCGTACGCGGTATTAGTTTGCTCGCCCGCTGTCCACCCAGTCGTCTGATTCAACGACCCCCTTGGGTTGGGCGCACGGAGCAAGTTGACACCATTGCTATCTAAAGCAGACATCGTCTCGATTAACGGATCATAGTCCACATATTGCGCTCCAACTACGTACCGAATTTGCGCATCCTGAGGAGAGCTAAACCGGATTTCCTGTTGTAGGAACTTATCTTCACGATAAGTCGATTGAGTCTCCCCACCGGGTGCTAAAGCGTTCGCCCCGACAGGAAAACCGCCGCGAAAGCGATAAGGAAACGAGTCCCCACCGAAGAAATCACGCGACCTTTCAACGCTTGTAATCGACACTAAGTTACCGATCGCTGACTCATAATCAATTTTCAGTGAAAATCCGAGGCGGTAATTATCCGCAAATCCCGGGATATTCGCCTCGTACGGAATCGAGGTATCGTCACCGCTAACAACCTTCGCATTCGGAAAAAGGTTATATACGTTCGCCAAAAACCCGCCCGGCGGCGTGAAGGCCTCTGTTAGTTGGGCATTCCAAGCCAAAGCACCACCAGTCATTTCCTGCCATCGTGCCTTCAGATCAATTTTCAATGCGTCGGATGGCTTCCAAAGTAACCTCGCGGATACCGTCGTCTCATTAAAGCGGTGAGGATCTTCGTTGGTATAAATATTCTCGTAGAAGCCGTCGGTGCGCCGCGATGACACTCCTGCTCTAAACGCTAAAGTCTCGCTAAATGGCCCCGAAACCGTCGCAGAACCGGTCATCCCACCACCATTACCCACACCTGCTTTGATCTCCCCCTCGAGCAATTCAAAATTAGGATCGCGAGTCCGGATCACGATTGCGCCTCCCAGCGCATTTCGACCATAGAGGGCCCCTTGCGGACCCTTCAAAACCTCAATCGATTGCAGCGCATAAAGCTCCTGATTGATAGTGTTCTGTCCTAACTGCTGCACGCCATCGATAACTAGCGCGGTTGAAGTATCTCCCTCGCGCACTTGAGTGTTGCCACGTATCGTGACAAACAGCTCACCCGGACTGCTAGACTGCACAAAAGTAACGTTCGGCGACATCGAGATGAAGTCCCCAGGTCGCGTAACATTGGCGTCTCGAAGCGTCTCTTCAGTGAAAGCTACTACGGCAACCGCAGCCTGAAGAAGGGTTTCCTCCCGCCGCTGCCCGGTGATGATAATCTCTTGGAGCTCTCCACTTGATGCCTGCTGTGTCGCCTGCGGCGCCGCACTCGCATCAGACATGAGAAGTGAACCCGTCAACGCGATAAAAAGCACCGAACGGTTTTTTGAGCAAATCATTTCCACTTTCTCCTTTAGACCATCCAGACTCCTCAGGAAACCCGAGGGTTAAAGTTTTTTACTACCACCCCAGCCGAATCAATCGCCCCTTTTTTTGACCCGATTTTCTAAGGGGTTCCCGAGGCGAGTTTCGACAATCCCCTTCCTATTTAGCCCGATCTTCTCCACGCAAGCAAGCCTGATTTAGTATACAACTCGGTATCTTAAAACTCTCCGTAAACCTGATCCGCGAGCGAAGCATAAAGCCCTCGCAGGACCGCCTTCAGCGGGAAGAACAGTTGCTTGACTTTACCCCCCCTATTTGGCGCCCTTTTGCATTAGTGGGCTTCCCCCGATTTCCCGGACACCACCCTTAGACTTTCGCCGCCAGCAGTTCAAACTCCCTGGACTGACGTAGCCGATCGTTGGATGCCGACGACGTTCATTGTAGGACCGCTCGACGTAATCGAACAAATCAGCTCGGCATTGGTTACGCGAGCGATACGGCGTCCGACTCGTTCGCTCGATTTTCAAACTCGAGAAGAAACTCTCCATCGCCGAGTTGTCCCAGACGTCACCGCGACGGCTCATGCTGCAGGTGATGCCGAACTCCGACAGCAGCGTCTGGAGGCGCTCGCTCGTGTTTTGGCTACCCTGGTCCGAGTGGTGCAACAACTCGCGAGGTTTACCTCGTCGCCAAAGCGCTTTCACCAGCGCATCGGTCACCAGCTCTACCGTCATCTCCTGACTCATCAACCAACCGACAATGCGACGGGAGAGGAGATCAAGGACCACGGCAAAATACAGCCAACCTTCGTCCGTCCAGATACTACGTGAAGTCGGCGACCTAGCGTTGGTTCGGCGCTGTTGCGTCAAACTGCCGATCGAGCAAGTTCGGCGCGGTGTAATGCTCAGGCTGAACGCCGATATCTTTTGGCGGCCTGCGTCGCTTGCGGCTGGCGGCCTGCGTCGCTTGCGGCGGGCCTGCAGGCCCGCCGCGAGCATCAAGCGGGCTACGCGGTTCACACTGCACCGATAACCCCAAGCGATCAGATCGCGCCAGACGCGCGGACTGCCGTACGTACGATCGCTCTGCTCGAAGCTATCGCGAATGAGTGCCAGCAGTTCACGGTTTACTTTGGCCCGATCACTCTCGGGTCTGCCCAGCCACTCGTAGAACCCTGCTCGCGAGACAACGAGCGTTCGACACATCAGCTGCGTCTGCCAGATACCGCGATGCTTAGCGATAAACGCAAACCTCACGGCGGATCCTTGGCAAAGAGGGCGATGGCTTTTTTAAAAATGTCGCGCTCCGTCTTGGTGCGAGCAAGCTCCTTACGAAGCTGGGCGAGTTCGGCATCTTCAGCCTTCATCACCCCGCGTTCAGGAAAAGCACTCCCCTTGTCGGAGGCTGCCTCGCGAACCCACCGGCTAAGTACGTTCTCCCCGATGCCCAAATCCCGTCCCGCGCGGCCTGTGCAACCCTCACGCCCCGCTCACTCACCAGTTTCACTGCCTCGAGCTTGAACTCCCGAGTGAACATCCTTCGAGCATCCATCCAATACCTCCGAGATCATCTGTACACCTTCTCTCGGCGTCTGGAATCTCGGGGGAAGCCCAAAGTTCGCAACAGCCTTTGGCAACGCTATTGGCTGGGTCAATCAGCTGATTTAAGCTCCGGACGGCGAACAATCGGTCGAGCGCGACGAGGGGGAGCAGTTTTTCTCAGATTTTTAAAGATTTACGATGCGCCGAGACTGTGCTTCTTAGGCGATGATCGATGTTGGGAGATAGTATATCAATTACCGGTTCAACGTTTAAAGTTATGTTTGTTCCCAAGGTTGGTCAAAAATGGTATCGGTAGTGGTGCCGACCAAAAACTCTTTACGTTAGCGACGTGCCGCGATCTCGTGAGACTAGAAGGACTTAAACGATTAGCCCGCTTGAGGTTTTGACGTACCGTAAGGATTCATGCTCATGAAAAATACAGTTAGGCTTGCAGCGGCGCACGTCGCACCAGTTTTCATGGAAGCGATGGCAACTGTTGAAAAGGCTTGTAGCTGGATTGAACGGGCTGCAGACGAGCGCGTGGACCTCTTAGTCTTTCCGGAGGTTTTTGTCCCAGGATTCCCGTACTGGATAAACCTTTATCCGCCCTTGGCTCAAGCGGCTCTCAACCGTCTGTACCAAGATGAGTCAATCGAGGTGCCAAGTGCGGCCGTCACGATGCTGATTGGTGCTGCCAAAAGATGCGGCGTTGCAATCGTTATGGGAGCAAGCGAAAGGCGTCTTCACGGTCGGACCTGCTTCAACTCTAGCGTCGTTATCGATGCAGACGGTGGTTTACTTGGTGTCCACCGAAAGCTGAAGCCAACCTATGCCGAGCGCTACATTTGGGGTCAAGGTGACGGCTCAACTCTTGGCGTTTACGCCTCGCGGGCCGGTCGAGTCGGAGCCATGGCTTGTTGGGAACACACCATGAATCTCGCTCGACAAGCTCTGATCGAGCAGCACGAGGAAGTGCATGCAGCGCTGTGGCCGGGGCTATCCACGTTAGCTGGCTTTGATCAGGTCGCTAACCTTCAGATTGAGGCGATGATGCGAAATCACGCACTAACCGGTCAGTGCTTTGTAGTCTGCGCATCGAGCCCAGTGACGCCACAAATGCTTGAATTTATGGAGGCGAAGCTTGGCCCGCAGCAAATGCTGGGAGTTGGTGGCGGCTGGAGCGCTGTGATACACCCGTTCGCCGCAACATTAGCGGGGCCGTACAGTGGTGAGAGCGAACGGTTGATCATCGCTGATGCCAATCTTGATGATCTCAAGGATGTCAAGCTGTGGGTCGATACTACCGGTCATTACTCTCGTCCGGATGTTGTTCAGTTACTGTTTAACGGCAATGAGCAGCGAAATATGGTCGATAAGAGGCAGGGCGAGTCATGACATTCAGCGCGGCGGGGGCACAGCCGTCGCTGGACTGGCATCAACTTGAGCATTGGGATCGCACCTACTACCTGCATAACGTGCAGATGCAAAATCAGACCCCGTGGATAGCGGTATCGCATCAGTTTGGCAATTACCTTCATCTCGCTGATGGGTCAACCCTGCTCGACTTCCAGAGCCAGCTGATCTCCGATAGCCTGGGACACTGCAATCCCGGTATTTATCGCGAAATAACACGTGCGATGCAACGTTACGGGCACGTGTTTTTCGGTATGGCGAACGAGTATCGCGCTCGGGCAGCCAAGCTCGTCATCGAGGACATCCTGGGCGGCGATCGAAGCTGGGCCGGTCGCGTGCGAATCCTCGCCTCGGGCACCGAGGCGGTGGAAAACTGTGTTTCCCTCGCGCGCCTCTACACCGGCCGTACCCTTATCCTGACGCAGACACATTCCTTTCACGGCTTAACAGTCGGCGCGACGATGCTGCGCGGCTATCGTAATAACGTCACCCCAGGTGACCGGCTTGACGACGTGCGTGATGTTCCAGGGTTTCCCGCCCCGGGCTTCCTGCCGATTCCGCCCCCAGAATTCGCTGACTATTCCGGTCCGCTGCCACTACCCTCGCTAGTAGCGACCGAGCAACTGATTCGCACAATCGGCGGACATAACATCGCCGCGGTGATTACGGAACCGATGTTCGGTGCAGCGGGACTTGCACCTCACGCCGCTTACCTGCCTGGCTTGCGCGAGTTGTGCAAACGTTACGGCTTCCTCTGGATCGACGATGAAGTGCTGTGCGGCTTCGGCCGGCTCGGCGAATGGTTCGGGTATCAGCTCCATCCAGGAATCGAACCGGACCTCATGGCTGTCGGTAAGTCTATCAACGGCTCATCTCTTCCGTGTGGCGGCGTAGTGCTCTCGAAGCCCATCGCTGAGTACTTCGATCAGGCACGTTGGTGGAGTGGCAGCACGTGGGACGGACATCCGCTCGTCTGCGCGTCAGTTGTCGGTGCGCTCGAGACGATGCTGACAGAGGATACGCTGAGCCAAGTTCGCAGCCGCGGACGCTACCTGTACGACGCGCTTCGGCGGCTCGCTTCCCGCCACCTATGCGTCGGTCGCGTTGCCGGTCACGGGCTCTTCTACGCCGTGGACCTTGTGGGTCGCGATGGTCTGCCGATCGTGGCTGAAGATCGATACACAGCCTTCCTTGGCAATCTCGCGGAACACCCAAATAACATCGTGTCGCGCGAATGCGCAGCGCGTGGCGTGTTCTTGGGGGGCTTTGTGCCGAACACAATCAAGGTCGGTCCGCCATTCACTATCACGGAGGCACAGATTGATACAGCTATGGCTGCTTTCGACGCAGCGCTGTCGTGCGTCGACGTCAAATATTGCTGATCTGCAAGACGCATCGGGTCAGAGCGCGACGAGTAAGCCTCCGTCAACGGTAATGATCTGACCCGTTATATATCGTGCCTGATCAGACGCTAGGAACACGACAACGTCGGCAATGTCGCGTGGCTCACCGACCCAGCCCAACGGAATGCGTGGCGTCATTGCTTCGAGTCCGGCTGCACCAACTGAATTCACCGGGTCAAGGGTCTGCGCGGTCCGGATCAAACCCGGGGCGATACCGTTGACACGTATGGCGAATGGCGCAAGATCAATGGCGAGCCCTTTGACTAGCCCCGCGACGCCCGCCTTCGCGGCAGAGTAAGGCACGTGGTCGCGCCAACCATAAGCAGTGCCAACCACCGACGAAATGCATACAATCGTTCCGCGCCTGGCCGCTTTCATGCGGTCAATCGCAGCGCGCACTACGCGCACCATACCGGACAAATCAACGTTTAATGTGTGATTCCAAAGTTCGTCGGACATAGTCTGCAGCGGGATTTTGTGCGCGATGCCGGCGTTCGCAACGATAACATCGATCGGGCCTCGGGCAGCCTCAACAGCCGCAACCACCCGGTTTGCATCCGCCGTTGAAGTGACGTCGAGCCGCATAAATTCCGCGGAACCACCAGCGCGCCGTAGCTCTGCGGCGACGGTAGCGCCTTCGTCCTCTAGAATATCTGTCAAAACAACATGATCACCCAATGCCGCGAACGCCGTTGCGGTTCCCTTTCCAATGCCAATACTCGCGCCCGTAATTAGAACGTTTCTCATCGTACCGCCTCCCAATTAACCTCGCATGTCATTTAGAAACTGAGCTCTCGGTAGGGCCAATATTTTGCTCGGCAGGTTGGTCGAGGTAGTAAGCCGAACAAAACGAAATAGTAAAAAGTTAGTGGCGCCGCCTGGACCGTATTTGGTACTCTTTACTGACCTAAACGATTAATCGTTCAGGAGGCTGAGGGCGTCCGATTGGTGCTCTATCTGGTCGGTCTATTGACACAAATCATTTACCCATTAAAAAATGATGGCGTCGGCTAACGGTAAACATTGAGGAAATAGGTGGTATACGACCTGTTCATGCGGCGGTCAATTGCTTGGGAGTTTACTCTGTCATGAGACTTTTCGTTGGATTCTAATCATCAGGCGAAAGGATACGTTGGTAAGCCGACCCGGGTGCTCGGCGGCGATGCACCTGTCGCAGGCGTTGCGAAATACACCAGCGATTTCCATTTCCCTGGGCAACTACACGCTCATATTGTTCGCAGCCCGTACGCTCACGCCAAAATCAAGCGGGTCGAACTATCCGGAGCCACGAGAGTCGGCGGTGTCGTTCTGGCGATGGAAGGACAAGAGTGTGCACAACTGCTCGATCCCGTGCCTCACTATATCGATCCCATTGGCTTTGGCGGCCGCACGGTAGCGATCCGCTGTCTCGCCGTGGAAAAAGTCTGGTGCTTTGGTCAGCCCGTCGCCGTCGTCGTCGCTCAAGACAAGCGGACGGCCCGCTACGCAGCGTCGAAGGTACTCGTCGAATATGAGCCGCTGCCGGTAGTGTTAGATCCGGAATCAGCGCTGCGTCCGGATGCCCCCATCGTCGTACCCGGTTGGGATTCGAACAGCATCCTAACATTACCCTTTGTGAACGGAGATCCCAACGGCGCGTTCAGTCAGGCTGCTCATGTTGTCCGTACAAGGGTAAAAATTCACCGCTTTTCGACTCAACCGATTGAGACTCGAGCATACAACGCCGTGCCTGATTCGGAGTCCCACGGCATCACCTTCTATGGTACGTCGCAGAATCCGCACCCACTGCGTAACGTACTGGCGACTGCGCTTCGAATGCCCGAGAATCGTATTCGGGTCATAGCACCCGCGATTGGCGGCGCATTTGGTGCAAAAATGCACGGCCATCCCGAGGAGGCTCTCACCTGCCTTCTCGCGCTCCAAACTCAGCGACCGGTTCGGTGGGTCGAGGATCGCGAGGAATGCCTGCTGATCGGGGCCCGCGAGCAGACGCACGAAATGGAACTCGCGCTTACGAAGGATGGTGACATTTTGGGCCTGCGCGATCGTGCATACGCCAACACGGGAGCCCCGAGCGCCTGCCCGGGATGGGGTATGGCGTTCCTGACTGGCCTGACGATGCCAGGACCTTATAAAGTTCGTGACATCGACATCAGCATGAACATTGTTTGTACCAACAAGCCCTCTTGGAACGCGTCGCGCGGTTACGGCAAAGAGGCGACTGCGATCGCCTTAGAACTCGCAATAGACAATGCAGCACGAACCCTTGGCCTCGATCCGGTGGATGTCCGCCTCCGAAACTTTGTTACGAAGGATAGTTTTCCGTATAACAGTCCGACCGGGTTGATCTATGACTCCGGCGACTACTCAGGCGCTCTTCGTAAAGCCCTCGAAGCCCTCGGCTACGACGAGTGGAGGCGCTCACAAGCGGAGGCACGTAAGCAAGGTAAGCTGCTGGGCATCGGCATCGGGTTCGAATTGACGCCCGAGGGCGGCGCAATTCCCGGCACGATGGTGTCTGGCTGGGATTCCTCTACGGTACGTATGGGCCCTGATGGCTCCGTCACTTTGCTAACCGGCGTTACGCATCCAGGCACACAAAATCCTACAGCACTCGCTCAAATTGTCGCGGACGAACTCGGTGTGGAGGTCGATGTTATCCGCGTGATTCAGGGAGATACAACGACGTGCCCTTACGGATTCGGTAACTACTCCGGCCGTAGCTTGATCGTCTCTAGCGGTGCGTGCGCGGCGGCGGCGCGCGAGGTTCGCGCAAAGTTACTAACTATCGGTGCTGCATTACTCGGCGTGGATTCGTCGACGATGTCGATGGAGCGCGGTTTGCTGCACTCTAGCTCGGACGCTGCTAAGACACTCTCGGTGCGCGAGGTGGCGTATGCATCGTATACGCGTGCGTACGATATCGGTTTAGCAATTACCCCGCCGCTCGAGGCAACGTGTTCGTTTCGGCCGGGTTTAATTCGGCACACGCCGGACGCTAACGGCCGCATCAATCCCTATCCATCCTATTCAAATGCCGCATACGCTGTAGTTTGCGAGATTGATCGGGATACAGGTCAGGTCAAGCTGCTGAAATTTGCTGCTGCTCACGATTGCGGAAAGGCGATCAATCCTGTACTCGTCGAGGGACAGGCCTGCGGGGCTATTACGTTCGGGATCGGCGGAATGCTGAATGAAGAGATACGATTTGACGAAAACGGGAGACAGCTCACGAATGGCTTCGTCGACTACGTGATGCCACGCGCACTCGATGTACCGCCGATCACAATCGTACACCACGATAGTCCCAATCCTGTCACGTACATGGGTCTTAAAGGCGCAGGAGAAGCGGGTGTTGGCGGTTCAGCCGCGGCGATTGTTTGCGCAATTAACGATGCCTTGGCACCACTGGGCGTCTCTGTGACAGAACTCCCGGTCACGGCGACTCAGGTCTGGGAATCCATTCAGTCTGCAAACCACCCTGCGCATAAGCGGGAAGTCCAATGAGCCTGCACCCGCAGTACGCTCGTCCGCGGTCTGCCGCGCAGGCCGTTGAATTACTCCGTGGGCTAGGCTCCGGTGCCGTCGTGATCGCAGGTGGACAAGAGCTAATGCCGCATATTAATTACGGTCGGCTCATGCCCTCCGTACTCGTCGACATCAGTGCGCTACCAGACTTGATGGGTATCCAAGACGTCGACGGTGTCCTGTCCATCGGAGCGCTAACCGTACTTCGCGAGTTAAAAAAAAATTCACTGGTGAAGACGTCGCTGCCCCTGCTCTCGCGCGCAGCGAGTCTCGTCGGCGGCGGTTGGCAGGTTCACAACCGCGGCACGCTTGGCGGCAATATCGTCGCGATGCACCCGTTGTACGATATTACTCCCCCTCTGTTGGTGCTTGACGCGGAGGTCGAAATTCTCAGTGCCGGTGAGGTGCGGCGTGCCCCTCTCGCGGCGGTGATCTCCGAAACCAGCCTCGGACTCGGTCAACGAGCGCTTATCACGCGCATATTTCTCCGAGCGACACCGCCCGGTTTTGGCTGGGCTTACGAGAAGCTGAAGATCACGGAGGGCGCGTACGGTTCTGCGAACGCCGCTGCTGTAGTTGCTATGCACGGCGGGAAAGTCAGTGCGGCCCGATTGGTAATTGGCGCGGTCTCGGAGCGACCCATAGACGGGGGGGCTGCTGTGGAAAGCCTGCTCGGACGATCATTCGATGACCACATCGCACAGGAATTTGAGGCTGCATGTGCGGCGCTGGTTACACAGCCGATGAACGACCAGCAGGGTAATTCCAGATGGAGGCGGGCAATGGCCGGCGTGATCGCCCGTCGAGCAATATCCGTCGCCGTTTCACGCGCCTCAGCGCAACAAATTTAGAGAGCAGCGATGGCCGCAAATTCTGATGAATTGTTGTTAGAGGACGCAGTCCTCCTGCAATGCCGCGTTAACGGGCAAAACCGCGAAGAGGTCATTCAGCCGTCTGCGTCATTGCTCGACTGGCTTCGCGATGACCTGCGCCTCACCGGCACCCATATGGGCTGCATGACAGGCCACTGCGGTGCATGTACAGTCATGATTGACGGTAAAATTGCGAAGTCGTGCATTACTCTTGCTGCATCTGTGCAGCGGAAGCAAATCACGACTCTTGAGGGGTTGGGGCAGAACGGTAAGCTCTCCCCGCTGCAGCAGGCGTTCTGGGACGAGGCGGGTTTCCAATGTGGTTTCTGCGCGCCTGGAATATTGCTTTCCGCCGAAGAGCTTCTTCGCGAAAATCCAAATCCGTCCGTCGAGGAGATTCGCGAAGCCCTCGCCGGTAACCTCTGTCGATGCACCGGATACCAAAGCATTCTGCGTGCGGTGCAAGTCGCGGCATCACGCATGCGTCCGTCGTCGATAGCTGAGGACAAGTAAGCTCACGTCTCTCCAGGAGTGCCGCAATGAGTGATGAGACCGACTCCCGCACTAAGGTACGCGTTCTGAAAGTAAGGAACGCAACGGCGGAGGCTCTCAAGCCTTATGGGGAGATGCTAGGCTTCGATCCGAATACCCCGCCGATGCCGATCGATTTCTACGGCGGGAAGGTGCAGGTCCGACGCGTCGTGAACTTCGTGTCGGATGGTCAAACCGAGATGCCGGTAGTTACGCTGCAGCGGCGTCCGCTCGAAGTGCGCTGGATGGAGCGGCACTTCAAGCACACGCAGGCCTTCATTTCGCTCGGCAGCAAGCCGTTCGTCGCGGTGCTCGCCCCGCCGAACTCCTCGGATACGCCCGATCTCGATAAGGTCGAGGCCTTCTTATTCGACGGTCAGGCAGGCTTCGTGATGCACGTCGGCACTTGGCACGAGTTTCCATTCGCAATGCTGGATGACACCAACCTGGTCGTGATCCTGCGCAAGGAGGCCACCGAGGGTCTGATCCGCGATAACGTGATCCAAGATGAAGCACTCGGCCCCGATCTCGATAAGAAAGACCTGCAAGCCAGATTCGGGATCACCTTTCGTATCGAAGTCTGAAGGTCATTTCCCAAACGTGGCTTAAGGAGTTCGCCCCATGAACGCGGAAATACGCCCTTCCGCTGATCATCCGCTGGTCGCCGAGCTGCAGGGCATCCTTGGCGCTGGGCATGTCAGTACCGATCTCGCCCGGCGCGAACTGCTGTCTCGCGACCTGAGCTTCCGCCCCTTCGAGACTGCGGCCTGCGTCGTGCGGCCGGGTAATCTCGAAGAATTGTCCGCTGCGATCGCCGTGGCGACGCGCGCCAGGTATGCAGTAGTCGCGCGTGGTGGTGGCATGTCATACACCGGCGGCTACACGCCTGAGCGCCCGGAGACGGTGCTCATTGACATGCGGCGCATGAACCGCGTGCTCGAGATCAACCGTGAAGACATGTACGTTGTAGTCGAATGCGGATGCACCTGGAAGTCGCTGTTCGAAGCGCTGAATCCGCTCGGACTGCGCACGCCCTACTGGGGCCCACTGTCCGGCATGTATGCGACCGTGGGCGGCGCCCTTTCGCAGAACAGCCTGTTCCACGGCTCCGGTACCGAGCGAACGGTGGCGGATAGCTTGCTCGGGCTCAAGGTCGTACTGGCAGATGGTTCAGTACTGACGACGGGCTCTGGCGCCCACAAGACCAGTAACGCGTTCTGGCGACACTTCGGCCCGGATGTCACCGGCCTGTTCACGGCGGATACCGGCGCGTTTGGCGTCAAGGGCGTCGCGGTGCTGCGGCTAATGACCCTGCAGAAGCACACTGCATATCTGTCGTACAAGTTCAACACGCTCGAGGCGATGCTCAAGGCGCAGC
>Ga0194133_10005625_pt1 | contig 15876 bp, 6 predicted proteins | sample TA2KigOf40mmetaG_FD_155448 | JGI IMG/M metagenome (GOLD analysis project Ga0194133, IMG submission 155448) | Freshwater microbial communities from Lake Tanganyika, Tanzania - TA2015055 Kigoma Offshore 40m | ecosystem: Environmental > Aquatic > Freshwater > Lake | place: Tanzania: Lake Tanganyika...
GAAGTCGTCACTTGTTTGCTCCATGGGTGTATTCTTACCATTTCATGTCACAGAAATATGACTTTCTATTGATTTTGAGTTGACAAATTTCAAGCTAACATGGTTTAATTAAGTTTTCCTTCTAGTTGTAGATTAAATGAACTGTTCTTGTGCTTTTTCATGCCTCAATCAAAATTCAAAAAAATTTGGTAGGGGCAAACAAAGCTTTCACTCTGACCGAAGTCTATAAGCTTCCTTAAAAAATTAAATAAAATTTTGAAAAACATTGCAGAATACATTTATTACATGACTTACTAAAATATTACCCTATTTAAGAATATTCTGCCTGTAAGTTTTTAATTAAAAGAGTTTAAATATTGAATTTTGGACACTAGGTTTTGGTTACTTTTCATCCATCATACCTTCATCCTATTTAGGCCCATGGGTATATATGTAGAGCTTAAAACCAAGAAACAATATCAGAGAGATGTGCTAAAACATAATTGTTACATAATAAAGTCTATTTTGTCTTTTTTTAGTTACAGAGTTTTGGCAGAGCAAACTTTTTTCTCCTTTCACCAAAGTTTATCTTCCACTAGAAACTTTTTATTCAATGTACTTCCACAACTTAAATACATCAACAGCTTCCAATCTTAATTTTGAAATATTTGACAATAATCTAATCTTAAAAAAATGAAAAAGGTATCTTTATTAAGCCTTATTTTTCTATTTGCCTAAAAATAGCTTGGGCTTGCCAACTGGTAACATGTCCATTGAGAATTCTCAAGCTATGTGTTTGCACTTGCCTCCCTTGAGAAAAAAATTACAATTTATCCACCTAGAGAATACTTAACTGTTTAGTTCTTTAATTTTAGATACATGTTACAAATTTTCTGAGTTTATAATCATTTGTAATTTTGTAAATATTATAAGCAAAATCAATTTAATTATAAAACTTCTGTACATTTGTTTGTTTGTGTGGCGTTTTATTACCAATCTTTCATTAATAAATACAATTATTAACTTTTTAAGAGCCTAAATGTCCACATTTTCAATCAATAAATAATGAATCAAATATAAAATGTCAATAAGTTTGCCAAATTTCTTTTGTCAATGTGGTAGATGCGATGTTGTCACACTTCATCAGGTAGTCGATAGGAAAAGAGTGTGTCCTTAAGCAATTCATAGTCTGTTGTCATTGAGGTTAATTTCAAGCCAGCCAAATTTGATACAGTCCATGCATTTTAATTTCCAATTAAGTTTTTGTTTGCCAATTTTACCATTGGAGTTGTCGTAGAAGTTACCATTATGAGGTCTCCTTCTGGTACTGTAAAATGTTTCTTGTAGAATGGAGAAGAGGTAATGGGAGTTTTTATTGTTTATAATTTTGATGGCCATCGATGCCAAAGAATATTTTACCCACTCAGAAGGTGATGATGCCCTTTTGCATATTTTGAGTAGTTGAGGTCTTGATAATCTATATCTGTAATCGTTAAATGATATCCTAAGGGATCTGTAGTGGGCCGTGTTAATGAGTCTTTTCACGGGTTAAGATGTTGTGTCGTTGTACCAGACTAGTGCGCAATAGTATTAATGACTGTAATATTGTGCCGTCACGATATTGTGATGAGTTATTTTCTGGCTTAACAAAAAAGAATAATTTGACCAATAATGTTTAAGAGAATAAGGTTGTTCTTTCACACATTAGCGTCAATTATAAATCACATCAAATGCATTTTCCAAAAATAAAAATCATAAAAATTCTTACCCTAAATGTTAAATGTTTTTAAGATACAAGATTTTTTCAAAGAGTTAGACTTTTTTGGGGAGCTGATTGATAGATTGATTTAATCAGAATAAATATTTTGATAATAATCAATATCTTTTAAAAGAATGAATAATTGAAACTGAAATTCAAGATCCTGAGTTCTAAACACCTGGAGACTATCCGAAGATCGCATTCATGACAAACTAAATCAAACTATTTCAATTTTTGCATTGGAAAACTTTTTTCCCATTTTCTTCAGGGAATAAATATAAATTTTGAAAGACGCTTTCTTTAAAACTTTAATTCGGGAAGCACATCTCCAGCTTTTTTAAATTGAATTTCTTAATGGCGCAAACTTAAAGAAATTGGTGAACGTACCATCGTGGCCTAATTGGCAAAGTAATAAAAACACAGTAAAAATCTATGACATGGAAATATCATTAAATTTCAAATTTTGAAAAGCATTTAGAATTACAGACTCCATCAAATGGTTGCGAAGAATCAAGGACAATTGGTATCGTTTGAAAAAGTTCAGCTTGAAATCAGAACTTGATTAAGAATAAGAATAATTTGGTCCAGTATAGAAATAAACTAACATTTGAACAGTTCATGAAAGTTGTAACTTGTCAGTTTTTTGGTGCTTTCTATTTTGGTTGTTTAGCGTGGCTAAACCCTAACACCTCGTATAAAAATATCAGACGATTAAATGCCATCCATTTTAGGGTACTGAGAATCGCCAAAAGAGACTACAAATGCAAGCTGTCTAGGGCGACGCTAGATGCCATTGGTCGAGCTAGACCCACCATATGGTCGAAGTACATTGGTGCCAGTCTGATTGTAAAAACGATAATGAAAGGAATACCATCCAGACTATGTGATGACCTGAAGGCAAACCCATACATAGAAAGACGTAAACCATGGCGAATGAAGTTCTGGTCGAAAGCGGATCATCGAATAGGACGACAATCCATAACAAACCGTGCTGGATCCCTTCTGAACGACGTGGCTTTTGATTGGCTTCCGACAATATCCGACGACATACTGAGGAAATCTCTGAAGTGCAACTTCAACTTTGGCCAGGTGGGGGAAAGGTGAGGTAGTTTTTCCCCTGGGTTGGGGTACCTGCAAGGACAGAAAGCCCAGTTTTCTACCTTAGTCATTGCCTTGAATCCACCCAAAAAAGTCCCCAGGCCAGGCAAGCAGTTAAAGTGACGCCAATCCGACAAACCTGACGAAGAAGAAATCCAGAATTATTTTAAAATAACTGCTTGCCATTTCACACTCTTACGAAGTATTTTGCATGTATCAATAGCATAAAAAATATGAATGAGTAAAAATAAAACATAAAACATAGACTCATCCGATGTAAGTGAATGATCAACACCTTTAAAGTGTCCTGCCATGGGTAGAAATATTTCTGTGGTCACTGGGGATCATTATTATATCCTGAATTATGGCTTTTTTACATTTTTTGCAACTTGGGGTGATAAATTACTGACATACATGGGTAGGAATTTTAGATTTTAGTTGGGTTCCGTTCAACACTTGGACATCCAAATCCTTGATTCAAAGCTGATTATTCATTCAATGATGTTAAGGAATCCGGATAATCCTCACAGCTACATTTGAGCATAGTTTAAGTGATAAGATCATGACATCAGGTTGGGAATCTGAGTGTCGGGTTTCCAACCCAAGGGCCAACCTTTGACCCCTGGTCGCGCCTAAGGCAACATATATTCCCTTTATTGATTTAAATTGCATAAAAAGTGTTTATTTAATCTTATACTTAAAATATTCTTCATGGGTCGTTGTTGCCTAATGATTAAAGCAACTTATTGAGAACTTTGGACTGGGGCTCAATCTTTGACCCCTGGATTTGCCTTCGTGAATCATTTCCAGTAAAGATTTTTATTCATATTTACCAAGTTACTGTAAAAATTATCCCTTGATTTTTGATTAATTTATATCAAGTTACATGATTTAAAAGGTAAAGCTTTCCCAAAATGAGTTAAAATCCTGGTCTCCTTAATTTACAGCTTGTTGTCAAAACTTTGAGCTCCAGAACCAACAAGAGTTTTGATATGATTATAAATTCCTTACTTTAAGCAAAATTTATCAAAATGCAGCCCAAGATGATGTTTAAATTGTCTGTATTTCATACAATACTTCAATTTTCTCTCTTTCTACCACAATTCATTTGGACTTTCCTTCTTCAAAGTCTTTGGTCCTTCTATTCTATTCTTTTAAATAGAAATGAAATCAGATTAATTGAATTCTTTGTAATCAGTTGCTTAAACTCAAAGTTCTTAGATCAATTGTAAATTACAATCATTATGCCCAAAATATTTTTAATGGAGGAGACTAAGGCAACTATTAGAATTTATTGTCACTGTAAACAATTGTTAATAAAAACTACTTGGTTTTTAAAAAGATTTAATAACATGATTTATTGTTTTAGGATCAAATTTTTTTTGCATTTTCCTAATTCTTCACAATTAAGAGAATCTATTCCTTTCGGTTCTTTCCAAGATTCAAGGAATCCGGAATCGGAAAAGCTGATTTGAATTCCAACATTTTCTAAAATCCAAAATTGATTTAAAATTTTTGATTTTTCTTTTCAATTGTAGTCATCCAAAAAGGATCATCAGGATTGTATATAATCCAGCACGTGAAATTATCTCGAAACGGTATCTAACATCTAATTTTCAACCTGACTGTTGACTTCTAATCAGACCAATTTTCAGGCTAAACATTGACCTTTATAGCTATTTTGGAGATTCGTGCTGACAATTAGTCAAAGCAGATCTAAAAGTTCCAGGCAGCTATAAAGGTCAGCTTGGAGGGGAAAACATTCCTTGAAATTAACATTTGATGAAGTAATTTTTAAAGAAAGAGCAACCTTCTCAAAATCTTAAAGATATTCTTGTGTTAAAAACCATGACACAAATCAGGAACCAATTATACCAAAAGAGAACCAATAAATATTTTTTTTATTTGAAAGTCTAGTGAAATCAATTATTAGAGAGACACTTGGAATCCTGACTGGGAAAAATTTTCTTATGAATTTTGTTGCAACCCTGGGTCAAAGGTTGTTGGAGGTGCAGGGGTGCAAACCCCAACCCTCAGATCCCCAGCCAAATATGTCATGGCAATATGCCACAGCGACCCCTATTATGTTTAAAAGCTTTCCTTTTGATGCTGAGATTTAAAACTAACTTTAAAGAGTAGAATTTACAATTAAGACATTTTTTACAATATTCCAAAGAATCTTGGTAGGTATATAAAAATTCTCATCAGAGATCAAAAAGATTTTATCAAAAACTTTCTGCAATTCAAATGATCTTTTCCGGCCGGGTTTAAAGTTTCAGAATTTCATCTGAAAAACACAATTTACTTGATGTGTAAAATAATTTTTTTTTGAAAATTTTTCTTAAAGATATTAGATGGACAATTCAATGGTGTTGAAATTTTTGGATGAAAAGACCACATTTTGAGCTTTTATCTGTTCAAGGCTTTTGAAGTAAAAGTTTTGAAGTTCAATCAGCGTGAAAAAAATTGACATAATAATCATAATGCAAGACCTTTTTCTGGTTTTGATCTTTTTTTCAAAATAACTTTATTATAAAGAGACATCTATGACCATATTTACATGACCTTGACAAGGTGATGATCCAGTTTTGACTTGGTGTTTTTCAAGGTCAACTTGGCGTAATGGTCATCGTACTTGGCTAGGGATCTGAGGGTTGTGGGTTCAAACCCTGGCAGGAATCTACCGGCAATTTTTGATCCGAGATAGCCACAAAAAAATCCAACAAAAATTTCCAGTGTGCCTTTAATGATTAACTTCGCAATGGCATACTTTAAGAATTAAAAAATATATCCTAATATTAAAGCAGTTTTCATTTCAGAATAAATTAAGTTTAAAATAATCTAAAAGCCAAACAATCAGATCTATTGTTTGAATAAAGCAAAAGTTCTCAGACCTTAAAGATTTAATAATGTTGCCTTTTTGAGCTCCTCAGTAAAATATTGCATACATAATGGCACTTTGGTCGCTGCTCCCCATACTTGACCCAATAGCCTTCTTTGCAATCACTTAAATCCTCAAGAGCCCCTTGACTTGCAGCCTCAAACCTACAAAAACAAGTTATTAACACCTAACTTTCCTTCCATTTGAACATTTTTTGATATGTAAATTCACAAAAAATGTACCTTAAAAATTTCTGAATTTCAAATAATTGATCCCTGCCATCATTTTACACACACTTCAGAATCTGTCAAACAAGCCCTAAATTTTACAATTTGTTGTGAATCAAAAGCCTTGAATAATAATTACTTCAAAGATTTAACTTTTTGATCCATAATAGGTGACTTTTTTAAATGCATTTTTCAGTAATTCCAAATGAACACAAATTCAAATTTTTTATTTGTCTCTCTTGAAATCACTATTGTTCAATTTCAAATTTCCATCTAGATCGATGCTTAAAACAAAAAATTTCCTAATCCTGTTTGTCTCCATAATATTATCGTTAAGTCTTCATGAAAGTAAGAACGATTTCCACCATTTAGGGTCTAATGCTACTTTGTGTGCAAGCAAGTATAATGTGAAATCAACCCTTCTCTGCACATTTCCATCAGCAGGTCCAATGAGTTTCCATATTCTTGGACTGTCTAAAAATTTAAAAATTTAGCCATAATGCTGGAAAATAGCTATCTTATTTTCAAACTTACTTTGTGGTTATTTGCATTGAACCTTTTCATTAATCTGGTCAATGAAGGATCTACCTTTAATCAAATAAAATAGGAAATATCAGCTTCACATCTACCAGCTAAAAATTTATTTTCCTTTGAAATTTACCAAAGTTTCCTCATTTTCCCGTTTAATCAAACGGTTGATACTGGGATCAATCTGAAAAACTGACATTGAAAGTATTTATTCAAATCAAAATGAATTTTGTTTTGTACCAAAAGTTCATCAATGGAGTTTCGTTTCATCAATCTGCTCAAGCTGGGGTCAACCTTTGAACAAAAAATAATTATTTTTCCAATTGTATTTGGAATCTAAGATTATGTATGAATGAAATTAAAGTTACCAAAGCCATTCCATTGGGGTCAGAGGAATATTCTCCTAGTTCACTTTGTGCTCTTTTCAACTCCTGTAGCATAGTCTTTGATTCATAAAAAGTACATTTTTACTCTGACTTCAGCTTCTCTTACCTGTGCTTGCAATAAATCTTTTGGATGGAAAACCATCCTTGAGTTTCTCAAGTCTCTCAAATGATGATCTCCATAAACTGTTGTGAAACTAATCATAGTTGCCATAAGAAAAAACTTGACAATCAGATCCATGATTGACTCAAACTTGGTATCCTTTAGTTTTCTATAACAAGAGTATTTAAGTTTTGAATGAAGATCTGACTTCAAAATAGTAAAAGTATACCTTTCCTGTAAGATGTAAAAATAATTTGAACCCAAGTTTTGTCAAACCTTAGAGCCTGTTGGTTGCTTTGAGAGTGGCGACTTAATAAGACTGTCCTTATTTTATAGACTTGGAAAATAACTAGAACGCAGTTTTTTCACTTCTTTTTAAAGGAAAGGCATCGGTTCTCTCGAGAAGGAATCTTGAAACCACTTTTATTTGGAGAAAAGCTTCGTTTGTCAAAACTAGTTTTGATTTTTGCAATGTTTCTGAGTCTGCAAAAAATAATAAAAAGAAAGGAAATTCTTTTGTTAAGTCAAAAACAAGATTGGGCACTCAAAATTTCCAGGGAAAGAATTATTTTATGATAATAGAGCATCTGCATCAACAGCCTCCCAGATCATCATGATAATGATTTATTTGAATTCATTAGCAGTTACAAAATTAATGACACAGTTTTTTAAGAATGTAATCTACACAATTTACAATTTGTTCCAAATAAATACAAATATCAATACACTTTCCTAGTTCAAAAATTCAAACAATTTCAATTATGTACCCGAAAACAATCAGATCAGATCATATTTGTACACTCTCAATTTTTCTGTCCCAACAAAAATTCCTCTTTTTTGAAACTAAAAACATACAATTGACATCCCCAAACCCTAATATCCCTTTCTATAAGAAAAACAGATTTTTCCATTAGGAAAACATGCAACAAGAAAACTCTATCGAATGCTTATTCCGATTTCATGTTATTTCATGCTTACTTTTCTATTGAATGCACAACTTGTTTGATAAGCAAAAGATTTGGGGTCTATATTTGTTGAATGTTTTCTTGAAACAGCATTTTTCTTGAACAAAAGTTTTTTTACTTTAGTCATCACTACTTGTTGTTTAAGAAAGGGCAAAATTGTTGAAGTTTGCTTTTAATAGAGTTGATACTGAATTGTAGGAATATTACAGACTGCAAAGTTAATTTTCAGCACTTCCATTTTTGCTTCTAAAAGTTTGATTATTATCTCTACTTGTTCAAATGGACTTTACAATTTTATTGATTTTAAATGAAAAAAATAGCACCTCAAGCTAAATGCCAGTAAGTTTGAGAAATTGAGTCAAAATATTCAAATGTGACCAATTAGACCTTGATGACAAAATAAAAAATTTTCATGATTAAACTTTTATTCAATGACTATCATTTCTTTTTACAAGAGTGTATAAGACTATAAGGCTTAAGTCTTAGCTGTTAATTGATCATACAATCATTAAGTAAAGAATTTCAATATTGATATAAATCCTATAGTTTTGAAAAACAGTTTGAAATCAGGACAATAAAAGAATGCAGAATTTCTCTGAAAGCTATCTTTTGGGGATCTGGTTTTGGTATAAGTATGAACCTTTATAAAAGCATCAAGTTTCCTTTTCTTATTTCTCTTCTTAATAAACTATAACATTTTTTTGAAATTGAAACCAGATGCATATCTTAGTTTTTAAAATTCAGGCAAATATAGTCACTTTGATAAGTTTTTAGGTCCCATATCTCTAACTTTCGAACAATTCACCCTAACTTCATTTCAAAAGAGGCCAATTCAGCTTTATAAAGTGGCCTTAATAATTGTTGAAGTTCTGGTCAAAAAGTTTCAAAACTTGGTGGTTGATTGGATCAATTTGGTAAGATGATTGGGAAGACCAAAAGAATTTTCAAGTTGAAAGTTGGAAACAAGTATAGTCTTTTAGCTTATTAGCCGAATCGTGGTATACTAGATATTTTTCATATCATAACATATCATAAATTCAATTTTCTCTAATGATTATGTTTCGCAAGAAAGTAAAATTTCCAATTCAATATTTTCCAAACTAAAATCTTCAAGACAAAAATATCACAAGTTGTATGATCTTTAAATTATTCACACTTAACAGCAAAAAATTTCTGAAGATCCAGCTCACGCTAAACTGTGCTGGTCCTCAGATTCAAAGTTTCCAGAATGTAAATCCAAAGACACTTTCAGATAATAACTTTCAATTCATGAAAATCATAGGATGTAAACACAATGAAACTTCTTTAAACAACAACTTTTAATCTATGAAAATATAACATAAACCAGGTAGACGGGTATTTTTTGTGCGGGGAAAAATACCTAACCCTCTCAAGTGGCTGGTAACATGTTCAATTAATTAATTCAATTGCACAACAAACAACGAAGAGCTGTTTTCTGCAATAAACCCAATGTTAAAAGGGTTGCTTTTTGATCGAGTAAAAATCCACATGTAAAAAAAGAAAGCTCATCAACCTGTTTTGCTACATTCAAAAACAAGGACATTCTTTGCTTGGCAGAGGTTGAAGCAACAACCAGATTCATTAAATATCCAAAGTTTGATTTGGAAGGTTCAAGGTAGTTTTTAAACTTTTTAATCACAAAAAGTTACATCAATTTTTTCGTTTGTAAATTATAGAAATCCAGTTGATTTTGATTAGATTTAGCTAGTGACCTTTCATGATCGATATTTCAAAATAATTAGGATTTGTTTGATTTTTGAAGATGGAATGTGGTCTGAAGCACTCTTTTGTTAACACACATTCACTTTACAAGGTTGTTAGGTCCATTAAGCAACATCAATAAGCTTAAGAAACCGGAAGCTGTTGAGTGTAATGTGAATAAATCACGTCATTTATATGCTAGATTTCATGTTTACTTTACTTTTTCTAACTACATAATTACTTTTTATCCATCAAGGGAAATTTAGGCCACTAAAAGTAGTGGCAATAGAAGGCTTCAAGTTCAAAGAGAATCTTTTTTATAGAAGTCAATTTTTTTTTGCAAAAGTTGTTTCATTTCATGTTACATATTTAAAAGTTTTTGATAAGGTCTCATCAAATAGGGTGTTGCATGCTATTCTAGTTTGTAAAAGTAAATCGTAGTAAAAAGTTTTGTAAGACAAAAAAAATATTTGGGAATTATTGTAGCTCAGATAGTGACAAAAGAGAAAGTTGTGATTTTTCATATGCTTTTGCTAATCACAGACTTTCAAAGTAAATTTTAACATTCTCTGCATTTAACAATGAGGCTTTAAGTGTAAAAAGGCATGTTGAGCTGCAAACTTTTTCAAACTTGGCATATCAAGGTTGGTGCTAGGCTTTTAGCTTAAAATAAAATGTGTTTTTTCTGACACCTGGCAATTTAAGAGGGCTGAGAGCCCCTTTGCTTTTACTAATGAATGACTTTCAAAGTAAATTTCCACATTCTCTGCATCAAACCATGAGGCTTTAAGTGGAAAGTGGCATGTTGAGCTGCAAACTTTTTCAAATCGGGTATATCAAGGTTGACACTAGGTTTTTAATTTAAAGTGAAATTAAGATGGCTGAAAATCCCTAGGGCCAGTTGATCATGTTTGGAAAATGAACCCAAAACCCTCACCAACTAAATTCTGGTCAGTACAGCAACCCTGAATTTTGTCTGTACAGGGACACCTCTGTGTATTAACCACTCTTGCTCAATCAGAGGGTCGCCTTGGTCATGTGGCTAAAATCACGTGTCAAAAAATCAACGAGGCCCCCTCAGTCAGCATATGACCCTGAAAATGATGATAACCTTCGGTAATCACTGCCTTAGTCTATACAACACTGGATTATTAATGGCATTTTACTTTTTAGTAGACTTCGTGAGTAATGAGAAAATAAAAAAATAATTGTGAGAAAAGTAACTGGGAAGGGCTCTGTCTGACTAAAAGTAACATCATTGCAGGATAAGGCTCTATTCCATCAGATCAAGAAAATGAAAGAGAAAATATGCTTTTTCTTCTTCACAACTTATCTTGCAATTTCAACTATTTAAGAACACTTTTTGTACTGACTGAGAATTTTTATTTTTATTATTTATCCTTTAATTATCTCATTCGGTCAAATTAACAAGAAATTGAACCATTGAATTATATTCCCTGGCGACAGGAAATCAAAAGTTGCAATTAAACCTACAACCCTCCTCTACCCAGCCAAATGCCATTCTGCTTTAGGCAACAAGCTGTTCAAAGTTGAAATTTGCATAGAAATTATAATATTTGTGTTAGTTGACCTGACAAGGTCGCTGAAAAAGTTTGATCTCAAAAATTCTCAAAGCACTTGATTTATCGGCAGAAAAATCAGTTTATAATGTAAGCTCTCCCCCATCTTCTTCTCTAAAATCTAAAATAATTCCTATTTAATTTTGACTTTTGAAATTATTGATGTCAAGTATTTATCAGTTTCAAACAAGATAGTAATTTTTGTCCTTTGTTTATTTTTAGAATGAGTGAAAGCAGTGAGACTTTTTGTATCTTTTGTGAAGACGAGGCTACCTTTTTCGATTGCATGATCAACCAACTAATTCAGCATACGCTTCAAGGTAGGGAAAAGGGAATTTCATAAATATTTTCGCATAAACAGTCACAAATGTATGTTAAAAAACAAAATGAAGTGAAAAGTGTTTCTTGTCAAACTTAATATACACTTTTCAGACAGTTTTTTAAGGTGTCACTGTTTGTAAAAGTAGTTCATAACCTTTCCTCTTTGATAGTAAGGCCTTCCTTCTTTCCTTCTTTATTTCTCTCACTTTACTTTCCTCCTATTTTGCGTCATTAGTTTTTTACGATTTTCTTTCTAATTTTTCCTTGATTATTGTTTCAACAGAAACAATAGAACCTCAGAGTGAGAAGGAGGCTGACCTCGTATTCATTGACAACTCAAACATGGAGGCTTGCTTCAAGTCGTTTGACAAAGATGAGTAAGACATGACAATTTTGCAGTTTTACAGCAGCATTGAAAATAGTAAAAATCGTAAAATTTCTGTATTAAAGGGACAACTCTCTGAACATCAACGAATTCACAGTTTTGTTGAAAGCACTTTTTAGAAATGAGAAGGGTCGTCCCTATCCAATGGATGGTCATTTGACAACTGAAATATTTAACATTTTCAACAAAAGCGGGGTACGTTTTTGAAACTTTTGCTATGAGCTTTATCTTAATACCATGATTTTTGTCATAACATCTCATACTTTTCAAAAGCTGAGAATGAGTTGCAACAGTGAGGTAAAGGAGAAATTTTCAGTGTAATCATCAGATGGTATTGGGATGGGCCTGCAGGGCCCAAACCCAATCTGCCTGGTGAAAAAACCACTTTGCGATTGTGACTGCTTTTTGTAGTTTCCAACTTATTTTAAACTATGATTTTTGAATAAATTACTTGAAAATGGTTCATTGAAATAGGATGGAAGTATGAGCAGAGAGGAATTCACATTTTGCTGGAACAATTGGATCAAAAAGGTGATTCTTTATCTGAATTTGAAACATTAAATTCGATAATGACCTAGGCTATAGCTGATAAAAGAAATTTTGAAAATTTTAAAGATTGTACGTCCTGTATCTTCCCTAATTATTGTTGATGTTCAAAATGACTTCATCAGTGGAAGCCTGGCTATAAGCAACTGTCCTGCTAAACATGATGGTTATGAGGTATTAATTTCATTGTGAATTCAGTTTGGCTGACTAACGATTCTGTAAAAATAAGATCGAATGACAACATTTCAATACTTTTTCCTCGGATGCTTGTTTTATCTGAGGATCAGACTAAAGTTGCCCTGTATCAAAGATAAAAGCACAGAATCACACCACTTTTTTACCTTTACCTATCACTTAACTTATTTAATTTGGAATTGATAAAAAAAAATTCTAATAACTCAAAATTTAGTTCAAGTTCAACCATCTTTCTAAATCTGGGATCAATATTGAAAAAACAAGTAATTTTTCTTCAGGATAGTTATTTAGCTATTGACATTCTTTATTTACTCTTTCAAAACTTAACGGAAGACAATTGCATTACTTTTTAATTGCTTTTAAAGAAGCCTCCTATTCTTCAACTTGAGTGAAAGATTTCTGGCACATCCAGGGTCGAGCAATTGATTCCATTTAGTTACAATAGCCACAAAAATTGAATACTGTTTTTTTTGCAGAATTTGATTGTTCATGGGTTTAAAGCAATCTAGGTTTTTACATCAAAACTGAAATCCTTTGTGTTTCTTTGGGATATTTTCAGCTCAGAACTTTTTATATTAGTTTGTAAGGTTTTTCAAACCAATTTTTAAACCTGTCCCTTTCAACTTTTTCTAATTTCTTACATTATTTAAAATCTGAAGATTTTTTATGATATCTAATACTTTTTCCAATCATCTTTCATAAAGTCAAAAACTAAGCCAGATGATCATTGAAGCATTCTAATTTTCAATCAAAATCGTTACAAAAGCCTTCTTTTCCCAAAGATTTTCTTTTGATGTTAAAAAAATACACTTGCTCAATTTATTGCCTTAATTCTTGTCTCTGAACGAAGATTAATCTGATTGGCTTTATTTCATGTTACGATTCTTAAGTGAAAAACTCCAACTTTTTAAAAGGAATCCTTTTCCCTTTTACACAACCAGTAAAACATGATACCATCATAGACCTAGATTTTTTAAAATGGAGCTTTTTCTCTGGAATCAGGAAGATAATGCCAAACAATTAAGAAGGAGAAAAATTAGAGGAGGGATTTTATTCTTAAAATTAAAAAAAATAGGAGGTTGCAATCACAATTGAATGCGATATATTAAAAGATAAATAAAGCCTTTGAGATAATTCAGATATTGATTATCTGCTTTTAAAATAATTAAAAACTTATTTGCTTAATACTTTTGATAACTTTTTTGCCCTGGCTGGAAAGTGTAGCTTTAGAGCACCCTGGATGAAGAAGAGTCTTAGGAATTTTTTTTGTGATTTGTATACTAAAGCAAAATTTTCAACTCAAACATGCTTTCTTGTATATGTTTATTAAATGTTTTTCAACATTAATTTTGCAAACAGTTTTAAAGTTCTCCCCCTTTTCACATTTAAAAAAATGGTGCAAAAAATTTAACTAACCTTGAAAGCATTTCCATTAATTTTCAGTTGGCGTAAAGCTATAGTACAGTTTTTTCTATTAACTCTGTGAGTGAAGCATGTTTTGCTTGCCTTTTTATCTTTGTTGGATCAATTTTTGTACCAAAAATAGACAAAACTTTTATGAGTCGTGTGAACCTTGAACACTACCTCTTTTTAAACAAACCAGATAAAAATAGGTACCTTCTTTCCAGCTCAAAAAAGTTTCTTCTCAGGTGCCTTTAGACTTTTTAATTACATTCACAATCTATTTGGTAGAAAAAAAGGACTCCTCATGAAACCTGCGTTCTGATGTGAATGCATAAAAGAAGGTGTTTCAATGCTTCAGACTTCATTCAAAAACTTAAAAAAGGTTGTGTTTTAAATAAACTGCAATCTTCTGAGAAATAAGTTTCGAACAACCAAATTGTTTGCCATATAAAACTTATGGTTATATTAGATAATCAAAAAATTATGAGCCTAGGTAGCTTTTTCATTTATTATTCTTAGAAGACAAATGACAGAGTCTTTTTAAAAAGTTGGATGAAAAAGTCCCCTTCAGGTCTTGTCGAATTGAAAGTTCAGCTGAAAAAAACTTCATTTATCTTGTTAATTCAACGTAGATTTAGGAAAATGTATCAGCCAATATAATTAAAATGAATGTTTAAATTTTGAAGTTGTGGCATGTTGCAAAGGTAACTCATTCCTTAAAAACTTGTTCGTATCTTTTTAATTCAAAGCAGAAAGAAAACAAAGTTACAAAAAAAAGAAATTTTAGCCACAGTCAAGTTTTTGTCATGAGTTGATTGTATTTTGAACAAACCTTGGCGTGCATTCAAATATTTTCTATTTTATTAGAGTAAAAATAAAAGTTTGTGGTAAGAAGTTTCATATCAAAAGCCATCGGGCACACTGACTTTTTCTTGAAAGTTTAAAAAGAATGAACGTACAACAAGGAAAGGCAGTGCAAAAGGTTTGGAGAAATGAAACTGGTTGAGAGTTGGGAGGAAAGGAATCTATTAAAGGTTGGGCAAGATGATTATCTCAATCAGAAAGATTTTAAAATTTCATAGAAATTTTCAAGTTTATTGAAAACAGTATTTCAAAAATTTTAAAATGACATTACAAGAAAGTTCAGCCAAAGTTGAAAAAAGTGTATATAAATGATGAAAATTTTAGCCAATATTGATTTAGTGGATTTTTAAAAGTATACCTGCAAAATTAGTCATGCAAGACACACTTTTGTCCTTGTTTGGAGTCATTCAATCGTTTTTGAGGCATTAAAGGGTCAAAGGTTGCTTGGCAGTGTTAGGGTGCAAACCCACAACCCACCGATTCCTAGCCAGAGGTCATCATGCCACTAGTACACAGCAACCCTACATTAAGATAATAAATTTTAACATAATATGGGGGTCGGCGTTGCCTAACGGTTATAGCATCTGACTGAGAACTGGGAGACCGGGATTCAATCCCCAGTCTAGGCAAATTCTTTGACCCCTGGATTTGCCTTAATTAATCATCACAAGATGATTATCTCAGTCAGGATTGATTATTGTGCAGAAACTTGATCAGAATTATCTCTTATTTATTCATTCACATTCATGATTAAAAAAATCAAGTGACTGACCAATCGCAACTTTCAGTGACAGGAATTGTTGTATAGTCTGCATTATAAACATTCAAATTGGTGAAAATGATGGAATAATAAGTTCCTTAACATAAGTTGCCAATCAATCAATAAGCTTGGTTGATTCTTTCTTTCAAGGCATCATTTAATTTTTTATTTTAAGA
>Ga0194133_10005626_pt1 | contig 15876 bp, 10 predicted proteins | sample TA2KigOf40mmetaG_FD_155448 | JGI IMG/M metagenome (GOLD analysis project Ga0194133, IMG submission 155448) | Freshwater microbial communities from Lake Tanganyika, Tanzania - TA2015055 Kigoma Offshore 40m | ecosystem: Environmental > Aquatic > Freshwater > Lake | place: Tanzania: Lake...
TATCTGTAAATCTATAATCAATTTCTTTCATTCCATTTGTAGATGGATATGCAAAATATGAAACAATTATTTTAGCAGGTTTATATTGAACAATATTTAATCTTGTAAATCTAGTATGCCCCATCATATCAATTAAAATATCAATTTCATCATTAATAATAATTTCTAAAACATTTTTATCACTCAAATTTGTAATTCTACACCATTTAGCATTATTATAACTTCTTAATCTTTTACCAACTATATCTAAATTACCATCAATTGCCGCATTATCATAACAATAAATATCAAATAATTTAGTATTATGATTTTTTAATATACTATCAAACATATAACCCACTGGATGTGTTATAAAATCAGATGATAAATATCCAATTCTAATTTTATTATTTTTCTTGTTTCTATTTAATTTATTACTAATATTTATCATATCCATCGTTTTTGGAAATTTATAAGGCCATGTTATTGATATATTAAATATATCTTCATCACTTAATTTCCAATTATATAATGAATTAAATATAATGTTACTATATACTAATTCACGTTTTCTTACTTCATTCTTTTTTGTACATAATTCAAATGATTTATTATATGTTTTATTATTTGATCTATTTATATCTTTATTGTTTGCAATAAAAAATAAATATAAATTTCCTAAATTATTTAATGCATTTACATTATCAGGTTCTATTTTTAATATTGACTCATATAAACCTAATGATTCATGAACTATATTAACTGTTTCTAATTTTTCAGCTAATAAATTTGCAAATAATGGATCAAAAAAATATGTTAATGCACGTCTAGCATATTTAAAATATTTATTTAAATGGTTATATTCTAATTCTAACATTGCTAAATTTCTATATATATTAAAATCTTTAACAATTGTTTTAGCAATTTTAAAATATTCTTTACTTTTTTCATATTGTTTTAATTTATAATAACAAACACCGGAATTCAATTTAATAATATTATAATGTGATTCAGAAATAAAATATTTAACATTTTCAAAAATTTTTAAAGTTTCAATCCATTGTTCAGATTTAAAAAATTCTAATCCATCATGGACTTTTGGTATAAAATTATTATTAAAATCTATTTTATCATTAATATGCATTTTAATATCAATAATAAATTTATTACATATAATATCCCATGTATAATTTTCCTTGATATGTAATTTATTTTTATTTATAATATCTTGCTTTTCATCATCCGATAAATTAATTAAATTATTTAATTTAATAACAAAATTATTTACATAATTTGATACATCAAAATTATACATATTTATATCAATATATTCATTCATATTATTCATTGATTCTTTTAATGCACCTAAATTTGATGTTATAATAATACATCCACATGCCATAGCTTGTAATACTGTTATACAACTAGTCTCAGGAAATGTATTTGGATAAGTTAAAAATTCAATTTCTGATAATTCTTTTGATAATTTATTTTGTGATACACCATAATTATATATTACCGATTTCATATTATTAAATATATTTTCTGATTTATTATCTTCTTGTTTATATATATTTAATCCAGAATATATTTTTAATATTGTATTTGAATGTATATTATTTATTTTTTCATATATTGGCTTTAATAATTCTAATCCACGCCATGGAATTGAACAATATGTCATTGAATTTTTAATTTTATTTGTATTCATATATAAATACTTTTCAAATGGTTTACCAATTCCATTTCTCATTATTAATGTTTTATTATATAATATTTTATATTTTTCAATATATCTTATACGCTGCCATTCACTAACAAATATAAATAAATCAACACAATCTTTATATTTATTAGTATTTAATAATAATGATGGTTTTTGATCAACATCATGACCCGTCCATAAACAATACAATATATTTTTATAATTTAAATTATATAAATTATTTCTTATATTATATAAATCATTTGATAAACAACTTACAATTACTAAATCTAATTCTATTTTATAATTATGAATAAATGAAAGATATAAATTATATGGAATATGTACTATTGATTTTTTATTTGTTATTTCATCAATATTATTAAATATATATATATCATGATTTTTACTTAATTCTTCTGCAAAATAACATATTGCACTTTGGGTTCCACCTAATGGTTCATTATACGGTGTGTCAACTGTATAATTCCACGCAGAATCAAATATTCCAATTTTCATTATATTATAATATTAATATATATTTATATTAATTTGTTTTTGTTGAACCAAATCCGTCTGCGTTTCTTGTTGTAGTTGTTAATTCATTTACTATTTCAATAATAATAGGTTCAAGTGTAGGGCCAATAATTTGAAAATATGAACCATTATTAAATTTATTATTATTATCTGAAAAATTTCTAACTTTTGCTTTAATATTACCTCTATATCCTGCATCTATAATACCAATAGAGTTTGCTAACATAAAATTAGTATTTGATAATGATGATCTTGGAACTAAATAATAACTACATAAATTATTAGTATTTAAATCTATCATTTCACATTGTATATTAAAATCTATTGTTCCAACTTTTAAATATTCAACTTCTATTTCATTATTATATAAATCAATACCACTATCACCATTATGATGATATGTAAAATTATTATAATATTCAATTAAATTAATATCATTAATTTTAATTCTTAATTTATACTTGGGTTCTTGAAAGGACATTTTATATATATAAGTAATAATATTTGTTTAATATTATTTTATATCAATTTTTTTTATAAAATTAATTTTAATTACTATTAAAAATATTGAAAATATTAATGTTCTTATTAATACTTCAATACAACAATAGTCTATTTTTAAATAAATTAATATATTTTTAATATTATTAGTTATTATATTTATATTTAATATAATAAAAAGTAATATATATATTAATAAATCTTGATGTTTTAATATACTCATAATAAAATTATTATTTCCATTGCAATTTTTTGATTTATCATTTATTTTATTTTCTATATTATTGATTTTATTTTCAATTGCATCTATTTTATTATTGTTTAATATTTCTTTTAATTTGTCAAATTCAGATGGATTAAGATTAGTATTATCAATACTTTTTTCTATTTTATTTACCAAATTATTTATGTTTTTATTATTTTCTGAATTATCTGAATTATCTGAATCCATATTATTTAAATTATTTAATATACTATCATAATCAATATCATCATTATTATTATCATTTTTTTTTATAATTTTAGTTCCAAAATTTGAATTAGAATTAAAATTGAATTCTTCCATTTAATTAATGTTAGATTTTTATTTTATTTTTTATAAACTCATATTTTTTTTATTATAATAAAAATTCAAATGTTTAACATTAATTAAAATAAAAATTAATATTTAAAATATAAATAAAATATATTATTATAATGTTATTAAATAAAAATATATATTTTAAATATACATTTTTTTATAATTTTAATAAATCATATTATGATTTGTATGGTGAATTACTACCAAAAAAATTATTAAATAAAATTTTTGATTACTATATTAATATTTGTAATAGTATTATTGAATCTGTACTTTATTATAAAATAATTAAAAAAAATAATATTATTATTGATATTATTTTTTATAATGATAATGATAATATTGATATTAAAACTTATGATTTTATATTATATAAACATTATTAAATAATAAATTTATTATATAATAAATTTAAAATTTTATATTTATTATAAATAATTTTTCTGTTATATTTATCCAATTTTTCTTCTAAAAATTCATCAGGAACTTCGTATTTATCTAATTTTTTTGATAAATATATTATTTTTTTTAATTCATCTAATGATAATTGACCTAAATTGTTTTCATCATTTTTAATAAATATTATGCATTTATCTATTAAATTAGAAATTATTTTTCCACATATATTTGCCTCTCCATATTCTGATGTTGTAAACCAAATATTTAAATTATGAGATAAAAATTTTACTTCCTTTTTTATATAATATTCATCATTAAAAAAACTTTTACTAAATACTTCAATATCACCAAATAATATTTCTTCTTTATAATCATCATCATATATAACTATTTTTTTATTAGCTCTATTAAATAATATTTTTTCAATATCTTTTATAGTTGTATCATGAAAAATAATAGATTCTGAATTAAAAGGTAAATATGTTTTTAATAAAATACAATTAAAATAAATTTTACTTTCATCATAAATAGTATTTAATAATGTACCAACACCATTTAAATATTTTTCTTTAACTTCATCTTTTTCTAATATGGAATTAATATATAATAATTCATAAACATATTCAGATTCTTCAAAAATAATTTGTTTATCAATTCTAATATCATTTAAAAATTCATAATCAAAACATTGACTAATTACAGAAGTAAAGTTATCAGAATTAATATCAATAAATTTATAAATATTTAAATTACAAATTTGACTGATATAATCATTATCTGACCATTTTATATTATCAATATTATTAGTATTAATTAATAAACATTTGATATTATTTGTATTTTCCATAATAACATTAGTTAATATACATTTTTCCATATTAAAATATAATATAATTAAATATTTATATATTTATATATAATGATAAATAAAAAAAAATTTCAAATATCAAATGAAAAAATACCTGAAATAAAATTATCAAGTTCAGCATTAATTATAACAAAAATAAAAAAAATTCCAAAAGATATATTAATAAAAAAATTGGAAAAATTAAAAATTGAAAAATAAATTTTTTATTTAATAATATAATACAAAATAAATTTATAACTATGTATATTATTGAACAACATAATAATGAAGGAATAATTAAATTAAATCATGGTATGTATTGTGGTGAATTTTATAAAAAAAATGGTAAAATAATATTAGGAAGTGGTATATTAGCATTAACAAATTCATTATCAATAATTGTAAATTATAAAAAACAATCACCTAATAATATATCATTTCCAGATTATAAAATACCATATTTTATAGCTGCAAAAATTGGTTTATTATATAGAATCCCAGAATTTATAAAATATCAATTTGATAAATTTGAAAATATAAATCCAAATACAAATGAATTTATAATAATATCTGCATTAATTTTTGGAAATATTAGAGAAAAGGTTATATTTAAATTATTAAATCTTATACGTATAAATAATAATTTAATAAAAACAAATTTATTAAATATTAATAATGATGATCCAGTAAATAAATATAAATGGATTTTTATAGGTCCAGAAACAAATATATTATTAAATATTATAATTAATAATGATTTTATATATGATAATGAAATAGATAATATATATATTGCAACAAAATATGCAATATGTGAAAATAATATTTATAAAATAGTATTAGGAATTAAATATAATAATGCAATATTACCTATATATATATTGAATTATCAAATTAATAATAATATTAATGAATATATTAAAAATAACATTAATACATCTGAAATATATTTTTTTAAATATATTGAAAAAAATGCATTATTAATAAATTATGGTAATGAACTGTGTAATAAATCTGTAAATTTTTATTTAAAAAACTTAAGATGTTAAAGCTTCAGTATAAATTGTTCTAATATAAAAAGCATTTGTATCATAATTATTATCAATTATTATTTCTATAAATTTAAATAATGGATCTATTTTATTCATATATTGATCTATTATATTTTTGTTTACAACAAATCCACGTGGATGTCTATAAATACCACGACTATTATTATAAAATCCATATTTACCAATAACAAGTGGACTTAAATAATATGTTTTACTATCATCACCATTTATAAATATTCGAGGATTACAATCATACCATGTATTACCATGTGTAACAATACCAATAAGTAAGTCTTTATCATTATTTAATATTGGTACTTTTATTCTAAAAATTTCACCACTATGTATGTGACATAATAAATCATTATTCCAATTTTCATTATTCCATGTTACACCTTGTGCAACCCAATTTGTACCACTTTTAATTGTAACTCCATTTAAGTTCCAATGTAAATCAATTGCTTGTAATGTAGTTAATGCATATGGATTTGTAGCTACTGCCATACCATATATATACATATCTTCACGTCCATTTCCACCACGATTAATAGATATAGTTAATAAATTATTTGTTGCATATGTATTATATTCTTTAGGTATAGGAAAAGGAAGCCAAATATAAGAACTTTCAATAGCTATATTATTAAAAGGACCTAAAAGACTTGTATTTTCTGAATTATTAGTACTTGTAGTTGTTAATACTTTTTTAACAATAACATTATTAGCTGTATTAATAATACAAATATTGAAAACAGTCCATCCACCAGATCTAGGAACTTGAATAAATAATGTATTATGAGAAGTAGATATAATAGGTATTTTACATGTGACATAATTTGTAGGAACATCATTAGTCATAGTTGTACCTGTTATTTTAATAAAACGTTTATATATTAAATTATTACTTGGATCATCTAATGTTTGTGCTTGTGAAGTATCAACAATTGAGGTTGAATTATTAGGTATAAAATTTGTTATAATATCATTTGATAAAACATTAGTTCCATCCCAGAAATAATGTGGATCATTATAAATACTACAATAATAGGAAATAGGTAAATTAAATTTATCATAAGGAATTAAATTAGTAGTATTAGTATTATATTTTTCAATATTACTATATACTGCTTCAACATATAAACCACGTAACACTAAATCATATGTTTCAGATACATTACTAATAGTAACTGATAATGTATAAGTATTATTAGAATTTGATTTCATACTACTAATAATAGATTTTGGAATAAAAATACCACGTGGATGCCTATGCAAATTGCGACCTAATAAACTCATTCCATAACGTCCTATAACAAAGTTATTTAATCTATATGGAACATTATAATTATCATTTATATAAATTATAGGATTAGTATCATACCATGTATTATTTTGTGAAATAAAACCCAAAATAATACCATATTTATTATTTATAATATTTAATTCTATTTTATAAATTTGACTTTTATTAAAAAATATATTTAAATCATCTGCCCAATTATCTAATCTTAATTTAGTTTTTATCCATTTTTTATATTGTAACTTGTAAACATTTATATTATAATATATTGTCCATGAATTAAATATATCTATTTCGAAAGGATTAATAGCTGTTGCAATTCCAGATAATATAATATTTTCATTACATTTTTCACCTTCATTTAAACAAATATTTATTTTATTAGAACTATCTTTATATTTATTTATTAAATTAATATTAACAGGAAAACTTATCCATTCATAATATCCTTCAACAGCAGTATTATTATAAGGGCCTAAATAATTAGAGTTACCATTTACATTATTATTAAATGTATTACATTTAGTACCAATTAATTCCATTGGTATTCCTTCTGTATTAGCTATATATAAATTAATATTTGAAATTCTATTTTTAGTTCTAACTAATAAAAAAATAGTATTATGATTAGCAGGATTAATTAATATATTAATACAAACATATTTAATTGGTTTTATATTTAATTTTGTTGTATTTTTAAACTCTAATGCATTTCTATTATTAAATTTAGTTTCCAAATAAGTTGTTGATAATTGTGCACCATTAAAATATTGAATATTAAATGGTAAACGTGTAATTACAGTGTCCGCACTCCATACATATATAGGTTCATATATAATATCTTTATAATTAACAGGATGATAATTTATATTATATTTGACAAGTTGAAAATTTTCATTATTACATTTATTTATATTATTATATTTATTAAAATTATATAATAATATTATACAAACAAATATTAATAATATTATATTATTATTATTATTGTTCTCTTTATTATTAGAATAATAACTTATTAAAATAATTAAAATTAAAAATAATATAATTATATATAACATATATATAATATAATTATATAAAATTTTTATATATATTATATTAATATTAAAATGGGAAATTTAGTTTCTACACAACCCGTCCAATGTCCTAAAATAACCCCATGTCCACGTTGTCCAATATGTCCGTCATCTCCAAATTGTCCTACATCTTCAAATTTCCCACCCGCTCCGGTTTGTCCATCAAATCCTGTTACAAGTTCTTCATCAAGTCAAATTACTGATGATATTGACAGTAATATAATAATAAATAAAACAAAAACAATTAATAGTAATGATTATGTAAATGAAGGAAGTATTGTACCAGTTACTAGTATTATTACTATGGGTGTATTAAATAATCCTATATCATATTGTGCTCCTTTATTTGGTGAACCTACATTTTATTGGGAAGGATTAACGCAAATAGCAGATAGCAATACAATATTTAGTAAAATAACTTTAAAAAATGTATCATATGATAAAACTAATCATACAACTATATTAGATAAAAAATATGTACTAAAAGTAAATGGCTCAACTGAAACAAATGGATTACCAACAAATTATATAACATTTAATTTACCAATAACATCAACTACAGATAATAGTATATTTATATTAACTCGTGGTCGTGATAAATGGTCAAATATGATATTATCTGTATGTAATAGTTCAAACATACCAACTAAAGTATATTTTAGTTCATGCAATTCAACAAGAGATGCAACAGGAAATACATCATTTTTAGGTCCTTTTAATCAAATAGCATTAGATGGCTTATATGAATGGTTAGAATTTCCTATTTCTTTAGCAGATATTACAACATATAAAAAAAGTGATAATACATTAACAATAGCATTACATGCAGGGCCAAATTGTACAGATAGAACAATGATAATAGCGGGAATAGCAGTTGTACCAAATTATTTTGGATTATCAACTATTGCATGTATTAATTTACATTGGAATCTTGATAATAATATTATGGTAGAACAAAGTAATTCAACATGGGAAAAATATACTATTATATCACATGGAATATGGAATGATGAATTTATGGCACATTTAGATAATAGAAAAAAATATAAAATTAAATTTCCTGTATTATCAAATACACATGATATATTTTTAGGAATAATTACACATAATAATACTTGGTATGATACATCAGTTAAAGCAATTATTAATAGTAAAACCTATTATTTCTCACCTTTACTTACAGGCAGATTTGGTTTTTCTGTAAATGGACGTGGTGTATATAGATATGCGAGAGGTATATATTTAAAAAAATCTGAAATAATATTTGCAAATTCAAATGATAATTTTATTGAAGTTATAATTGATTTATTAAACGAAGAATATTCTTTACATTTACGTGGATTATATAGTGAAAAAATATATGAAACATTAACATAATGTTGATTGATGTTTAATATATTCTTTTTCACAATAATCAGATTCTGAAATTGTTAATATTGGTTTTCTTATTATTAATTTTGTATATTTATTTATATGTAATTTAATAAATTTATTATTATTATTTTTATAAAGATCATAATTTAATAATTGCGCATGTATTTCACCTATAAATATATTTAAATTAAATATATATTGTTCTATTTGCCTCGTTCTTTCATTATTATTATATTTTTTACTATAAGCAATAATAAATGCAATTGCAAATTCTATAACCATTATAACAGCCGAACCAGATTTTTGAAAACTAGTATTAACAGGTGGATTATCATTAGTATTAACAGACATTTTGAAAGCAGATAATAATCCTAACATTGTAGTTAAAAAAATAGATAATAAAGTTAAATAATTAAAAAATCGTGCATTTTTATCTAAAACTAGTTGATAATAAAATTTATTTTTTTTAAATAATATATACCAATTATTAATAATTTCATTTGTTACATTTTTTGAATTATTAATATTATTAAATTTTAATAGTTTATTTTTATTATTATTATTATTATTATTATTATTATTATTATTATTATTAATTTGATCATATTGTTGCCCGTTATTTTTTAAATTCATATTTTTCTTTTCAAAAATAATTTTAGAAGGTTTTTTTTTTATATAATTATTATTAGAGAAAATATTTATTTTTTTATTAGAATTATTAGAACTTGTTGAATCTGACGAAGATATTCTATTTGTACTTAATGTTTCATATTGTGATGGTGTATTATATTCAATATAAAATGCCGATTCAAGATCATAATTATTAAAATTCATATAATATAATATAATATATATAATATTAAAAATAGTTAAAAATAATAAAACTTTATATATATATATAAATAAAAAAATTGATAAAGAAAATTTTTATTAATATATTATTAATATATCAATAAAAATGGATAATTTAGAATATCAAATATATGATTGGTACGAAGATCATCAAAAAGTAATCATAGATAGTGATGAAGATGATGAAGATATACCAGGTGATTATATAATTCATACATTTGGACGTTGTATAAATGGTCAATCAGTATATGCTAAAATTACAGATTATACACCATATTTTTATATTTTATTGCCATTAAGTTTACAAGATAAAGATTCAAAAGTATTAAATAAATTTAAAAGCACATTTGAAAAATTTATAAAAACTGATAAAAATGTAAGAATTTATTATAAATATAAATTAACATTAAAAGAAATTGAATTTAAAAAAATGAAATGTTGTGAAGGTTTTACAAATGACAAAGAATATTATTATTTAAGATTAATATTTACAAATTATGATGGAATGAAAAAATATAAAAATTATTTTGAAAATAATGATATTGTTATACCATCAATATTAGAATTACAAAAACCATATAAATTTAAAATATATGAAGCTAATTTACCACCCATGTTACGATGTTTTCATATTAGAAATATTAGTGGTTGTTCATGGATTAAAGCAACTAATTTTAAATTAATTACTAATCATAAAGAATCTAAATGTGATATTGAAATTATTATTAGTTGGAGAAACTTGATTCCTATAAAAAAAGAATTTAATGCTCCATTACGTATTGCATCGTTTGATATTGAATGTAATTCAATTGATGGTGAATTTCCACAAGCAAAACGTGAAGGAGATACTATTATTCAAATTGGTGTAACATATACATATTTAGGAGAATCACATCCATATAAACAATATATAGCTTGTTTAAATGAAACAAGTAAAATTAATAATATAGAATTACATAGTTTTGAAACAGAGAAAGAATTATTAAGACATTTTTTATTAGAAATAGATAAAGAAGATTGTGATATATTAACAGGATATAATATATTTTTCTTTGATGAAAAATATATATATGATCGTGCAAAAAAGTTAAATATAGATAATGAGTTTAGTTTTATGTCAAAATTAAATAATTTCAAATGTGAATTTAAAGAAATTAAATTAGCATCATCTGCATTAGGAGAAAATATATTAAAATTTTGGAATACACCAGGAAGAATTCATATAGATTTAATGAAAGATATACAAAAAACATTTAATCTTCCATCATATAAATTAGATTATGTTGCATCAAATTTTATTCGTGGTGAAGTACTATCATATAATATTAATGAAAATGATATTTATGAATTAAAGTGTAAAAATGTAAATGATATATTTGCAAATGATTACATACATTTGGAAGTTATTAAAGGTTTTGTATCAGATGATGTTGGTGAAAAATATTTGGTAATTGATATTAAATTTACTGATAATATTATAATTATAAAAGGTAATGAGCACTTATATAATGAATTAGAAAAAGCAAAATTAGGAGGAATGATTTATTGGTCTCAAGCTAAAGATGATGTAGGACCAAAAGATATTTTTAAATTACAAAAAGGAACACCAAATGATCGTGCAATAATAGCGAAATACTGTATTAAAGATTGTAAATTAGTAAATTTATTAATAAATAAGTTAGAAGTAATAACAAAAAACATTGAGATGTCAAATGTGTGTTATGTACCTTTATCATATTTATTTATTAGAGGCCAGGGAATTAAATTATTTTCATTATGTTTAAAAGAATTTCGGGAACAAAAATATGTTTTTCCTGTTATTAAGTGTAATAAAACTTTTAAATGTAAAAAATGTAATAATATTTATATAAATATTTGGAATTGTAATAAATGTAAATCCAAAGAACGTGAAGAATTAGAATTAGAAACTACTACATTTGAAGGTGCTATTGTTTTTCCACCTGTACCTAAAGTTGAGTATGAGGGAATATCAACTTTAGATTATATGTCATTATATCCATCAGCTATTATTCATAAAAATATGAGTCATGAAACTATTGTTGAAAATTCAGAATATGATAATATAGAAGGTATTACATATTTTAATGCACAATTTCGTGATTCAGATGGAACAATTAAATATTGTAGATATGCAAAGAAAGATGATAAATTAGGTGTTATACCTATAATTTTAGATAAACTATTAAAAGAAAGAAAACTAGTAAAAAAGAAAATGAATTCAGAAAAAGATCCATTTAAATATAAAATATTAGATGCAAAACAATTTGCATTAAAAATAACTGCAAATTCATTATATGGACAATTAGGAGCATCAACATCACAAATATTTAAACGTGAAATAGCTGCATGTACAACTTCAACAGGACGTGAAATGTTAATCCTAGCAAAAAAGTATACTGAAGAAAAGTTACCATGGATTATAAATACATTTAAATATTATAATAATATAAATGATACTGATAAAATTAATTTATTATATAATTTAGAATTAAAAAATAAAACAAATAAATGGTCTGAAGAATTTATAAAATATATTGATGAAATAAATAACTTGACATTTCAACCAGTTGTAAGATATGGTGATACAGATTCAATATTTACATGTTATAGATTTAGAGAAAATTGTGAATTAGTAAATAAAGAAGAAAGTATAAATATATTAATAAATTTATTAGAATTTAGTAAAATATTAATTGAACCTTTTTTAAATAATACATGTAATAAAATTTTAACAGATATATATAATAAATATTATTCAAAAGAAAAAATTACAGATTTAATAATTCCAAAGGGCCCATCAATTAATATTGATAATGATAATTATAGTAATGAACAAAAAATAAAATTATTTATTAAAGAATATATTTATGAAAGTTATATACCATTATTATGGACTTTAATTGAATTAATTGAAAAAAATTATACAAATATGTATGATATTAAATTATTAAATTGGATAGAACATTTATTAAATAAATACAATATACCATTTGAAAATTTAGCAGAAAAAAGGAAAAAATTTTTATTAAATGATATTTTAGATTATATTAATGAAATATATAATAATAACTATATAACATCAACAGATGAAACTATAAATAAATTAGTTAATAAATTTTATAAAAATTATGGTATAATAGATAATTTTATTGGTGAATATACAAATAATAACATAAATATTAAAAATTATTTATATAATAATTATGATATTAATAAATATGAATTTAATAAATTATTATCTGATAATAATTGTAATATAAATATTAATATAGTAAATAAGTTTATTACAGAATATAATAATAACTTACCATTTAAATTTTATAAAGAAATATCATTTGATAAAAATAAATTGTTTTTATTATGTAAAAATTTATTAAATAGTATTATTAAAGAAAAATGGATTAATAGTGATAATAAAAAAGAGTTAATTAAATTAACACAAGAATATATTGATAATATTAGTACTTCTAAGAATTATAATTTTAATGAAATATATTATTATATTAGTACATTTTTAAAAAATAATAAAGAATTAGATATTTATAAACTAACAGAATTATTAAAAGTACAATTATTATCAGATGATGTATTAAATATTGATTTCATGTCAGATAAAATTAACATATATACACAAGGATATATTGAAAAATATTTAAAAAATTATGGGAAAAAAACAATGGATGAAATTATATTATCTTTTATTGAAAAAGATTTAAATTTAAATATTAATAAATATATTACAGATTATTATAATAAAGTTACTAATTATATTAAATCTAACTTTTGTAAATTAGATATGACTAATATGGAAAAAGGAGAACAAAATTATTATTATTGGATTCATCCATATTGGACTATTAAATCTAAAGAAGATAAACTTAAAAAATATATTTTAGAAGAAGATATTAAAAATATACATAATATTGAAGATGTTAAAAATTATTTAATTAAAATAAATAAAAAAATTGATGATAAAAAGTTAAATAAAATATTAGATAATGAAATTATATATAATATTAAAATTTATATTAAAGGACAACCAATTATTGACACTAGAACAGTTAAATATACTATTAATATGGGTAAATATTCTAGTGAATTAATTAAAAAATATTTACCTTTTCCACATGATTTAGAATATGAAAAAACATTTTGGCCTTTTGCTATATTAACAAAAAAAAAATATGTTGGAAATAAATATGAATTTGATTATAATAAATTTAAACAAGATTTTATGGGTATTGTATTAAAAAGAAGAGATAATGCACCTGTTGTTAAAGAAATATGTGGTGGTATTATTGATTTTCTTATAAATCATAAAAGTCCTGAAAAGGCATTAGAATTTACAAAAAATTGTATTGAAAATATGTTTAATGGAAAATATAATATAAAATATTTTTTACAAAGTAGAAAAATTAAAATGAAAGAATCATATAAAGATTGGACTAAAATTGCACACATTTATTTGGCAGATAAAATTGCGCAACGTGATCCTGGTAATATACCTCAATCTGGTGATAGAATTGAATTTGCGGTTATTAAATTACCTGTTATTAAAAATAATAATGTTAAATTATTACAAGGTGATATAATTGAAACACCACAATATATAAAAGATAATAATTTACAAATTGATTATCTATTTTACTTAAATAATCAAATTATGAATCCGGCTTTACAATTTTTAGAGTTAGTAAATCCTAATGCAAAATTAATATTTGATAATTTTATTGACAAATATTGTACAATTAAGAAAAAAAATGTTATTAAAAATTTAATTAAAAATTTAATAATTGAAATTAAATATTATAAAAAATTATGTAATTTTAATATTAGTAAAAAGAAAATTAAAACTATTGAAAATTTTTTTAAAAAAATTAAATATTAATCATATTTATATCATCTGTATTTACACTTATTGATGTTGATATCATTTCATCATTTTCATCTGATACAGTGTCTTTAGATGATTTTTTATTTACTTTTTTATTTACTTTTTTATTTGTTTTGTTATTTATTTTATTATTAATTGTTTCAGATAATTCACCATTTGTATGTGCTGATGATGATTCATAATCTTCTGATTTAGTATTAATACTTGATGAAGAAATGGAATCTGAAAATTCACCATCTGTATGTGCTGAAGATGATGTTTCACTATTATTATTTATTTTTACTTTATTTATATTTTTTACTTCAGAATCTTTACAATTAGTACAATTTTTTTTATTATTTTTCTTATTTTTTTCTTTATCACTATCTTTATCATCATCTTCATCATCATTATCATCATCTTCATCATCATCATCATCATCTTCATCATCATCATCATCATCTTCTAATTCTTCATCATCATCTATATCTTCATCATCTAAATCTTCATCATCTTCATCATCATCATCATCATCAAAATCAACTGATTCATCATCTTCATCAGTTGATTCAGCTTTTGGTTTTTTTTTAACATCAGTAAATTCTATATCACTTGTGTCAGATTTAACATTTATTTTTTTATTATTTTTTTCAGTTTTTTTATTATTATTTTCAGTTTTCTTTTTTGCACCACCAGATTGGAAATGATTATTAACTTCAGATGTAGTTGAATTAACAAATAAATTAGAAATATCATTATAATTAGAGTTCATTGCTA
>Ga0194133_10005627_pt1 | contig 15874 bp, 14 predicted proteins | sample TA2KigOf40mmetaG_FD_155448 | JGI IMG/M metagenome (GOLD analysis project Ga0194133, IMG submission 155448) | Freshwater microbial communities from Lake Tanganyika, Tanzania - TA2015055 Kigoma Offshore 40m | ecosystem: Environmental > Aquatic > Freshwater > Lake | place: Tanzania: Lake...
GGCCTCCACCTCAACCCCCCAAGATGCCAACGATTCCATGGCCCTTGTTTGCCAGAGATCCTGGAGATTTTTCTCCCCAGGATACCAAGGATCGCCCTGCGAGCCTGGCGCTTGCATCAAATCGGTCTCACCAGGCCACGCCTCAAACATGCCAAGAGCCAGAGGCCAAACCTCTTTGAGAGCCGATAACATGCGCAGGCGGCTCTCTTCACTCCCTTGAAGCAAGGATTTCATCCACGTCTGGGCGTGGAACGTATGGTACTTCACCTCGCCACGCAATTTCATGGCCAAAGCCTGCAGGTTGGGATCTTGAATTTGGGCCAAGGATTCATAACGCAAGGCCACGGCTTGGTCATAACACCAATGACGCACCAAGCTAAACGCGTAATCGCCAATGGTCTGCTCCACCAACCACGAAGAAAGCATCCCATTTTCGGGACGATTAAACGCCGTTTGATCCGGTTGATCCAAGCCATACGTTTGATGCAAGATCTCGTAAAAGGCCAGCGAATGACCCACCTGATCCTGGGCAATAGACGAAAACGCGATATCTTCTTCCAAAATAGGCCCCAAGCCGGTCCATTCCGAATTGCGGTGACCCATAACAAGTTGATCATCTGCTATTTGTAACAAGTATCGGGGCAAGGGGTTGCTTGGGGTGCTGAAGGTCATCGTAGGGTGGTTTGTTGGGCTTTGTAGGCCTCGATTTTGTCGTTGACTTTGTAACCGGCAGGATCCCGGTAGCTTTTGGCGGGCGTGGTTCGAAAAACATCTTCGTCCGCATAATCCATTTCCAAGACGTCTGCAGTACACACCACCCAAAGGTTGGAGGTCTCTCCACGTCGGGCAAACTGTTCTTTGGCCATCGCCATCGCAATTTCCAAACTGGGAGCATGGACGATCCCCACACTGCTGTGCTTCTCGCCACGGCGGCGTTGATGAAATACTTGGTAACTCGGCCAATGATCCCCGGGCACCAAAACAGGCGCTTGATCAGCGGGGACCTCTTCGGCCTGCAGACGATTGACACGAGGGTCTAGGGACAAAATAGGCATCAGTGGTGGGTTAAGCCAAAGGGGTTGCGTAGCGGGCGTCAGCACGTCGAAGGGCGGCCCTCACCCAGGCACCCCGCTCTTCGGCGACCTTGCGTACGGCCAATCGTTCCCGGTTGCATGGGCCGTTCCCGTTAATCACCTGAAAGAAGGTATCCCAGTTGGGCTCGGTAAATAACCATTGACCGGTGGATTCATCTTTGCGCAGTTCAGGGTCCGGGAGGCTTAGGCCCAACTCCCAAATTTTGGGAACATACATGTTGAGGAACTGCTGACGCATCACATCATTGGATGCCATTTTGACCTTCCATCGCATCAAGGTTTCGGTATGCTGCGACATGGTATCCGAGGGCCCAAAAAAATGCATGATGGGTTCCCACCAACGATTCAAAGCGCTTTGTAACATTTCCCTTTGCATAGTCGTTCCCGTGGCCAACCAGACAAAAACCGAGTGACCCTGCTTGAGGTGGAAACTCTCCTCGTAACAAATCCGTTCCAAGGCCCTGCAGTAGGGACCGTACGATCCTTTGGAATTGGCAACCTGGTTGACAATAGCCGCCGCATCAATCAAAAAACCAATCACCGCCACATCAGCCCAAGTTTCGGCGGGATAATTAAAAACGTTGGAATACTTGGACTTGCCGTTGATCAGGTCGTTGAGCATATCCTCCCGGCTTTTGCCCAGGGTCTCGGCGGCCGAATAAAGTAGCTGGGCATGGCCAACCTCGTCCTGCACCTTGGCCATCAAGGCCAATTTGCGACGGAAACCGGGGGCCCGGGTTATCCATGTGCCTTCGGGCAATGCGCCGATAATTTCGGAATGCGCATGCTGTTCAATCATGCGAATCAGCTGCTTGCGGTAGGCCGCAGGCATCCAATCCCTGGGTTCAATTTTTTCGCCACGGGCGATACGCGCCTCAAATTGAGCGAGCAATTCCGGGCTCTCGGCTGATGCCTTGGGCTCATCAGCCCCGGCGGGTACATATCCTCCTCCGTACATAACAATGAATTTAAAAAGTGGGGTTAATGGGGTTGGTGATGATGGGAGCTTGGTGATGATGGGGGCTTGGCGATACCGTTCATCCAAAGGTCCAAAAAACGTTGGGCCAGCGGGGTCAAGGCATCGTCATCGGGGCGCGTTGCGCTGTGCAGGGATCCGTTCATGAGCAGCAAAAGTTGGCGACCAAGCCAAAGGGGATCCCCCTGAACGAAGACCCCTTGGTTCATACCCTCCTGAAAGAGCCCCGCAAAAAACTGCTCGTAATCCAATCGCAAGGCCTTGAAAGCTTGCAACGAAGGCTCGCTCAGGTGACGCCATTCATGGACAAAAACCCCCACCGCTTCCCGATCCGAAAACAGCAACCGCAAATGCTCCTTGATGGCCAAGGCCAGACGATCGGTCACCGGTAAATCCATGGCGGCAATACGCTGAGCCGTGGAGACAAAGGCATCCGCCATGCCAAAACAAATCTCGTGGAGCAGGGTCTCCTTGGACGAGAAATGATTGTAGAGGGAAGGGGCCTCTATGCCACTCACCGAGGCCAATTCACGCATCGAGGTGGCAGCATAGCCCTTGCGATGAAAAAGCCCCGTGGCCAAACGGGCAATTTGCGCCCGCCTGCCGTTTCCGACCACCGGAATCGAGGTTATTTCAATCGCTGTATTTTCAAGCATCAAGCAAAGATACGAACGATCGTTCGTTCGTGCTCGTTTTTCTTTCTTTTTTGCTAAAATCCCGTGCAATCCCCTAAGACTTCTACCAATTTGGCATAGTGGGGGGGTCATCGGTTAGAATTTGGCCTCCCAAAGCAGGAAATCAAGAATTTACGAACAGAGGCCCCACAGGCAACGTTTCACTTTACACTTTAAGTACCCCCTAGAAACTAGGTTTCACTATCCTGTTCCTTGGGGTTTTTGGAGGTTAATTCCGGTTCTTTAGCCAACCTCCAATCCAATAATAGGATTTAAAAATTAAGTTGTAACTTCGGTAAAACGATCTTTTGATAAGTGGGCCGTTCACCTGCTTGCGGAACGTTAAGGGCAAGTTTAAAAAAACGACATAACGGAATGATCCAAACAAGAGAAACACCGACTTTTGACACCTCCTGACATTAATAATGACTAACAAGAAATTTATTTAGAATAAAAGTGAAGGCCAGCGAACACTTAAAAAACGGGGCGATACCGAAAAGCCATACGATTAGGAAAACAAAATAGAATTAAGATGAAAAAATATTTAGCGTTACTTTTATTTGCACTAATCCCTACTATGTCATTTGGACAAAGTAATTATCAAGATGTAGTTTACCTGAATAATGGAAGTATTATTAGAGGGACAATTATTGAACAAGTTCCAAACAAATCAATTAAAATTGAGACAGCCGACAGAAATGTTTTCGTTTATCAAATAGACGAAATTGAAAAAATTATTAAGGATACATTTTATAGAGAAAAGGCTGATTTTAAAAGTAATTCAGATAGAAGAAAAGGATTTATTGGTTTATCCTTAGGTGCTTCGATTCCTGTTGGTGATTTTGGAGATTTATCTAATGGGTTGGCTAAAACAGGCATCCATTTGAACTTGATTAATTTTGGCTATCTATTTTCAGAGAATTTTGGAATTACAGCCACGTGGTTTGGGGCTGCAAACCCAATATATGTGGCTGGATTGGACCCTTGGGCTTATGGTGGTATAATGACAGGTCCATTTTTATCATTCCCTCTATCTCAAAAAGTTGAATGGGATTTTAGACCAATGATGGGTTATTCTGTGACAACTTTTATTGGTACAGAGCAGGCATTATCTTTTGCATTGAATATTGGTACAGTATTCAAAGTAAATGCAGGCAGTAAAATGTCACTTTTATTAAGTGCAGACTATTTTTCGACGAAACCAGAATTTATAGATTTTGGTTTTGAACAAAGTATTAGCACTATTTCTTTAGGCTTCGGAGTTGCATATCGACTAAAATAACCATCCCATAACAAATCGTTTATGCCATAAGGGTTTCAGTGGGTATTCAAGCGTTGTAGCCCGCTAAAACTTTCGTGTAGGTGGACAGGTAACTTCTCCGAAATCCCTTACGGCACATACACTCGACCGTTATAGGCAAGATAAACAAATATAAAAACAAAGTAAGTCTGCGAAAGCCAACGGGATGACTACCCAATGTGACAAAAAAGTATTATTGAACTTTAAGAGTGGACACCAGAACCCACTCAAAAAAACGGGGCGTATTCCGAAAAGCCTTATGAGTAGGAAAACAATTTAAAACAATTTAAAATGAAAAAATTAATGACAATTTTCGGTGCAATATTATTTGTTTCTGTTTTTTTATCTAGTTGTAAAACCGTTCAAGTTGCAAAGTTTGCATCTGTAGAAAACGTTATGGAACTAAAGATTAACAGTACCTTGGAAGAAGTATTTTCAAAACTCGGTTCAAAACCTTATAACATATATTCTAATCAAAAAGAAGGATATACTATTTATACCTACAAGTATAAAGTAGTAGAAAGAAAAGAAAATCCAAAATGGATTAATAAATTGGGTGGAGAAACAACAGGAAAAGAAGTTTATAATAGCAAAGAACATACTTTATTTCTATTATTTAAGGATGGTAAATTAGAATCTTTAGTCACAACGGATGGAAGAAAAGATTCAAATGCTCTAATTGTACTAAATAACACGTTATACACCATTAGTATGGATAAAGGTAAGTATATCCTTGTACCGACATCATCAGAGGAGCCTAGTAGCCGCCCATCGCTTCCTTTTGGAAAAAAGTTGAAGAATTAATGCTGAAAATCAGCCCATAACCGCACCTACCCGCAAGTGGGGCGGTTATGGGTTATTTAACCTTTTGTACTTCTAATAAAATTTGGTGCTAAATTTACAGAGAGGTGTTTCAAAAGCCCCATCTTGGGGTAGCAGCGAAACGTTATGGTAAAGGCTATTTGAACAACACAATAAAAGAACAGAATAAAACACTTATTTTCAACCTACAAAAAATGAAACAAATAAGATAGAAAAAAAATAAAGTCCTAATGACTGACATATAATATTGCGTTTAGCAAGTCCCTAAACTGAAAACTAGGAATCTTCGAACAAACAGGGTAAGTGCAGGTGCTTTTAAGCCCTACCATCGCCATTGCACAAACCGTTATATTTAATAAAAAAGTCGAGAGACCATGAGAATATTGATCGTCAATACAGGACTCATCCCTGTTCACAAATATGGGGGGACAGAAAGAGTTATTTGGGGATTAGGAAGAGAACTTGTTAAACTAGGGCATATCGTAAACTATTTAGTCAAAAAGGGTTCGCAATGCGATTTTGCGCCTGTTATTCATATCGAAGAAAATAAGCCTATCATCGAACAGATTCCTAACGGCTACGACATAATTCATTTTAATTTTCAACCAAAGGAAATTGAAAAGATTAACACGCCTTATATTATTACTATTCACGGTAATTCAAACAATTTAAATGAATACGATAGAAATACCGTGTTTGTTTCAAAAAATCATGCCTCAAGACACAATTCTGATTCTTATGTATACAATGGACTTGATTGGAGTGAATATTCAACCCCAGACTTAGAAAACAAAAGGAAACACTTTCACTTTTTGGGAAATGCCGCTTGGAGAGTAAAAAATGTAAAAGGGGCAATTGATGTTATAAATAAGACAAAAACGGAAAGATTAGAAGTCATAGGGGGTGTACGGTTCAATTTCAAAATGGGAATTAGGTTTACTTTTTCTTCTAAAGTTAGTTTTAGAGGAATGATCGGTGGAAAAGAGAAATCCAAGTTGTTAAATGAGTCCAAAGGCTTAATTTTTCCGGTTAGATGGCACGAGCCCTTTGGATTAGCAATAATTGAAAGCCTTTACTTTGGTTGTCCTGTATTCGGAACACCCTATGGCTCACTTCCTGAATTAGTCCACGAGGATGTTGGGTTCTTATCTAATCAATCTGACGAACTCGTAAAAGCAATTTTAAACAATGACCATTATTCAAGAAAAAAATGTCATGAATATGTGGTAGAAGAATTCAATTCGAAAAAAATGACGATGGAATATGTAAAAAAATACGAATTAGTTATTTCGGGTAAAAAGTTAAATGTTAATCCTCCAAAATTGTTAAAGATTCAGGAAGAAAAATGGCTGGATTGGAAATAAAAACACATGGAACACAAATTTAAAAATACGATCGGGTCACGTTCAAACTTGGAGCTCTGTGAAAATAATTATATCAATCTGTATGTTTTAACGGGGGCTTACAATGTTTAAGGCTTGTTGTTACAACCGCATTACTCCATAAATTAGCATTTTCAGCATAGCCCACGGAAGCTATGGAATTAGCCCACAACCTAACGTCCATTTTACCTTTGACAGATGAATAAAATTTCTTAGAAGAGACTAAGGTGCAAAATCCAATATAAGAGTCCCTGATGCTTGGATAATATTTATATCGTGATTTCAATCCGGATATTTCAGGCTTGCTAGATCCCACTATTCCAAAATGGTTATTTAATAGTCGTCCAACTTTGCTTACGCCGCCACCAGACTCCACATAGGCTACAGATAGAATTAGACAAGCGGGTATTTCATATTTTTCCTGCATTTCATAAGCAAGCCCCCAGTATTCAATAAAATAATTGGTCTTTTGTGCTTCAATATTTTGATAATTAAAAACTATAAAAATACTTGCATATAAAATTTTATTGAATGACATCATATAAATAATTAGCGTTTTATATTTTCCACGTAATTTGAAAGATTTTCCTGTTAACTCTTGGTTAGTCAATTTTGTATTTACATTTTCTTATAGATACTTTGCTGAAGAATTCTTCAAAAAGTTAAGTACGATGATAGGTATTTCACGAAGATCGGTCCTTTTTGGAAAAAACATTTGATTTGACCAATTTGATTTTCATAGTTCCTTTGTTCTGACATGTGTTGGGGTTAGTAATTAAGTTTTAAGGCCTCTGACAAGCCTTATTGCCATGTGTTCCGATAAGGCTTTCTCAAGATCAAAAGTTGGGGTATTCAAGGATTCACTACACTGTGGTTTGGAATATAAACGAAAAATTTTAAAAAATCCCGGCATTAACGGGTATTGATAAAGGTATTGAATTGGGCAATGGCCGTGGGATCCAGAAAGATGGAGGTGTGTCCCATGTTAGGGACCTCCACGTACTGCCTGATTTGACAGTTGTTGCAATTCTGCATGCTTTGTTTGAAAGTCGGCCAGGAGTACATCTGTATGGGTGAGTCGTTGAGGCCCTGTACAAAAAGAATATCCGATCGATGACCTGTTGTGAACGACAGAAGGGATCGTTGCATGTATTCGTTGGGGTTAACCTGGGTGGTACCGTAAACTTGTTGAATCTTGGAGCAGGTGGAACCCAGTGCCAAAACCCCGCTTTCCTCCAAGCCACAGCGATACACCAGGTTTAGAGGTCCCGGGGCATTGGCAATCACCCCGTTGGTGGCGTGCATGGTGTTCAAGCGAGTTACCAAATATCCCCCTTGGGAATGCCCGGCCAAAAACACCTTGCGTACCGTGACCCCCAATTGGGTGGACGCCTGGTTGCGGACCCATAACAAAGCAGCCTCAGCGTATGCAATGTTATCCCCAAACAAAAGTTGCTCTCCGGGATAGGCAACACTGACCAGCAACATATCTTGACGATTCAAAATCGCCTTGAACTCTTCGAGTGATTGGTTCGCGGCGACCACTAAATTGGAATCGTAAAGGACGGTGCCATGAAAAACAATCAAAACATCGACGACCGGATTTGGCGCTGGAGGATTGATCGCCTGGGGCGGCCGTTGTATCAAAACCTGAACAGGCAAGTTGTTGGCAACTACCCAACGGGTAGGCCGAAAAGTACGTACCGGCCTCACCATGCCGCTCAGGCTTTTGGAAGCAGAACCGCTGAGCGCCCCGGTTCCAAAGTTCAATGCCCAAGCCGTGGAACTACTCGATTGGGACGAAGTCCAATACCAACCGCTTCCAAAGCCGCCTCGTCCCTGAAGATGCAATCGATTGTATATCAGCTGCAATTCATCACGGCTTGGCAAATACCAGTCGGTGTAATCGTTGGCGACCAGCCCGGAACAAACCGAGGCCGCAATGGGTCTGGTAGCACAAGAAAGAACGATGGAATCGGTATTGGCCGAACCGCTCCCCAAAGTTGAAGAAGTACCCGGAATCAACGTGCCTGAGCAACCCCAGGGATAAAGACCAACATCCGCAGCAGCGCATACAATTCCGCTTTCTCCACTGCTGTCAAGGTCCAAAATAATTCCCCCGGCATAGGCCGAACCAATGCTGTAGGCTCTGAAGGCCTTTTCGTTGCTGTAGGTAACACCCAACGAAGTACGGGCATAAGCGCGGACATACCGAACCGCGGTATCCCAAGTCGAGTTCCCAAAGACAAGGGCAAAATCATAGCCCCCGGAACCTGCCGTAGCGGTGGACTGTGCAATGGTTGGCGAAGGTGCCAATCCCCAACACAAGCCACGTTCGTAAACGCCAGCGCCTGGCGAAAGAAAGCGAACCCGCGCAACCCCGCTACGGATACCGGATATCACCGTATCCAAGACCAGATTTGGAGTCGTCACCGTGGGCGTGTACGATCCGTTCACATCACCCACACACAACATTCGGAGATTCATTGAAATCGCAGATCCTTGAGCAGTAAGCGTGGGGCGATCACCAACCCAAACGCCCGCGTTGAAACTTGTTATCAGGCCTGTTATACGTCGATTCACCAGGAGAGCATCGGCGCTGTTAATGGCTTGGTTTAAATTAACATCAGCTGCTGTTTGGCGCAACGGAGACAGCGTCAGCAACGACGTAAAATGCCGATTGATTTGCAAAGCATCGGTAGCATTGACCCCGCCCCAATTCCACCCCGGTAAGGCATCCAGCATATAGGTTCCGTTTGCAAAACCCCTTAGGCTATAAGCCCCACTGGAATCGGTCGTGTCCGCAGCCACGATATTCCCCAGCAGGCTCTTGAGCACGACAGGAACCCCCGCCAAAGGGGTCGCTGCGGGATTATCGTAACGCAATTCCCCGAATACGTGGTTTTGGAGGGGATTCTGCCCTTTCAAATCCGATATGGCCCATACGGCCATTAGGAGAAGCAACCCTAGCATTCGGCAACAATCCTTGATTAGGTAAGGATAAGAACCCCCAAACAATATTCGATTATCCTTAAATTTCATGATTATCATAGGCTACATGAAGCTTGGACCTTGTCCCAATGCAGAGGTTTAAGTATGAGCAATATAGATACTTATCCACGAAATAATTTAAATTTGCACTTATGAAATGGTTGACCTTGGTGTGCCCTAAGGGTGGTTTATTCCTAACTGTATTTTTATTGATTTTCTACTCAGGATACATTCGGGTTTCGGGCCAAAATACGGTGAGTGGGCGCTTATTCTATAACAATCAGGCCTCCAAATCCTTGGCCGGAGTACCTGTTCAGCTCAAAAATTTGACAGGCGCGATCTTGGCCTCGGATACGACCGACTCCATTGGATTTTATGCATTGGGCGGTGTTGCCAACGGCACCTACCGTCTGGATGCAGTCCTCAACGGGGGAACAGGCGGTGGCGCCAATGCGACCGATGCCTTGTTGGCCTCCAGGCATTTTGGGCAATTGATCTCCCTTTCTCCATGGGCCCTTGTTGCCGCGGATGTGGATGGGAACGGACAAGTCAACAATACCGATGCTTTGCTCATTGCGCGAAGGGGAGCTGATTTGCCAGGCGCTTTTGCTGCAGGGACCTACTGCAGGCCGATCATCCAATGGAACGCGGGAGGCTCACCGCAGACCGTGAACTTGCAAGCGTTGGCGGTTGGCGATGTCAACGGCAGTTTTGAACCTGTGCCCTCTGCCCCTGCCTTGGTGATGGATACGGCCTTCGGCAACGGGCCCCTTGGTTCCGCGGTGGTACGCTTTACCGATCCCGGTTTTGGGGTTCTCGAAAGAGGAATTTGTTGGGGCAATGACCCTGATCCGGTAATCAACGGGAACCGCTCTATAGCGGGCTCCGGTGGATTTGGATTTACCCATCATTTTATGGGCGTTGACCCATCTATAACGCAATATGTTAGGGCCTATGCCATCACATCCCAAGGCGTTTATTACAGCAATCAACGAAGTTTTGTTTCGTGGCCCGGGCTTCGCTGCCCCGGACAACCTACGATGACCGATCAAGATGGCTTCATTTATTATACCGTTCTTATCGGAAACCAATGTTGGATGCAAAGTAATTTGCGAACAACACGGTACCGCAACGGTAATGTTATTACTACCGGCTTACCCAATATTACCTGGCAAAGCACCACCAGCGGTGCCTATGCGGTCTATAACATAAGTCCGTATACCAACCCCACTCAAAACGATTCGGCTTGGGGCAAGTTGTACAACCATTATGCGGTCTTGGATATCCGTGGTATTTGTCCTACAGGTTGGCGGATTCCTTCGGAATCGGATTGGAATGTTTTGATGAAAACATTGGACCCACAGGCAGATACCACCCCTACCGCCACTGTTCGCAACCAGAGTCTTGTTGCAGGGGCTACCCTCAAATCCAACCGTAACCAACCCCTGCCCGGGGGCTGGAGCAGTCCCAACACCGGAGCAACCAACCTTTCGGGATTCTCGGGCCTTCCTTCGGGATACAGATCCGACGGAGGAACCTACAACAGCGCAGGTTTGTTTGCCCAATGGTGGAGCAGTGCCAGAATACCGGCTTCTGGATCTCTACCCCCAAAAGCCTGGTATCGGGGCGTAGACTATAACAATACTCGTGTGGTTCAGGGTAACCCTTTTGTAACCAACGGAATGGCCGTTCGTTGCATTCGGAATTAAGCATTAAACCATGAGGAAAAGGAAAGGTCTAAATAGTCTCATGGTTCGCTCGTTGCTATTTTTTCTTACCGTTCTGTTGCCTCTCAAAAACCAGGCCCAAAGCCTTTATTTTCCCCCTACAACTTCCACGGTCTGGGATTCCCTGCCACCCTCGTCTTTGGGCTGGTGTAATGCAAGAATTGACAGCCTCTACGCGCTATTGGACAGCAACGATACCAAGGCCTTTGTTTTACTTAAGGACGGGAAAATCGTCCTTGAAAAGTACTTTGCGGGACATGGTCGCAACAGCCTTTGGCGTTGGGCTTCGGCAGGCAAAACGGTAATGGCCACCCTGGTTGGCATTGCCCAGCAAGAAAATTTACTCAACATCACCGATTCCACCTCGACCTACTTGGGGCCCGGATGGAGCAGCCTTACCCCTGCCCAGGAAGGTCAAATCAAAATTCATCACCAATTGACCATGACCAGCGGCCTGAACGATGGAGTGGCGGATCTTTATTGTACCGACGATACCTGCCTCACGTATTTGGCTAGCCCCGGGACGCGCTGGGCCTACCACAACGCGCCGTATACGTTGTTGGATCCGGTATTGGAAAACGCCACGGGGCGAACCCTTAACCAATACCTGAATCAAAAAATCAAAGCCCCTACCGGAATGGACGGGCAATTTATTGTTTCGGGTTATAACCGGGTTTTGTTCAGTACAGCCCTTAGTATGGCCCGCTTTGGGCTTTTGATGTTGAACCGAGGGGTATGGAATGGGGTACCGGTACTTAACGATACGGCCTACTTTGGGCAAATGACCCGCAGTTCCCAGAACCTCAATCAGGGCTACGGTTACCTCTGGTGGCTGAACGGTACCCCAAGCTATATGGTACCACGTTTTCGTACCGTGTTTTCCGGGCCCATGTTTCCACCGGCACCGATGGATGTGGTCGCCGCGTTGGGGTCGGAGGGCCAATTTATCAATGTTATCCCGTCCACCAACATGGTTTGGATTCGGATGGGCGAAACGCCCCCTTCGGTTCCTTTGGATTATATGTTCAATAACATGATTTGGAATGCCATCAACCAATTGAATTGCAACGCTTCTCCGCCAATGACCCTCAACGGGAACCTTCAATACGCCAACACCGCCGGCTCTGCCCTGGCCTACTGCCCTTTGGAACTGGTGGACAGCAACGGATCGGTGGTGGATCGAGATAGCAGCCGCATGAATGGAAGTTTTTCGTTCAACGCCATTCAAGGAAGGCGTTACCGAATTCGGGCCCTTCCGAACTTGGTCCCCGGAGGAATTAACGCCACCGATGCCTTGAGGGTAGTCCAATCCTTCTCGGGCTCAACGGCTTTGACCGGCCTACAGACCATGGCGGCTGATGTCAACCGCAGCAGCACGGTGACCTCCTCCGATGCCTTGAACATCGCCCGTTGGTCTGCACAACTATTAAACTCCTTCCCAGCAGGACCCTGGACCCAAGACAGCACCCTTGTCGTCGCGGATACCGCGGCAGGACCTGCTGTACACCGGGTTCTGAGCACCGGCGATGTCAACGGTTCGTTTGTGCCACCACCACCTTCGCCTTGTCCAACCGCCTCCGTGACCGATATCGCCGGGAATCTGTACCCCACGTTGGCCATCCAAAACCAATGTTGGATGGGAAGCAACCTGCGTACCAACCGCTTTGCCAGCGGTGATTTGATTCCATTTCCCTTGACCACGAACGGCTGGTCCACCACCACGACCACCCCAGCACACGCCCTCTATAACAACGATCCAGCGAATGATAGCCTCTATGGTCGAATGTACAATTGGTTTGCCGCATCGGATACCCGGGGTATCTGCCCTGGCGGGTGGCACCTGCCTTCGGATGCCGAATGGACCACCTTGACCACGGCTTTGGGAGGAACAGGGGTAGCAGGACATGCCATCAAATCCACCACCGGTTGGGCATCCTCGGGTAACGGCAGCAACAGTTCCGGGTTCAACGGGTTACCCGCCGGATTCCGACGCGAAACCGGAGTTTTCGAAGGCCTAGGCAGCCATGCTTACTGGTGGTCCTCCACCGGCCTAAGCCTAACCCCCTCCAACGCCTATTTTCGACGAGCCTCCTTCAACGCTTCGACCCTTTTTAGCGACAACTACCTCAAACGCTTGGGCCTTTCTATCCGTTGTTTGCGGGACTAACCTTGAGTGATTCAAAAGTATTGGCGAGGTAGAGCATCACCACGCCAAAGGCCACACCTGCCAAGATAAACAATTGGACCATACCTCCTTCGGCCGAAAAAGAAAGCTTGAGCATGATGGTGGAAATCACAAAACTGCTGTTACGGATAATGGTAGGGAATTCTTCGGTGTACAGCAAAGAGAAAAGTAAAATAAACACATCGCTGAGGATCAAAACCGTAAAGAAATGATCAAAAAATACGGTGTTAGGATCAACGATCGGCATTAAATGGATGGAATCCAGCTGAAGCGATCGAGAATCAGATACCCATTGTATCAAACTTTGGGTTGATAAAACCGCAAAAACACCCAAAAGCAGGAGGGACAAAACCTTCTTGGCCCGAATAAATCGGCGTAAGGGATCGCCTAATCCACTTTCATCCAGCGTTTCAAGCGCTTTCCCGCTTTGAATCCCGCTAATTCGGTAAAAAAGATAAATCAACGCAAAAACCAAAACAACAGCTCCCAAATCCCTGGCCAATTCCACGTTGTTTACCGAAGCAATGGATCCTGCATGCAAATCCAAATGGGTCATATCCTTGAAGACTCCCCGAATAAGGATCAAGGCAATAATTTCGTACTGCTTACCGATATAGAACGTGGTGGATTGACGAAGGTAAAAAATCAGCAGATACGACTCAAAGAACAGCAGAATCGAGAAGGGGGTGTAGATGGCGTTAATGGGATGTGCCAAAAAATTGGAACTAATTGCAGCAGGAAAAACTGATTTGAGCCCAATCAATCCCAGGTGAATCAAAAAACCGGATATCGCGGCGTAAAGCGTATAACGGCCAATCCGGGCCCGAAAAGCGGGCTCAAAAGGCAAATTCCAGGCTGTATTCATCTAAAATTCAGAAAATCAATGCTTTATTAACATACCAGGCCCTCGAATGTTTGAGGAAGGGCTCAAAGAAACCTAGCCCGCGCCCTCGATTCGCAGCGTTTCCAAAACGAAGAGAAGGACGGATAATAGCCATCCACCTCCGGAAACAACCAATCTCGGGGGTGGGAATGACCCCGGTAATGGGCGGTGATGGGGTGTTCTCTGTAGTGCAAGCGATGAGGGTCTATACCACCAAACACGGTGTCAAAAGAAGCAGAAACCCAGAGAATATCCGGGATTTGGTCCGCCAAAGCCTTAACCCAGGCCATGACCTGCGGAGACACAGGGGTTCGTTGTTGATATTCGGGTTCCCATAACAATATACGAATTGGAGGCACGTCCGTTACCACCGGCGACCATTGGGCATCCAAATGGTAAAAATTATATAGAAAAACCGATCGCTGAGGGTTCTCCATGAACAATGCTTGCAAGGTGGCAACATCGGTCCCCATACCTTCGGGTAAAGAGCAAGGAAGATTCGGCTCCAGGGTTTCTTGCAAGACCAAAGGAACTTCAAGGTTCCCCAAAACATCGTAACCTACATCGAGAAACGTTCCCTTTTGGTTGGAATACGCATATTTATTGATGTTGTCCTGGTTGGCAAAGTATTTGCGCGTGCTGAAGGCTCCGGCCACCCATTGCCAGCTCAAGGCATTGCTCGCCCAATCCGCATCCAACAAATGATAGAACATCCATCGGGCCGCTTGTAACCAGTGCGATCCTCCAACATTGCAAGCAAGAGCCGCCGTGTACATCCGAAGATGGTTGTGCATATAACCGGTCCTGTACAATTCCTTCACCCCGGCATCAAGGGCCTCAATACCCGTTTCTGCCCTCACCAAAGCCGCGGGCACCCGAAAATGACGAACCCCAACCTGAGGGTAACGCAGGTCCTGGTCAAGGGCATCCCCCTGATGTTTCCAGACCAGCTGAAAATAATCCCGCCAAGCCAATTCTTTGACCAATGACTCGCAGTCCTCCCACGAAAATCCACGTTCGACCAACGAATCAGCCACCAAGCTGGTGCTCAGCACCCCCCGGGATAGGTAAGGGGACAAATGGGTCACCGCTCCATCCACATAATTACGGGTTCGACCATAGGCCACTGGATCGATCCTACCTACTTGGGCCAGAGCCTCATCCAAGCGGGGCGAGATCACGACCGTTTCGAAATTTTGTTTCCCGAAATACTGCGCTGGCGACTGCATCGAAATCGTTCGATTGCCTCGGCTCGTTTGTAAAGGTGTTTGTGGCTGACCTTTTGATGAACCCTCTCCCGCCAAAGCCTAAAGCTGGAAGGTCGTAGCTCACGACGCATCAACACCACCACATCAGCTTCGGCGAGTCCGAATTGAATAAAAATCGCCTCAAAAGGGGTTCGATCTTCCCATGCCATTTCAATGATTCGGTCCACCTGAGCTAAACTTAACATGCTAGGACCAACAACAAAACCAAGTTCGCTTGGTTTTGTCCTTGGTCATAGAAGTTTACGAATCTCCAATCCACGAATGCAGACCTTGCCGGGATCGAGAAGCGAAACCTCCATGCGGAGGTGCTGGTCTTGTTTGACCGAAACATTCCAAGCCTGTCGAACCCAGGCCTCACCCGACACCGAACGCTGTGGGTAATCACGCATATCGCCCTCGCTTGCCGATACCGATCCCAATCGAAGCAGCCATCGAGGACTGCTATTGCGCGCATACACCACCACTTGGTAAACAGCAGGTCCCGGATAGGTTCCTCGGTGCATGAATTCCGAAGAAAAACCGGGGATTTGGTTTCCCCTACCCTCCCAGATTTGGGAAGACTCTACACAGAT
>Ga0194133_10005629_pt1 | contig 15873 bp, 10 predicted proteins | sample TA2KigOf40mmetaG_FD_155448 | JGI IMG/M metagenome (GOLD analysis project Ga0194133, IMG submission 155448) | Freshwater microbial communities from Lake Tanganyika, Tanzania - TA2015055 Kigoma Offshore 40m | ecosystem: Environmental > Aquatic > Freshwater > Lake | place: Tanzania: Lake...
CCTTCTGCGGCATTGGCCGTGTCTGGCATTTGGAAGTAAACCAATTGAAGGCCGATGACATCGTTGGTAAAGTCAGTCACAGCATTCACTAAAGTGAAAGCGGCATGTTTAAAGAAAATTTAAAATATATCACTTTTAACTACTTTTTATTACCTATTCTCTTAAGATTGATTGTTTTGAGGCGCACATTTTCGCTGACATCTACTTTCAACTTGGCCATCCATTCCTTAGGAAAATGTTTCGGATCTATCTTGTGCAAGACCTTTGACATTAAAATACCATCGGACACTTGAAGAGGAGTCAACTCAGAGCTCTCGTTGCTGGCCAAACTAAGCCATTTCAATAAAGCTTCTGCTAACGACATATTGATTGACTAAACGTAGAATCAAACTGAGAGGCTTCTGGCTTTATTTTTTTCCACAGCTTAAGTCTCGTTTTTTATTACATAATACTGTACATAAACATGATGGCTAGCTCGAGAGTTGGAAGTTATTTTTTTGACATGAATCCAGTTTTAAAAGAATAACACTCTGTGAAAGTTAAGATAAACAATTCGTACAACTTTGGGTGTTATAAACACTGATTTGATAACAAAAAACTGAATAAAGTACCCCACAGTCTGTATGACACCAAAAATAAACAGTTATTAGAATGTAGTTGTAGTATATAGTGTCAGTCGCGCGCAGTCTGCAGTCTCGGATCGAGACGACAACTACCTTAGAGTATTTTACTAGTCTTTTAAAAACTTTCATTTTTCTTGAAAGACAGCAGATTTTGGCAGCGACTTTGTAGCCTATGAAGAGCCTCCCCCACTTTAAATGATTCTTCCACCGATTTATATACAATCAAAAGTGAAATTTTTGTTTATATTCCGATCGAGGTCCGTTTATGGAAAAATAGTTTTACCCACTTAAATGGCTCTTTGCCATTGGCATTAGTGAAATAAAAGCCTGATTTCAAAATTACAACCTGCCAGGTTGATACTTAGAAGGAAATGTTTTTCCCCCAGCTGATTGCTATAATATTTACATCAAAGCAACTTTATTGAATAAGTTTATGCAAGGAGTACCTCTTCCGCTTTTGACCGACTAGCTTGTGTTGGGGTCTTCCGAAAGAAAAATTAAAGAGTTTTTCTTGGAAGAGGTTCCTCCTCTGCTTTCGACTGGATGGCACATGCTGAGGACTCATCACCATTCCAAAATACCAGACCTTTTGGATTGGAAAATACTCCATCACATTTTGTGAGCAGGGCTGTGAGCAGTGATACTCTACCATAGACTTGAACTGTGAGCGGTGACTCCAGCATAGACTCTTGTCCTGTGGAACTGGCAATACCAAACATTTCACCCTCACCACAGACACCAGGGATAGAAACCAAGTCCGTTGACTATACAGCTGGTGGTGTTTCAATTCAACCCTGACTACTATCTCGTCAGAGTAAAAACCTCACGAGAGGTTAACCAGCCTTACGTTTCGGGGGTTGACGAGTGAAAATAAAAAAGTATAAGCAAGCTGATCGAGGGGTTGACCCCCACAAAGAAAATTTTTCTAGCCTGGGTCCAATCACAAAAGTTTGGTGGTACAGGCCTGATAACTGTAAAAAGAAAGTCTGGTTAAAGCCCCAAGTCCAATTTTTTATCCAGTTCTCTTTGAAATTTCTTCAATTAAGACCCCGAGTACTTTACATTGGAGACCCACTCACTCATCCTGTGAAAAAGGTGAGTATAAGGTCCAAAAAATATTTATTAAGTTTCAACAAAACATAATATCTCTTAGAATTACGCATTAAGATTTGTCCTTTAATGAATTTGAAAAGGATAAATGAAACAGTAATGTTGATTTTCAGCAGGTTGCTGCAGTATGATGAAAACTTAAATTGACAACTTTAAGTTAAAAATGAACAAACATTCAATGCAACAACATATTTGGTCTTAAAGTTTTCTCCCCTATAGAAGATGTCTGGAAATAAGTTCTCTGAACTAAAGAAAATTATCTTTAGGAACAGATCGAAGATCAAAAGCTCAATTTACTTTGCTTCAATATGTCAAAAAAGGGAAGGGAAGGTGGGGTGGGGTGGGGAACAAAACATACTAAATGCATCATTAAAAACAGAACAGCAAACAAGCTTTTAGTGCACGAATGAGATATAAAAATGGGCGAAATTAAAGTCAAGGAAATAATTTTTTACAATTAAATTATCTAAATCAGGAAGAGTCAGTTTGCAAGGAAAGCTAATATTATTAAAGATTGAATTAGCTTTAAAAGGTACTGAACTACTTAAAAAAAGCTTGACTAGATTGATTATCTGCAGAAACATTTTAAATATTTCATAAGATGACATTGAAGTGTTTTCATCTCATCGTTAAAATTTAATTAGTCACACTTTAATAGCTATTCTTTGAGTCTACCATATTGCTGCATGATTTTCATTGACTAAAATTAGATAAATTTATAGGCTGTGGGGGAACGTTTAATAAACTTAAGAGAAATTTTTTCTGCCATGGCTATGTAGTCAATTCACTAAAAGTTTCCTTGTAAGTGAGAATTTTGCAATAAAATATTTCAGTTATTTTTCCACTCTTTCAGAAAAAAGGATCTCTCCCTGACCCATTCCATCAACGAATGATGGCAACTGTGCATTTAACTGACTTACAAATCGACAGACCTGAAGAAGGACTATAATAGCATCAGACTAGTAGGATAAATTGTCACTCAGAGAGCTTTTTAAATAGATGAGTTCTTATCAATCATCGTCGCGAAGCACCACCATGCTGAGCAACATCAGCGTCACTCCCCTCTGCGGAAACTGCTCCTCCAGAAGCACCACTTGCTACAGCAGTTATGCCAGCAGCCTGGAGAATTAAATGTTTTTTCTTCAAGCATCAAGAAAATAAAAGCAAAATAGAACTCAGATCTCACCTGATTTGATCTCAAATTGCCAAGAGTATTGTGTGTACGTTCATATTCAATCACCTCTTCATAGATGAGTGTCTTCCATTGCTCAACAGTGTGTTCACGCTCATCGACAGTATGATCCCAAGCACCTGGGGGAGGCTGCAAGTCAAAAACACTAATTAGTAAAGTAGTTTTCAAGATGATAATCGTAGTACTCACCGCATTCACTTCGCTTTCATCGTACCAAACATTAATGTAGGGATGCAATAGGGCATCATCAACACTTATACGCCTGTCTTGATCTATGACCAGCATCTTTGACAACAAGTCACGGGCTTGACTTGCTATTAAAAATAAATTAAGATTTTTACACAGAAAGCCCACATTTGAATATCATTTCAATCTACCAATTAAGGTACAGTTTGAAGCTCACCTCTTAGTCTGTTAGAATCTGTGGATTCTGCAGGGAAAAGCACATCCGGGAAGAGCCTCTCAAATGAATAGCCTGCATAACGAGGCCGATTCTCAACGTAGTTTCGTACAGTAGGTTGAAGACGGCGCATAAAGTCTTGGTTTGGTGTGCCTAGTTGTTCTGCAAAAGCAAAGTGTTATTCTCAATAAATCCCTTAAACTTAAAAATTTTTAATTGTGTGTAAAAGTAGTATTGACTGGATCTACTTTTGCCAAGAAGAGAGAAACCATAAAGCTTTTTTTAGCAACACTCAAACTTAACAGTAGAGGAGAAACTAATACTTACACTGGTACCCATGGATTATATGAATGATTCTTAAGGAAATTGTAGCCTAGGGTACTTTTGCCTTTTTTCTTATGGACTGCAAGTTGTACATCAACTTTGTTCCATAAAACAGCTCTTTATGAGTCTTTTACTCTTTGGCAGGACCAGGGATAAATGAGCTTTGAAGATTTTTTAAGGTTATCTGAGTGGCATTCAAAGAAACCCTTTCAAATTTACTCAGAGCTGGCCTATGTAGATAATTCTCTAAAAATACAAAACATTAATCTTTTAATTACCTATGATTTTGTTCCATTGATCAATATGATCTTGGCCTGGGAAAAGCACCCCACCGCGAATCATTTCTCCCATGATGCATCCAACGGACCATATGTCAACATTATCTTTGTAACCCATGCCAAGAATCACCTCTGGAGCTCTGAAGGTTTTCAAAAATTCATGGTAAATTATAACTTTATGGAAATATTACTTCGTTTAATGATAAACTGGGCACAATATTTTTCTGTTAAAAGAATGCTTGTATTTTGAGCAATGAAGTTGTTACAAAAAGCTTCCAACCTGTAGTATCTGGTGACTACGTAAGGCGTCATCATAAATGAGGTTCCTGCAGATCGGGCCAGCCCAAAGTCCAGAATTTTGAGCGTGCAGTCTGATCGCACAACTATATTACTTGGCTTTAAATCCTGAAATCATAAATAGAAATATATTCAATGCTAACAAAATTCAACATGATCGGTGGCTACTTTTTCACTTTTCAATTATCACTTTTAGGGATTAACTTTACCTACCCTGTGAATAATGCCTGCGAGATGAAGATGTTTGATTCCACACAACATCTGATAAAGCAAATACGACATTCGTTCATGATCCAAATCCATGCTAATAACCTTAAAAAATTGAAATAGCTTGCATTATTAGAAGTATAGACCAGTCTGATAATAGGGTCATTTGATGAGCTGAGGTATCTAGACAAGAATACAAAGACCGGATTCCTTTTCATGATCCTGCTAAGGGTTCACTTTAAGCTGGTGGTTACAGGATTTGTCTCGGGATCTAAAAGTTGTATATTCAAACCCTGACACCTCCAGCAACATTTGATCCCAAGTTACCGCCAATGATTCCCCAAACAGGTTTAAAGGGACTTTAATAACAACACATTAAAAGATGCCTAAATCATTAAAGATACGATCTCGTTAATTCACATTTTACAGATTTGACACATACTTGACAAAGATTTGCATCCATCAGCTCCATGACAATGTAAAGGTCCAAGAACTCCTCCAGACCCTTCTGAGGAGTGAATGCATTCAAAAGGCCAATAATCTAAAAAAGTTAAAGTTTACTTTAATGTTGAAACATGCCATTTTTAAATATTTTTGATGAGCTCTGAATGGCATGTGAACAAAAGTGAAAAGAGATGACTTTGTGTAGCTTCCCAATCGAGTAGAATTAGAACTGAACTGTTTATTACGTTTGAAAAAAAGTAATTATTTGATCTTACATTTTTGTGGTTGACAAGTTTCATTAGCTTGAACTCTCTGTATGCCCGTTTAGCATGAGTAACATTTTGGAAAGGGCGGCTAAGCTTCTTAATGGCAACATTCTGCTGAGTGACTGTATCAAAAGCGGCACTGAAATAAAGTTAAAAACTTTAAATTAATTTGAAACTTCAAAAGAAAAATAGCTTGATTGATTTTATATCGAATACAAAAAATTCGAAACATCTAGATATACTGCAAACCAAAGTTCCATCTCAAAAAAGTGAGAGGGGCATGATAGATAAATCGAAATGCTTTTTAAAAGCATTTTTTAAAATTAGAAGAAGAAGGCTTGTGTTAAGAACTGATTATTCCAACACTCAATCAAGTGAAAAGTGTCGACTTTGAATTGAAAGCTGTCTCTTTCATGGCCACTTCATTTTTAGTTGATAACTGTGAATAAATGAGAAAAAAAGAATTCTATTCAAGTTTGTGAACAACGATCATGGAAATTATGAATTAAGGCAAATCCAGGGGTCTAAGACTTTTGTCAAGATCAGGGATTGACCGACACTATTAAGGAACTGATTATTCTAACACCTGATGGTGTTGACTTGATTGTATATGATAATTATAAATCAAAGATTAATAGATTTTTTTGCAATCGTGTTTCTGCACAACAATCAATACTGACTGAACTAATCATCTTCTGGAAATTATAAATTGAGGCAAATCCAGGGGTAAAAGATTTTACCCAGAATGAGGATCGAACCCCAGTCTCCCAATTCTCACCCAGTTGTCAAACTCCTCATTTATGTATCTAAAAATCAAATTAATAATTGCTATTCAGTAATTTTGGCTGATTAGCATTTAAGCCTAAAGCTACTTGAGTTGGCTTTTTTGTTGATAAGTTGTGCATGAAAGATTAAGATTGTGATTTTTCTAAAAAAGTGACTTTATCTCAATATCAAATCTTCCAAGCTTAAACGTTTCCATATTGATTGAATATTCAAAAAATAAATGACATTTATTTGATTACACATCAAAAGACTCATACTTTAGTTTAATATAAACGAGTGAAAACCTTCATCGTTAACTATATCAGTAATTAAAGTTTTATTTTCCCTTAAATAAACAGTTCGTATCTCATTGGTCTTGTTTTACATCTGACCTCCTCACCTCAAATTATCGAACTCTTTGTAGAAACTAAACCGAAGCCAAAATCTTACCACACTATTCCCTGAGCTCCTGATCCGATGGGCTTCAGATTCTGGTATCGCTTCAGAATTGTAAACCTATAAAATAACATCATGTTAAATATCCTTTGTTATAATCTTTTCTAAAACTTTGTCTAGTGCCAAATTGGGACATGATAAGAGTGGAAACATTTACCTCGTATCTCCTACATCAACTGTATAAAAATGTGAAGCCTTATGATTTGACATCTTGTGGCTTAGTCTTGGTGATAATAAGGGCATCGTTTTGGTCAGATAGAATCTCTCTCCTAGATAGGGATTTGGGGCAAAACTATAAATAGTATTTCAACTATTACACTTAAACAATGAAATTGATAGGGTAAAAATGTTTAGTGAAAAAAATCACATAAGTCCATATTTAAAGGAAACTTCTTACATCAATGTATCTGCTGATCTAACTATTATTCAGTCTTTCTTCTCACAAGAAAGATCTTTCGACTATTTTCTTATTTTTAGTAGATTGTTTGATTCAAATATCACGTACTTTTCAATACTTTTTTAGATCAAAGCATTAAAAACTACATTTGTAGATTTCCTTTGAGGACATGCATGATCATTTTAAAGTAGTTTTGAATGAAAAGAATTCTTATGTTTGGAATGTTCTTAAGCTTTGAATGTGTCAGAAAATGTGACTTTGATTTACTTATTGGCTTTCGTGGGCAATAATTTTGTCACATCTTACCTTCCAAGAACTTTATTGCTCGCAATGAAAGTCTGCAAAACAAATGATAAAATCAATTAAACATTATGGAGCCTATAGTTTAAAAATATGGTTTTGCACTTCACACTTCATTGCATGAAATGGCATTTTTAGCCAGGGAAAATGGAAATTATTATGTTATGAAGTATATTGATAGACTTTTAGATTATTTGTTTACCTGATTTTCAATTCTTTGAACTCTAGAATTGTCAAAATTATCACTCCAAACTTCTTAAGAGACCAGCTACATTCGTTCGTTCAGTGGCAGCAATATGAGCAATCCAGCATTTGTAACGCCAGTGCATTGATTTGCGTAGCACACGTAGAAAGAAGAGGCCAATATCTGACGCCACACCGAAGAGTGCCGGTCGGTGTACGGTTAAGAACGCAGCCATGCAATTTAGGGCAGGCGGACAGGGCCGGACAAGTACTGATCAAGCTGCTGCCGCGCACAGCTGCGCGAACTCCGGCGAAAGTTTTGTATAGATGGCTGTGGTTTTAGCTCCGGTCCATACACAGTTCAGCTGACAGCTTGAGCTTGGGAGAAATCTTGCGGATAGCACCGACCGACCGACGCCGCATTCTTAATTTCTAGCTAGCGCTCAGTTAATTTAAATCACAAACAAAAAAAATTAGGTTGCTTGACTTTCTTCTATCATTCGCCAGAATTCAGATTGTATTAAAGTTGTCAGAAAACCACAAACAAAAGGGTAAGAAACAAACTTTTTATTTTGTTGAATAAAATTTCCAAACATTATCAATCTTTGCGTCAACTATTGAGCCTCTTGGAAGCTAAGCTGCTAAACCCTTGGCATTCAAGTAATTGCCACCGAATAGTTTACATTTTCGTATATAAAATAAGGTGCAGAGCTTGAGTTTTTTTGGACAACTCAATTCAAGTCATAATTTTTTGAACTCGGGCACACCTTGAACACCAGAACCAAATCAAAGCTGGACCGGGACATTTTAGACCCCATTCGGATTCCACACACCTAGGTTGTGAAAGGAACAAATATCCCTATACCAAGACAAACAACTAGCTTTGGAATTTTAAAACCAAAATCAAATTTACTTTTTTGTAGGACGAAAATGGGCGAAGAATCCAAGAAGAAGTTTTTCATGGGCGGCTTGAATTATGAAACTACAGAGGAAACTCTGAAGACATACTTCTCAAAATGGGGCAATGTGACTGACTGCGTAGTCATGAGATTTCCAGACTCCAAGAGGTCACGGTGAGTAAATATTTTGCTTTAGTCTGGCATGAATGACACGATTTAAGAATGAAAATTGTTGTTCAGTGGGTTTGGTTTTATTACCTATGAGGCAGAGGAAGAAGCACAGGCTTGCCTTGACAGTGGTCCTCATACCATTGACGGATCCAATGTAGAATTAAAGAGGCCCAAACCTAAAGGAGAGCAACCCTCCAAAGATGTAAGTTACATAGATTTTACCCTGTTTTTCCACTTCGCTTAGAAAAGTGTCAACATTTTTTTTCATAGAGAGTTGAGTCTTCACGCAAAATCTTTATCGGGGGGCTGAGCTATAATACAACAGACGATGCCCTTAAGACCTATTTTCAACAGGTAATGTATGCCCCCCACCTCTCACTCTTACCCACAGAAATGGCTCGTGAGAAAGTTAAGTAGCTCATTATAAGAACTCTTGTTTCTAGTTTGGAGAGGTCGTAGACTCTATCGTCATGAAGTACAAAGACACAGACAAAAGCAGAGGATTCGGTAATTAGCTAATATAATCTAAAGAGTTGTTGTGATTATCACAACAACTCAGTTATCTTAGTTTTAATGAAGCTTTACTTGAACTCAACAGTCGAGGAGGGGTTTAACTTTTTATCTGTGTCAAGCAGAGCTAGCAATAACTCAAAATTCATTTAAAGCTTCAACCCAGATTATTGTTGTTTTTTAATTAGGAAAACAGGACCAGATATGTCGAATAGTGAATAAGTTGTGATAAATGAAAAAAATAATGAAGGATCGATCCCATAATTTCTGTGACATATCAACCGTCAAGAGTGTTTATGATCCTTATTCGAAATGTTCCAATATTTTTTTGAAACAACTTTTCTGATCTGAACGTGGCAAGGCGATGGATGTCTCATCTTTAAGATTCTGTTGCAGTTCATCAGATTGTCTCCTCATTTTTGTTTTACTCTTATTCTACTTCAGTTTTCTCTTCATTTCAAATTTTTTTTTGCCATCAAAGCAATCATTTCAGCTTATTACTCACATCAAAATACTCGTACATTTTCTGGAAATACTGGAGCAAGTTTTTTAGAGAACAATTTTTGTTTTTCATTCTCCTTTTAAAATTACTTTTCCGATTTTTCAAGTTATTTTACAAAACTAATATTTTTGCTTTTCTCTAGGTTTTGTCACCTACAGCGATGAAAGCATGGTAGATGATGTGCAGAAAAATAGGCCACACACAATTGATGGAGCAACTGTTGAGACCAAGCGAGCTGCCCCCAGAGAGGATGGAGGGTCTGCAAAGTCGGTTAAGAAGATCTTCGTGGGAGGCTTCAAGGATAAACTTGAGGACAGTGATCTAGAAGCATTTTTCTCAGAATTCGGTGCTATTTCATCTGCAAAGCAGGTTCTTGAAAAGGGCACGGGCAAAAAACTAGGCTTTGGCTTCATCGAGTTTGAGGACTATGACTCAGTCGACAAGATCATCATTAAATCCAACATGTTCACTATTAATGGGGTCAAAGTTGATGTTCGAAAGGCTTTAGATAAGTCAAGCATGCCAAGCGGAGGTGGTGACTTTGGAGGCAATAACAAACGTGGAGGCTGGGGAGGAAATCAAGGCTTCAGCGGCGGCTTTAGTGACAACTACGATTCCCATGGAGGATGGGGTCAGCAGAGTGGGTGGAACCAAGGAGGATATGGAAACCAAGGAAGCTTTGGCTCACAACGAGGATTCGCCAATGACTGGCAACCTAACTCTTGGTCCAGCCAAAGTAGCGGCTGGGGAGGCAGTTCTAATGGAAACACCGGCTACATGACTGCAGGAACCAATTGGGGTGGTGGCTATGGAAGTGGCAATAATAGCTCTGGTGGAGCTATGAGAAACAACATGGGGGCTAACAGAAGTGCGCCTTATCCTTCAGGTGGACGTGGTGGAAGAGGAGGAGGAGGAAGGGGAGGTGCTGGTCCTGCAAGACAAGGAAGGTGGTAGAATTCTACTATCCACCATTCCTTTTCATGGCCCATTTTAACACCTTTAACATTTAAATTAATAAAATGTTGACATTACTTCCTTTTCTTTTGTAATCTTAAAATCTCTGCTGTCATTATTCTTCTAGAATACAATTCTCTTCATCGAACCATCTCTGTAAGAATTTTCTTACCCCAATAAACGGAATTGTAATCTGTAATATGTAGTTTTACTCAACAAATCTACCTAGTTGGTCTTTGGAAGATTAGGATTATTTTTGCCTCACAATTGCAGACTTAAATAGTGTCAACTAGACACAGTAGAAAAATATGTGATTTTTTTCTACAATCAATGAAGTTATAAGTGGATGAAATTCTTTTTCTTGAGATGCAGTTGAACAAAGATGACGTTGGTGCATATCTTGAATTTTTTTTTGATCCCCATATTCTACGAAAAAGAATAAGATTCATCCTGAAATTCTTTTGTGTAGTTTATAAATTTGAGTTCAAAAAACCTCTTATTTAAATTGAATACAAGAAAATAGCTCTTCATTTACTTAGAGAGCTTTTTTTAAAGATGATGACAGTGAACTTGCCGACCTGTCTCAATATAAGAAATAAGTCTCCCAGATATGTAACCTGAGTCCAGACTTTCACCTCTAAAGAGAGATTCTATGCAAAAGATCAACAATCTTGGGGAGAGGCCTTCTCAAAGTGAGCCTCCCCTACCCAAATTAAAATGATAAAAACTATCGTACCCTGGCTGAAATGGTTCAGCCAGATGGTATTAGGGTCTCACTTTCTCAGATCCAAATGAACCTGGGTTCGCTTTTGGACCCTTCTCTTTGCTGCACTGCCCTCCCAATGTTACTAACCTGGGGAACCTTTTTCTAGTAATCTGTCACACACTCTGGGTAGCCTAATCTCAACCTCACAGCTGGAAATCTGATCGTCCGGATTCTTGGAACCCCGAGGAGCTTCTCACTTGGAGTTGACCCCATAATCAACGTCTGCCAAATCTCACTTGGAATTAACCCCAAACGGTAATATTATATATACTAGCCAACCAGGCCCCGGCGCTGCCCGGGAAAAATTGGATGAACTTACGTCTTTTTGAGTTTTGGAGTCCGGGGGTCGGGTTGGCGCGGTCATGCTTGTGCTAAGAACCTTCCCTGAGTTGGTGGGGAGGTCTGTGCAAAATTTGGTGGAGATTGGTCCAGCGGTTCAGGCGTGAAAGAGGGACATAGGTACAAACAGTCACTTTTATATATATATATATATATAGATCTATAAACTTTTACTATGTGATGATGAAGAAGAAAGAAGACTTTATTGATGGTGACTATAAAGATATATAGTGGGCAAAACAAGCTATTGAAGAAAATTTGTTTTGTGAAAGAACGAATGAGCATATAAAGAATTCTAATAGGAAGGGATAACAAATAAATTAAATTTACAAATTAAGAAAATTTCAACTTGTGACAAATAATTTCAACTAACCATAGATTTCAAAAAAGTGTTTCAAACACAGAAATCTAAAAAGTTTACAATCAAAACTTTTTATATCTATGTATACATATCACCTCAGAAGGTTTTTAGACTTCACACAATATATTATCCTATTAAATTCAAAAGGGAAGTCTAATGATTTAGTTGTTAAACTTTTCAAAGCTAAATAATTTTGAATGCCATAAAATTTGGTGACAAATAATTGAAAACTTCAAAAAGTTGATGACGTCACATCTTCTTAGTTAAGATGAAGAGAAGTAGAGGTCGTTTTACTACATAAGTATGCTTTCATGGGTATCTTAAAATCGCACTTTATTTCTTCACACAAGTTCTAAAAAAGAGGTTAGTAATTTGACCTTAAAATTTGAGCATTAAAAACAAACAAAAATAATAGTTGAGAATTTCACTGTTGTTGTAAAGACAATTTAGACAAACCAAACTGAAGTTTCTCACTAAAGACGAGTTGCTCTTCAAATTATTAGAAGCTTTAGCTCAAATATAATTTGCCATTTTTATGCATTCTCTGTAAAAGATGGTGTTTTGACTAAAATCAAAGGAGTGGCTGGAGTGCCTTAAAATGGATATCGAAAGTAAGTTTGAATTAATGATAGGGATTTCTAAATTATGTCTTTGAGATATTCATCTCTGGGACGGTCGGCGGTGCCGCCACTGGCCTCGCTTTGGTCCGGAACACCTCCAGCCATCACTAGCAGCACAATGTCACATTCAGTCTCGTCCAACTCAAATACGATAAAGTCTCCTATAGTAATAGGACCCTCAAAGGCAGGGCCTATGTACTTTTCACCGGATGAGATAGCTTCACAAATGACACTTCTTGACATAGAATTGTTCAAAACAATTACACCTGATGAGGTTATTAGGTAAATCAAATGATAGTACTTAATAATATTTGATCATTAATTTTAATTTAATCTTGAATCATCAACAAGATCTTTCAGAAAGCTAAATTTTGATGCTGTTTTAGTTGCCTCTCTGATAAGAAGAAAAAATTTGAAGTAGCACCTCACGTGTCAGCTTTTACTCAGAAGTTCAATCATGTGTCTTATTGGGTATCTCAAGAAGTTCTCAAGTCAGACACAGCCAAAGGGAGGGCAGAAATAGTGGTGCATTTTATCAAAATTGCCAAGAAGCTTCATGAGTTAAACAATCTTCATTCAGTAAGAATATCATAGAAGACTTCTTTAAAGCCATAAATTCTCATAAAATACTTTTTTCTTAGCTTTTTGCAGTCCTGTCGGCCTTAAATAATGCATCTGTCTTTCGATTAGCAAAAACTTGGTAAGCAGGAGTAACTTTTTAAATTTGAAAATTTTGTGCTTATGCATTTAGTTTGGGCCTTTTGTAATGGTTCATTAAAATGATAAAAATTGGAACAGCCATATTCATGCGAAGATGCCTTTTTTGATAAAATCTGTTTTTGACAAAATTTAGGGCTCTGGTAAAAAGCAAAGATCGCCAAGTGTTTGACAAACTTGTGGATCTATTTTCACAAAAAGACAATTTTACAAACCTTAGAGAATACATGGACAAGACAGCATTGAAGCACCAACCGTGAGTAATTTTTTAGTCAAGAAAAGTATTTTTTAATTTTATACATTTATTTGTTTCTTATTAATTTGAGTCGAAGGAATACAACACTACTAATGTTAAAATAGCTGTATTTTAAACAACTTTTTTTGAAATCCCGTCAACATATTATAGATAAACCAAATAAATTTGTTTTTTACTTTCAGGTGCATACCTTACTTAGGGCTTTACTTAACTGATCTAGTATTCATCGACGTTGCCCACCAGCATTCTGGGTAAGGATATGTTGGACACTCTCTTACTTCCTAAAAAAGATCAAAATATTTTTGTGGTCAAGAGAAACTGAATATATTATTCTGGGTTTTTAGATGTCAACAGCAGTGGCAGGATAAGATGAATAACATTCTCAGGGTTCTCTCAGAGTTTCAGCAATCGTCGTATGCCCATCTGATACCCTTGCCAGAATGTCAACAATACCTTAAGTAAGGTTTCATCAATTAGAACTTACTTCTGAATCTTTTAATGGAGAATGATATGATCCTTTTTATGTTATTTCAAAATTACTTTAAATTCACTCTTACAGATCCATTCGCTACATTGATGAACTCCAAAGGTTTCTTAGCGAAGAACATTGGAAACTTTCTCTAAAACTTGAACCAATAGCTCCCTCAATTGCGAGTAGTTCAAGTAGTTCAAAAGAGTCTGTTCATTCTAGAGACCCAAATGTGATTGCAGAATTGAATTTGTCACCAGCAAAAGGTGATGGTTCTTCCCCTTCAACAATAAGCTCTGATTTTTTGACTCTGTTTACAACTTCTTTTGTTCAGGTTGTTCAACTCAAGTAAGAAAGTTTGTTCCTGGACACCGAAAGTCTCGCTCTGATGGAGGGAGCCTTTTTTGGGCATGCACTGCAGGCGCTAGTACAAGTCGTGAGGCCTTGCCTATACCTGAAAGCATTCACGAGAAGTCAAGGCATCATTTGGTATGTAATTTGGATTTGAGACAAAACACATTCCAGGGATTATTTTATTGACACTTCTTCAAGCTTGATGGGTCGCTGATAGACACACCTTCTCCATGTAAACCTTCCTCTGCTGTACCTGCGCAGTCAATAGCAGTTGCATCTTGCAGTCCTGAGATTTGGAAATGCCAACAACAGTTTGAGCAACTTGATGTTTATGGACCTGGAACAAAATGCGCTTTTGCGGTGAGTAAGAGGTCATTGTAAATCTATTTTACAATCATGTGAAACCATTCAAGGAATAATGAAAACACAAAAAATACATAATAAAATTTTTCTCATTCCCTACAGGGTGTGGTGAAACGCAAGACCTTAATCAAAGAGGGAAGGCGCCCAACTGTAAATGGCTGGCAACGTTACTGGATTGAGCTTTGGGGGTCTTCTTTAGTGTTTTATTCTCCAAAACCGCTTTCAAAAGGATTGGAGCGTTCTGATTTCAGGTAATTACAAAGATGCTTTCTTTTGTAAAATCAAAATAAATTCTAAGTTTCTTTATTTAGATCTGACCCTACAAAGTTCCGCTCAATAACAGAGTGGGTGGTCATGGTTGCCACTCCCGGAACTGCCTACGGTAGCGCAGATACCACTGACCAGCTATCATTCCAGCTGAATGATCCGCTAAAGAAAAATGTATACAGGTGAGGAAAAATATAGAGCAGCAAAAAAGATGAAGAAATAAGATTTATATTTTGTAACATTTTTAAATTATCAAATGTTTCAGGTTTCGTGCTTTATCCCCAGAGGCTGCAAGATTATGGGTGCAGTATCTGTGCGACGCAGTCAGAGGGGTCCACCTGAAGAATCAGACCCCAACCAACCTCATATCGTTTGAGTAACCCCTTTACATCTGCCTGTCTCTTTGTGTCTTCTATTCTTCAAAATCTAACACAATAATGATGGGATTGTCCCATTCACAATTTACTCAAAGTTTTAAAATGTATCAATTTTCCAAAGATGCAAATCCAAAGTTTAACAAATTTCAACGAACATTAGATATTAATTCTGATGCAAAAACCGTTCTAGGATCTGGGAAGAGCATAACATATGGCCAGACGCCGTGCCACGTGCCTCTCCGGTTATGCTGCTCTTGTTTCAACTGACACATTCATTTCTAGTCTGCCGCTTTCATTTAAAGCCATCCCATCCATATTGATATTATCTCGCCTGAGTTTGTTTTTTACCCATGGCTTACAATTTAAGTATACATGAATAAAGTTTGTGTACAAATGGGTTTCATTCATTGTTAGAGATCTCGATGAAAGAATGGACCGTAGCCCGTAACCCAAAGCGACTTTTTTTGGACAATGAAAAATGTTCTACCTTTATTGAGGCTGATCGCACCGAGGACCTCAATGCATCTCTAGAACCGTCCAGGTTAACTTTTAACTCGTTTGGCAGCATGCCACAAGATTTTTCAGGCTACAGCCTTAAGCCTGAGCCAAGGGTGGACATATATTTTCTTATTCAAAAGAGGGCCATCCAGTATTGTCAGCCTTGATTGAATAGTTGAAAGCCTGTATTTAATGACTTTTACCACTC
>Ga0194133_10005631_pt1 | contig 15867 bp, 14 predicted proteins | sample TA2KigOf40mmetaG_FD_155448 | JGI IMG/M metagenome (GOLD analysis project Ga0194133, IMG submission 155448) | Freshwater microbial communities from Lake Tanganyika, Tanzania - TA2015055 Kigoma Offshore 40m | ecosystem: Environmental > Aquatic > Freshwater > Lake | place: Tanzania: Lake...
CATGGATATGGATGTACTTGATATCCATACACAGATGTTCCAGTGGTTTTTCTGCTCTGATCTTTCTAAAGCGAACAAACTGCCTTGGAACACCAATAGAGCCGATTCTGCGGTTAAATAGCAGGTTATGGATCTTCATCAGCCGATAGACTTTCTTGTGGTTAATGATATACCCCTTTTGCTTAAGTTCATCCCAGACGTTCTTGTACCCGTAGCAGCAGAACTCCTGCTGAAGAATACTTTCTACATCTTGCAAGACAACAGTGTTTTCAATCAATTCTCCGTCTTGTGTGATGGTCATCTCGCTGGGTTTGCGTCCACGTAGGCCATCTCCTCGCTTGTAGTAGAAACTACTGCGTGGAACACCTGACCAAAGTAGGAGATCCTGTTTACTAACCATTGGTTTTGATTTGAACTGTTCCATTACCTCGACCGACGCTGCTCTAGGGATTGACTTTTTTTTAAAAGCTCTGTTTTGAACTCAAGTTCAATCTGCTGCTTGGCAACAATGTTCTTCAATACCCTGATTTGTTCCTCTAAGGCGTCCATCTCAGGGTTGCGTTGCCTGGCGTACGACTGTAAGTTCGCTACACCGCCTTCATTGAAGTTATCCTTCCACCTTCTGAATACTGTGGGTGACAGATTGTGTTTGCGAAGTGTTGCACTTACTCCAAATTGATCCGCTTCATTGATGATTGATAGTTTCTCTGAAGCTGAGAAACTCCTTCTGGTTTTTGACATGGTTCCTGAATTTACTGACTTAATTGTTTTTACAATTCTGTCCAGCCATTTAGGGGGTCAATACAATTCAACATGAAATTTAATTTTGAGAAGGAGAACCTTAGTGGAGATTTATCTGCTACAAAATTATTTTTAATAAAATATTTTGATCAGTATGCTCCAGAAAACTCTGGATACTCTTTTACTGTAGCAAATGATGAGCTACATTTAAAAGAGCTTGAAAAAGAAAAACTTAAGATATTATTTGAGAAGGAAGAATGGTTTTCTGCAGATGCAGAATCTGCAGAACCTGGTGAATTTGATAAACAATTTGAAAATGACGGGGGCAACTGGATCAAGTTTTATGAAATTGGATCGAAAGGGTAAAATGAACTATGCTTAATAATTTTTTATTGACCATCTCTAACCCGATTGCACTAAATAAACATGTTTATTCCAATAAGCCATACTTGACTCAAATAATTCCTGTGACAAACGACTATCTGGCAACGGCATGGCTGGCGGACCGGGAAAAGCCGTAATAAAAATAAATTTTTCTTTTGTAGGTTTCAGGATCACTGTAAAATCATTTGTCTTTGGAAGTTTCTCTACATCTACGTGCCACAGCTCTACTCCCCTATTTTTTTTACGATACAATTTACTGCGGAGATGTTGATCCAGTACATCAATCGCTACAACTCCGCAGGTTCCAACCTCACCACCATATTTTTTTGACAAAAAAACAGCACGTACTACTAAATTACCGTTGAGCCCCTCTTCCACATTATATGAGGAAGCATTAAACAGTCTATCCAATAATTCCTCAATAGTTTGAGCAAAATTCGGGGCAAACCTTGAACCAGGCTCATAAAGATTAGCGATCATATCTGGGCCGGAATATCCCTCAGCTAAAAGCTTCTCTTTGAGGACAAGAGGCAAAATTTCAAAGTGCTTAAGCATATGAAATGCTGAATCCAAGGTATGAGCTATTTGCGAATGAACCATTTTTTTACTACTTCTTGTTTCAAGTAATATAAAACTCCCAAACCAATAACAATTAGAAGGAATATTGCATAAAGGGAGAATTCTGTTCTAGTCCAATGAGTAAACTTCAGAATCTGATCAATAATAGCAGGTAGATCAGAAAGAACACTCAAGCCGGAAAGGCCAGTTACCAGTTGAAGTAAAAGATTTGTTCTTGCCTGCTTTTTCTCTTGAATGGCTGCAGAAAGATTACGTATTCGCTGGCGGAATGTCTCAATTTCAGCTCGCAAGTCTAATGCATTTCCGGTTTTGTCAAAAATCAAATTGGGCAAAAAATTGAAGGAAATGTGACTAATGTTATACTTATTTAAAAAGTCTTCAAATTGATCACGATACCTAACCAACTTATCCGCATCCGATTGAGTTACTAATGAGTTATATCGATATAAATTATATTTAAAGAACAAGCGAAAAAGATAAATTCTAAAGTAGGTTTGATCCCAACTAGCATTGATGTTACCACCCCTATCAAGGAGAAAGCTTGACCCGATGCAAGAAAAAGAATCAAAAAGACAAATGGCTTCCCAGTTCTGATAGGCTGCCACTCGATTTTCCATAACAGAAGCATAGTATTCGGGGTCGGGCGAAAAATATTTACCCCCTCCAGCTGAACCGATATGAGATACAGTACCTATATCATATAACAAATTCTGTCGATCCTGCGCGGAAATTTGTTTGGCATCGACAGGGTCCAACTGAATAGCAGAAAATAACTTGAATTTAGACCCAGAATACTCATCTGCCTCTACTGTCTCTCTTACTGTACTTCGCAGAGAAATTCCAGTCAAATAGTTGTTGCTGATCCATTCATGCCAAGCCTGTCCATTCGTACACAAAACATCAAACAATCGAATATTGAAAAGATGATTTCGAATATCATTGATATTAAGGCCCTCTTGAAACTCAATCTTTAAACTAAATAACCCAACGTGACCACGAAAGAGATAAAGCTCACATTGAACTACTGTGATGATATAAACTTGGGTTGACTTGCTGTCAAGATCCTTTATGGTAACAGCAGACTTTTTATCAATCAAAAAACGAACATGGTGCTTATCTTTAGCATCGCTAAACATGATATTTCTAAAGTCAGGATATAGCGTGTCCCTTAGAAACTTTTTTGAAACCTCACTCTCAGGACCGACGTCTCTTTTGTAGCCATTCTCTTCAAATCGACTACAAAATGTCTCAAAATTTTTATTGGGCACTTGATCAAGCAAGCCGACCAATCTTATTAAAGTTGAATTCGGTTTAAGATTCTCCAGCATTATCATTAGTTTGTGTATATAAATAAGCCATTGCCCGAATTCGATCGTCAATTCGACGAATCAAAGCTTCTGGTGACAATACTTTAACTTTTTCGCCATACCCTAAAATCATCATCTCAAGTTCAGGAGTAAGGTAACATTCAATCTCGGTAATAAGCCCTTCGCTAGATTCTTAGGTTTTCTGACTAGCATGTAGGGGTTTGGTTAATATATAGCCAGCAGTCGAGGCATCGAATAGCAGTTTTACCTTATAAGGGGTTGCATCATTGAATGCAGTAACTCCAAAACTAAACTTGAAATAATCGACTTCACTAAAATCTCCAGAAGAACGGTACTTATGGACTCCCTTTTGTATATCGATCACCCGATCAAGCGCCAAAGTAAGGATGGTCTCAGCCCGTTCAGAGTAACCTACAGCGTACCACCGATTGCGATATTCTCGCATGGCATATATACTGAATGGATGGTCTTTAGTCTCTGGCTGATTAAATCGCTTGTACTGAATGATCAAAGGATTTTTCTCAAGAATAGCCGAGTAGAGGGGCTCCAGCCATTTCATACCGATATCAGCGATGGGTTCCTCCACTTCTAAGAATTGTCTTCCCTCGTATCCAGGAATCTTTGAAATCCGAAAACCACTAATCAATTTTTCAATTACCGACTCGAACTGTTGAAAATAGCCGCTGTACTTGATTTGCTTAAGGAACGAGGTAGATAGGTCAAGAATTTGTATTTCCTCAGGTGTCAGCGGAAAACTATTTATAGAAAAGTTTGAGTCCTCATAGAAGTACCCTCTCCGATTGTTATCATAGGCTATAGGGGCCTTATAAAAATCGCGCATTGCTTTGATGTCTTTGTCGATGGAAGATCGAGATATGCGATTATCCAAATTGAGTGCCTCAGTCACCCGGTCTTGCAGCTGCTCCATCGTGGGATAGGGGCGTAATTTGTTAAGCAGACATGCATCAATTATGCGATGTCGAAAAGCAGCATTTTTATTAACAGGCATTGGTAGTACTATCTCATTAAAAATAATCTAAAATATTTGAACTCGAATAAAGCGGCCCGTACTAAAAAATATGCATATACCTTTGATTTACAACAAAATATAAGTATCGTATTGAAACATACCATCTACAAAATGAAATTCCGATATTCTGTAATTTCACCTTAATGCAAACCAAATCCGCTCACGCCCGCTACCGTATTATCGACCGCTGTCTTCGAGACAAGCGAAAGCCCTTCCCTACCCTAGATGATCTGATAGATGCCTGCTCGGAGGGGCTGGCCAAGTTCGGTAAAACCAGCAATGTGGGGCGTTCTACCATTCAGCATGACATACAAGACCTTCGAGAAGGTCGAGCCATCATTGGCAAGCGCGCCCCCATCGATTTTAATGCAAGAGAAAAAGGCTACTATTACTACGACCCCTATTTTACATTAGATGGAATTCAGCTCGACGAAGAAGAGTGGAACTCTCTTCGAGATGCCGCTACCCTGCTGGGCCGCTACAAAGAGCTACCGGTTTTTGCTCACTTTAAAGCAGCGATTGAGCGCATCGACAGTGCCTTCGAGCTGGGGCTCGAAACCGGCGATACCTCGATAGAAAAGTTCATCCGTTTCGAGAAAGGGAACTCGACGACCGGGTATCAATGGATCTACGATATCTTTTATGCCACGAGAGAATCTTATCTCATCGAGTTTCGGTACGAGAATGTCTATAAAAAAGAAAAACGTAAGCACCGAGCTATCCCCTACTTATTAAAAGAGTACCATAACCGCTGGTACATGGTGGTCTGGTCGCTCGAAAAAGAAATCTTTGCCACCTACTCGCTCGACCGTATTCTCGATCTACAAGTAGTAAAAGAAACCCAGAAAAAAAGAAACGACTTTGATGCCGATAAGTTCTTTGCCGATTCGGTGGGCGTGTTTGCACCCAAAGGAAAGCCACAAAAAGTGAGGTTACTTATTTTGCCGCCTTTCGACCGACTGATTCAACTAGACCCCATTCACCCCTCACAAAAAATGGTAAAGGGAGCAAAAGAAGGTGCCCGCATGGAACTGACCGTGCACATAACTCCTGAGCTCAAGAACCGCATTCTTTCTATGGGCCCCCACTGTAAAGTGGAGAGCCCGGCTTCCCTACAATCAGAGATCAAGTCGCTCATCAATTCGATGAAAAAACTTTACTAAGCGGGTGTCTGGTTACGCGCAGCTTTTTAATACGAACGATTACTCCAGGATCTAGGTAAAATCCTATCCCTGCTCCTTTAGAGGCAAAGTGAACCTCGTGGGCAATATAGACCAACTGCTTATTGACCCTGAAAAACCAATATCCATTGGCTTCGCGAGTCTCCAGCACGGCCGTTCTACTCAGTAGCCCCAGATCAACAAATGGGTCATAGAAGCGGTGAAAGACCGGCCGGTGGTTTCTTTCAAAGTGCATCACGGAGCAACCCTTACCGGTGGCTGACATACAAAAACGATTCAGCCGACTAAAGTTCTTATCAAACCCCCAGATAAGGCCTATTTGCCCTACCGCTGACGCTTCATCGATCTCTATTTTACATTTAATGGCAACATCCTTTAAAGAAGGCAGCCCCGTGTATAACGAAAAGTGATGCCACCTGTCACTATCCTTATTATTTAATAGATAACCCTCGGGGGTAAGCTGCGCCGTCTCTTTGTCGGAGTCTACGATCTCCCATCCGTTGCGGTTATCAATAAAGTCGTCTACAATAATAGGTTCGGGCGGAGTGTTAGATTGGTTTTTCATTTTCGACGTTTTTAGATTGTAAAATAGATATTAAGGCAATTTCGTGGGCGATGCTCCCCATCATACAAAAGACCAAAATAGAAGATAGATTCTGAGCAATAAAGAAGGCACCGTTTTTCATGACATAGTCTTGTAAGAACTGACCGGCGATAAACTTTATCTTCTCAATACGAAGTCTGTCGAGCGGCGCATCGATGGGGACCCATTTGTTTTTTTGGCTCTCCTCTTTCATCCTATTAATAACATTGATGTCTTCCCACGAGTCCAATTGCATCAGTTGGCTTTCGAAGGCCCCGCCCGGCAGTACCTTATTAATTAATTGCAGCGGGCAATAGATCAATTCGAATTCATAGCCATCTTGCTCAGCTTCCCTGAATTTCTCAATAAAGGGTTTGAGAGCATCATAGTTGACTTCGTTTCTGGTTAGCTGGGCGGCATGTTGCACCCAACTATCATTTAATTCTTGGCAGTAGCTTGCTACAAGCTGTTGTATAGATATTTCCATATCACAAACCTAAACGGGGGGTGCTCCGCCAGTCGGAGCAATAAAAACTTTTTGGTACTCCGATTGGCGGAGTAGCGGCGCTCGACCTTGCATCCATAATCAACGCAGCTACTATGAAATGGAGACCAATTGATGACAGCCAGCAAGAGCCAGAAAACAACGAGATGATCTGGACCGAGCTGGCCAGTAAAGCAGAAGAGAACGAGGGGCAAACCCTTTTTCACTGCCGCTATATATCTAAATATGGATACGAAATGGGTGGATGGGTAAATATTGATGCGGATACTTACCTGGAAAACGCCGACACCTTTGAGCAGCTAGAGATGCTCACGGCCATCGGGGTGCCCTTCTCCCCTTTCAGACACTATTTTAATAAGTCGGGAGAGCTAAAGCAGTTTGTGCTGCTGTTTCCAAGAATCCCGAAGTACTGGAAATCGTTCCACCTGGTAGAGCGAGCTGGCTCCAGCAGCTTTCGGGTGAGAGACATTGCCCGTAACAACCAAGGGATATATCACATTGAATTAACCTAATTAATACTACTCTATATGAAAAGCACGTTTGAGTTACGGTCTGCATTTGACCGTCTGCTTCAGGAGCTCCCTGAGCAAACCCGCCAGGAACTGTCCATCGAGTACGGCTTTGCCAGCCCCTTGCACGGACTAATTGATGTGGTAATTAGAAAAGGTGGCCAGTGCATGGCGCTAGGTCGGTTTAGACCGGTGTCCGAAGAGCTGCCCAGTGATTTTGCCGAGCGTTTTCGGCTGGCCATGGGCTACCCCGATGATACCTGGTACCTCTTTGACTATGATGGAGAAAATATGGTGATCAACGATCTTAGTCTTAGTGATCCTATAGACGACTTTGCAGGCTACCCCGAAGAAGGACTGCGACGACTACTGATGATACCCGATGAGTGGCATGCAGAGCAAAAGAAGTTCCGCGAGATGAAGCAGTTCTTAGAGGCCGTACGCGACCTGATCGACGAAGAAACATTTAACAACCCTGTAAATTAATACTTATGAATACGCTTAAACAGCTCCTCAGCGAAGTGAACTCCATCTACTTCTGGGCTCATTCTTAGCATATCGCTGAAAATTATCGACTCAAAGAGATAATGAACGAGATAAAGGAATATAAGAAAACCGATGCGAGTTTTAAAAAGCCCAAAAATACCTTGCAAAACAAGTAAAACTTTCAAGTAAACTGATAATAATTTTGATTACCTTAATTACCAGTTTTCATTGTATACAAAACTTTACTAAAATGAATGAAATAATTTGTCCTAACTGCCAAAAACCATTTCAGATAGATGAAGCAGGCTACTCTGCCATTCTCAAGCAAGTAAGAGATCGTCAGTTCAATGAAGAGATAGAAGCTAGACTTTCACTAGCCGAAAAAGAAAAGACTGATGCCATAGTACTGGCTGAAACCAAACTTAGAAATCAATTGTTAGTAGACATTGCAGGTAAGGATAATGAGCTAGTAATACTCAAGGCAAAATTGCAGCAGACAGAGCTAGAAAAACAAATAAGTGTAAAAGAGGCAATGAATAAAATTGAGAAAGAACGTGATAAACTTGCTAACGATTTGATAATAATGGTGAAAGAGAAGCAGCTACTTGAAAAAGAGATGAACGAAAAGTTATCAGAACAACTAAGAGCTAAAGATGAAATCATCAAGATGAAAGATGAAGAAATTATACTTCGAAAAGATATGAAGCAAAAGCTATCGACTAAAATGCTGGGTGAATCACTGGAACAGCATTGCGAAATTGAATTCAACAAACTTCGCGCTACAGCCTTTCAGAATGCTTATTTCGAAAAAGATACTAATGTGGCTTCCGGAACTAAAGGAGATTATATTTATAGAGAAACCGATATCGAGGGAAATGAAATTATTTCCATTATGTTTGAAATGAAAAATGAAGCGGATGAGACAGTCACTAAAAAAAAGAACGAGGATTTTCTTTTAAAATTAGATAAAGACCGAACTGAAAAAAAATGTGAATACGCTGTTTTGGTAACTCTGTTAGAGGCCGAAAACGAACTATACAATGGAGGCATAGTAGATGTATCTTATCGTTATCCTAAAATGTACGTAATAAGGCCCCAGTTTTTCATACCGATGATTACTTTACTTAGAAATGCGGCCTCTAATTCGCAGCAATATAAAGCCGAACTGGCGCGGGTAAAAAGTCAGCATGTTGATATTACTAATTTTGAAGATAAAATAAATAGTTTCAAAAATGGGTTTTCAAAAAATGTTGATTTAGCCAATCGCAAATTCAATGAAGCTATTGAGTCAATTGATAAATCCATCGCGCATCTTCAAAGAACAAAAGAGGCCTTACTTTCATCAGCAAATAACCTTCGACTGGCAAACGAAAAGACAGAAGAATTGACCATTAAAAAATTAACACATGGTAACCCAACTATGAAGACGAAATTTGAGCAGGCAAATGATCAAAATAAAAAATGATTATCTAAGTATCTCTGTAAGCATACGACTTAAAACTTAAACATCAATCTTAAATTTAAAACGTCACAAAAAAATTCGATTCACGATTCCGAATGACTGCTCCTGATAAGCACTAACTATAGAAATCGACACATCACTATCATCATACAACTTTCGAGGACAGTGCGAATTTCTTAAGAAACTAACATCGAATAAATGGAGGATGACGCTAAAATTACAGAGGGTTACAACTTAATAATTGCCTGTCATAATAGTTACTTACATGACATCCTGAACAAGCAAGTTTATCTGAAAGATTGCAGGAATACTCTCTAGTTAATTGATCCATAAATGATTATAAAGACTTGGACATTAGGGCTTAAGATAATAGTTAACAAGCTAAAGCGAATAAAAATTGATTAGATTGACAGACTAAAAGTGAAAAATAAACAGGACTCCTCCAATACGAAAAGATAAGTATTTATACCTTTATAAAAGCATAAGAAAAGAAAAATAATTTATAACCAATTGAAGCGAGTACTACTTATCTACGCACTACTGACACTATGCTTTGTTAAAACTACATCAGCAGCAGAAGTAAAAGACACTTTAAAAGTCGGCTTTTACGTATTTAATATATATGATATCGATTATAAAAAAGGGACCTATAAACTTTCTCTCTTTGTTTGGGCGCTTAGCAATAAAAAAATTTATGAGCTAGACAAATATTTAGACTTTTCTGGACAAGTTGGTTATAACGAATATTTAAATCATGAAGAAGTAATCACGGACTTAAATTCAGATACACTCTACTGGTCAGAAATAGAGCTGCAATTAGAAATACTGCAAGAATTTAATGCAAATAAATTTCCATTTGACAAAGAAAATATTGAATTAGCAATTGAATTCACCTACGAAGACAGCGATAGTATAACATTTCAGGTTGACAATACATCGATACTAGACAAGATAAAAATCCCTAATGGCTGGAAATTTGCAGCTGAGCCAAAAATAAAAACATACATTACAAATTATCCAACCAGTTTTGGTGATCCAAGATTAGATAGCTACAAGGTAAATACTGTAGGCCTCACATACGTCTTAGCAAGGGACAGCCTAGCCTTGTTTTTAAAAATGTTTGTAGCTCTATTTATTTCATTTCTGATCGCATGCTCAAGTATTTTTATATCAAATGATTCTTTTGAACCTCGCTTTGGCCTAATTGTAGGTGGATTATTTGGTACCATTTCGAATAAATACATAACTGACAGCTTCTTACCCGAAAGCACCTCGCTAAATTTATCAGATAAACTACATTTACTAACTATTACATACCTATTAATAATAACTATTATAACGATTATTGAAAATCGATTTAAACTCGATAATAATGTCAAGTATGAGAAATATATGTTTTTTGGCATTTTATTTTCATATATCATCTTTGTAGCATTGCTGATACGCTACAACTGAAAACTGATAGTCATTAAAAATGTAATAAGAGAACCAGAATAAAATTATACTAATCTTAAAATACCCTATTTAAAAAATAATCCATTTTATGAGAGATAATTCAACTGCCACATTTTTACTTTTTATTCTTACATTTTTTTTCATAGCATGTAAACCCTCTAATACCACTGAGCAGAAAACTTGTGAAGATAATTTTCCAGTAATTGAGAAATATAAGTTGATTATAGCCGAAGAAGATATTTCAAGTTTTGGCCCCTTTCCAAAAAGCGGATATGTAAATACAAATGGAGATACTATAATAAATATAGACGAATATCGCTGTCTGTCGGATACCTTTGAATACTTTGGACTCGTACAAGACATAAAAGGAGATGGAAAGTATTTTGGGATAGATAAACAAAGAAATATATTATTTGAGGCCGTTCCAAATGGAGAGGGGTATGCGATTGAAGAATCAGAAGGCAGAAAAATGATCCAGAAAAATGGGAAATATGGATTCGCAAATCACAAAGGAGAGATCATTATTGAATCCATTTTTTCATGTGCAGAAACCCTTAGAGATGGCAAAGCACGTGTCTCAAAGAATTGTTGGCCATTAAATGATGAGTCAGGTAGATGGGAAAGTGATAATTGGATTTATATAGATAAATGTGGGAATGAACTTGCCCCTCAGAAATAAAGTAAGATTTCTCACTTATTCAAAAGAAAACGCTCCTTCTCACGATCAACCCGAGCACTTAGCAATTGAAGTTAGAGGGAATCAATGACTAATAATTCGAAAAAGGCCCTATTGCTAGCAGACCCTGGACTAAAAGCATATGCACTATTACACTTGTATAAAGAGAGGTAAAGTAAAATTTTTAATACCCTCCCACCCCCCACGCGAATATGCAGTAAATTTAGTCCTATTTCGAAAGTCGAAATCGATCAACCTTGCTCCATGATTAATACGATCTCCGATATTCATCATCAATTTGCCAGTTTTTTCAAAGACAAAAACTTGCAACCCTGGGCCTGGTATCTTTCTAAGCGACTCGCCGAAGGACATATCTGTATAGCGGTCAATGATGGCAGCATCAACGAAGCAGGACATCCTTTTTTGATACAAGCCGATCCCACTACATTAAGTCAATCCACTCAATATGTATCAACCGATCCCGATCGCCCTGCCCCCTTTATACTGCAAGACAATAAACTATACTTGCATCGCTATTTTAACTACGAGACCATCATCGTTACAGAATTAAAGAAAAGATTGGTACGTAGCGCCGAAAATCAATTTATTTACAAAGAACAATTGGCTACCCACAAAGAATTAATAAAAGAGATGGTGGGGACGCTGCCCAAAAAAGAATTACAACCTGATCAACGGCCAGACTGGCAATTACTGGCAGTTATCAATTCACTTCGAAATTCGTTTAGTATTATTACGGGTGGTCCGGGTACTGGCAAAACAACCACACTGGCCAAATTACTTCGTCTTATCTATACTCTAGATCCTAAAAGTAGGGTCGCGCTGGCCGCCCCGACCGGAAAAGCATCGATGCGAATGGCTGATTCCCTAAAGGGCAAGGCAGACAGCTATCCAGACCAGATACGCGAGGCCATTCAAAAATTGATCCCTTTTACACTACACCGGCTGCTGGGAAGTAAAAAGAACTCTATCCATTTTAAACACAATCAACAAACCCCGCTGCCCTACGACTGGGTAATTGTCGATGAGGCCTCTATGATTGACGTTCCCCTGTTTGCAAAATTATTGATGGGCTGTAACGAGCAAACAAGACTTGTGTTACTGGGTGATAAGGATCAACTGGCTTCGGTCGAGGCGGGCACGCTACTCTGTGATATTTGTGAAGCCGCCGGAAAACTAAATCACTTTGCTACTGCCGAGATAGAATGGTTAAATTCCTTTATTCCCACTGTGGATCGAAAAATTCCAACGGAATTTACTGGTCACACTCCTTCCGCCTTAACACATTGCATAACTGAACTTCGACTTAGTCATCGATTTGAACAAGATGATCAAATTGGCCAACTTAGTCGTGCTATTATCTTAGAGAATACGACCCTTGCACAAGAACTATTGACCAACACAGATCAAAAACAGCTTGTCCACATAGAAAATACTAGTGATCGATATTTTACAGAATTTGTAAGCGGCTATGCTTCGTTCTTAAAGGAGAAAGACATATTCAAGGCCTTACAAAAATTAAACGACCTGCGTGTATTGGTCGCAGTAAGAGAAGGAGACAATGGCCTCTATAAGATCAATAAGAAGATAGAGCGCATTCTTCAAGATCTCTATCCGAAATTGATCAAACCAGATACTGGCTTTTATACTAATCGCCCGATCATCGTTACCAAAAATAATTATGAGCTAGGGCTATTCAATGGAGATATTGGGATTGTTAGAACAGATCCCACTACGAAACGTCCAGCCGTGTGGTTCGAAGATACCGCGCAGCCAGGAACTGTTCGTGCGATCAACCCGGCCTTTCTAAATCATTGTGAAACTGTTTTTGCCATGACGATCCATAAAAGCCAGGGATCGGAGTTCGAACAGGTAATGGTAGTACTGCCCGATCAACAAGATAGTCCCCTGCTTTGTCGTGAACTACTTTATACCGGTGTAACAAGGGCAAAAAAGAAAGTATGTATCTGTGGGGCTATCGAGACGCTTGAAAAGGGAATGAGTAAACAAGTACAACGAATTTCAGGCTTACAAAGCCGACTAAAATAAATATTGATCAATAGCAAGGATATGGGGATGCAATTAAGAGTGGCTTCGTCGCTTCAGGTCTTATCTACCGAGCTTATTACCGATCTAAGCAACGACAGACCTGCCGTTTTCAGTAAGCAGTTTGTGGTAACACAAACGGAGGGGGTCAACAATTGGCTCAAATACGAGTTAGCCCAAAAAGTGGGCATCGCTGCCAATCTTCAGTTTATGGGCATCAATGATATCGTAATCCTATTGTATCACTGGCTCTGCCCAAACGATTCGACCCTGATCGATAAAAATAATATGACCTGGGCCATTTTTGCTGAGCTTAAAGAAAAAGATTTTTGTGACCGTTTTCCGGCGATCGCTGCTTACTACGAAAATAATCAAACGAATCGGGCTGGATTAGCGGCCGAGATGGCCGATCTATTCGATCAATATCAAATTTACCGTCACGACAAGATCGTGCTTTGGAAAAAAGATAAAGGGACCGAAGAGGGCGAACTTAGCTGGCAGGTCTACTTATGGCATAGAATGAAGGAAAGACTCAGTGAGGGCTTTTCGGATCGGCTGGATGTGTCAACAAGATTATTGGAAAAACTAAAAGACCCAAAAGCTATAGAGATCATAAAAGACCGCTTACCCACGCTGCGCTTTTTTGGTATCGCAATTGTTACTCCGTACTATCTAGAATTATTTAGCCGGTTAAGTGATCTTATTACCGTAAAGTTCTATTTACTCAACCCCTGCCCCGAGATATTATGGATGGACGATCTGTCTAATAAAAAGATCGCTACGCTGCGAAAACGCCCCGACTTGCTTGCAAAAAGAAGTAGCGGAAACGAGTTATTGATCAACTGGGGATCCCTGGTAAGAAGTAGTTATAGCTTGATGCTGGAGCACGAGGACTACGTTAACCAGTATGAAGTGATCGACGATCTCACGACCCATAAAACACCTACGACCTTATTAGAGACCATTCAGTTCGAGATCACTCATAATGTACCAGAGGGAGAAAGAGCAACGATCAATAAGGCAATGGAAGCGGACCCGTCTCTACAACTGGTAGGGTGTTTTACACCGGTTAGAGAAGTGGAGGTCTTGTATAACTATCTGGTAGATGCCTTTATATCTGATACGACCCTCCGAGCACGTGAGATCCTTATCATGGTCAGTGATATCGATAAGTATGCCCCCTTGATTCGGGCCGTTTTTGATAATGCCCCGGTGACGATACCTTATAATATCGCGGACGAATCCGTAACACAAGGAAATACCCTTTTTACCGCTATCAAAGAGATACTTTCCATCAATGCCGACTTATTAAAGGCAGAGGAGATCTTGGCGCTGCTGGATTCTCCTTTTATAAGAGATCGGTTCGGATTTACCGACCTCACTGCCGTACGGCAAGCCATTAGAGAAGCGAGTATCTGCTTTGGAACCATGGACAGACCGGATGACCCAACATATGAGCGGACAGAGGCCTGGATGGTCAGTTGGGACTATGGACTAGAAAAGATCATGTATGGGCTTTGTATTAGCGGAGCGGGCGAATTCACTATTGGTTCTCACCCTCTCTATCCGTTGGATACGGCAGAGGGGATGGCAATGGCCGATCGAGTAAGACTGTACCACTTTTTTGAGGTACTAAAAAGCATGCTGAACGAAAGACAACGAGATAGGACCCTGGCAGACTGGGCGGTCTACCTTGGAACCCTCGTTCGGGAATTGATCTTGGATGAAGAAGAAGAGAACGAAGACTACCCCCGCTTTGCCGCATTGATGGAAACAATTTCAACGAGTGATCAGATCTTACAAGGGGAAACGATCTCGTACATCACATTCCGCCAGATCTTTTTTACCAAATTAGAAGCCGAAAAACGCTCCCGAACCTTTGCGGGTAGAGGGGTAGGCTTTTGTTCATTAGTACCCATGCGGAGCGTACCTTATAAAATAATTGGGCTCTTGGGTATGAATTTTGACAGCTTTCCACGGCAAGACAGCGCACTCAGTTTTAGTCTGATCGGAAAAGAACCTCGGCCTGGAGATCGAAGTGTACGAGAAAACGATAAACATCTATTCTTAGAGGCCCTACTGGCCGCAAAGGAAAGACTATATATCAGCTACCTTGCTCGAGACGTAAGAAAAGGGGCCGATATGCCCCCCTCTACCCTGGTAGATGAACTACTCGATCATATAGCCCTCCAAACGGAAGACCCGTTACAATTCAAAAAAAATAAAATTACCATACACCCCCTACACCTGTTCAGCGCAAAATATAAGAACCCCTCATTTCAACTACCGCCCAATTATTTAGGAAATGTATTGGTCGAAAAATCCAAGTTCAAAATTGGCGAGCCCACCCCTTCGGCTGCGGTTCCGGTATTGGAAGTGACCGTCGATAATTTTTGTTCCTTTTTCAAAAACCCTATCAAATACTATTTTAATAAGCAATTGGGCGTTTATTACCGCCAAGAAGAGGAGCGGATCGCAGATACGGAAATTTTTGAGCTCAATAGCCTGCAGGACTGGAGTCTTAAAGATTACTTGCTACAAAATGAGATTACCGAGCCTGCGGCATTTATGGACAAAATGAAAAAAGAAGGCAAACTGCCGCTAGCCAATATGGGCATTGTAGAAGCAGAACAAGTGCTAGAGCAAGTGGCACCGTATACCAGTGCAGTAAACAATGCGAAAGGAGGGCAATCCCTACGTTCACTACCTATTCTCTACCAACATCAACAGCTTAGTATCAGTGGGCAAGTACCCCTGTATGGAGATCAGTATATTTTTTGCACCATCACCAAATCGGCGCTTAAATGGATCATGAAGGCCTGGATAGAGTATCTACTAGCACTATCGCAAGCGGAAACAACGGCAATAGGATTTCATTTTATCT